>Ga0209550_10004865_pt1 | contig 12677 bp, 10 predicted proteins | sample LauGreSuBDMM15SN_2_FD_187567 | JGI IMG/M metagenome (GOLD analysis project Ga0209550, IMG submission 187567) | Freshwater lake microbial communities from Lake Michigan, USA - Su13.BD.MM15.SN (SPAdes) (version 5) | ecosystem: Environmental > Aquatic > Freshwater > Lake | place: Lake Michigan... | reverse complement strand
CCTTCCGAATCTTCTCCATTTGCTTCGGTGTCAAGGAATCTTTGCGGACGGCATATCCCTTGTGTGTTAAGACACGGCTGACATCGGCAAGAGACATTTGGCACTGTTTGGAATATGGTTTCCATGGCTTAAGCTACATCAAATTTAATTTTAGCTCCATTCAATCAGATGGAGTGGACTGTTGCAGCGGGTGTAGCAGTCGCAGTAATATTAGGAGCACCCATTCTTGGGGCCCAGCCGTTCGGGTTCCGCTTCGGATTTGTGGAGAACATTCTCGCACGTTTGGTATTGGTAGGTGTAATTATTTACGCTGTGTTAAAGGATAAATTGCTGGGTCTTCTTGTTTTCTTAGCTGTGTTTACTCTTATATTAGAGCGCAATCATGCGTTGGCTCTGTCGTTCCCAAATTCACGGCCGGTTATCAAAAATGAGGTAGATACTCTCGGATATGTTAAGCACGTAGGCGAGGTATCTTCCCCTGTGAAATCGGTGGGCATTGGCGATAATATCCCTGATTTGGATTCCGCCCCCAAAGCCCGTGAGGCGGAGGCGTTTTTCAAGAGCCAGGGACTTGCTTAGCTTAGCTTAGCTTAGCTTAGCCAGAGGGTCGGAGCCCAGCAGAAAAATGACGTTGCTGCAGGAGTGTTTTCACAGGCTTTCAAATACGCATCCAGTCTCTGGCGGCGTATTTGACGACGGCGTTGTTTCGATGTCAAGTGGGACATTTTCGTCTAAAAGACCTTCAGCTTTTCTAAATCTTTGAACTCGATCGTTTTGTCTATATTTAACTTTTGTATAACAGAGCAGAAATTCAACTTCCACTGTGGTCCCCATCCAATAGACATATCTCTCCACGATTTATATTGAGGTGCCCATTTTTCCACCCAATAATCGACTGCTCTAGTGAATGAATTATCTTCAATACAATTCGTTGGCATAAACGAAGCAGTGTCTAGGCGAGAGCAAAAAATGGGAGGAGGAATTGCTCCCCAGTTATTGAATTGTTTCTTTGTTCCCTCAACAGTCTTTGTAAAACAATTGGTTGTTTCCAGGAGCCGCTGATTTGTACAACTATCTATTTTTATGAGGTCGTCATCTTTTCCGTTATATAACTTACACTGTTTATCTGAGCTTTTCGCTGCTGCAGACCCATCGCGTACCCGTTTCCCTGCAGTACACCCTTTTACACCGGTTTTAGAATTCTCAAAGTAATGCGGCATGGAATCGGGACATCTGTCTCTTCCCTTTTCTGCCAGATATGCGCCTAGCCATTCTCCACAGGTAGGTAGGCCGCCGAATCCCTCGGAAAGAGAGCATACCTGTCGGCCACCACATTTTCCGCCGATGACTTTGCCATCACAGCAGACTGTGCGACCACCGTCGTCTATATATTGCTCTGTATCGGCCGGGCAACTTGTAAGTTGTAAATCCTCAAAGTATGGATTTGCAAATGGCTCCACAGATTTGTTCTGGAATATTATATCTAGAACACTTATTCCTTGTATGGTCAGAAGAATCACTGCTCCTAATACAAGAGCAACCCCCAACCAGGTAACAGTTATGTTGACCTTCATCTACCAAGAAAGGTCAAAATACGGCGTACGGCGACGTTTTGCGTATAGTGTGTGTGGAATAATTAAGGAGGGGCAGCAGCAGCAGGAGGCACAGCAGCAGCAGCAGGCGCAGCAGCAGCAGCAGGCGCAGCAGCAGCAGCAGGCGCAGCAGCAGCAGCAGGCGCAGCAGCAGCAGCAGGCGCAGCAGCAGCAGGCGACGCCGCAAGGGTAGAAGCAGAAGCAGGAGGCACAGCAAGGCTAGAAGCAGCCACAGCCAAGGCAGCTGCAGAAATTCTTTGTCTATATATATAATATACAACAGCAATTACAAGAACCACCATAATAAGAGATACCACGGCAAATATGATTACAAATTTAATATAATCGTTGTTTTCTTTTTGATTGAGTGCCAGCTGCTCAGCCGATAGGACTGAGAGTCCTGACTCCCCTGCAGCTATATCTGCACTACCTATATTCTTCACCTGAATTGGTTTTTTATCCTGGTCTATAAAAATATTTCCATTGTCATCGACTTGTGATGCCAAATCCAAAGGATAGCATTTAATGTTTTGTAGTCCTTTTACACCGGTCGCACAGCTCTTTGAAGTTGTAAAAAGTTGGTCCTTTGTTAGACTATAAAAGATTGGCTTGATTGCTGAAAGAGGAGTGGAACTTGTCCCTATATGTTCAACAGTGCTTATGAAATTTCTATTATTTTGATTTACAATCGTTCCATTCAGCATAAAATTCAAAATGGCATTAAATGTTATTCTTCTGTACGAAGCGGGAGAATCACCAGCTGGTGTCGGCGTGATTGTTAACCACCTATTTGCGGGTTCATAATTCAATATATGCGGAGTATTAAACTTACATAAGGTATAATGATTTGTTTTTTTAGCATTATTAAATTTGAGGCAGAAATTACTTATACGAAAGCGAACATTGTTCTCAGAAAACTCTAGAAGACGATTTACACTAAACGGACTCGGCAATGTGTAAGAGGGGTTTGTCCATGCTTTTAAAAACTTGTTTTCCTCTGGAGATGTAGTGCCCGTAAGTGTAAGAGGTATATATATATGAAACATGTCATCGTTCCTCGCCGTGAAAAATATACTCACTGCCGTTCCAGATTCTCCCCATATTCCATTGTGAATAGCAATGAATTTTTGGGTATATGTCTGGCTCTCATAACGCAACGTAGAATTCGAATTTGCTCCAATGATATTTTCTGACAAGAGATTATCTAGAACATAGTCTGAATCATTCAATCGTTCGAACGGTTTCGTTAAAGAAGACTGTTTTATCCTATAAGTACTTAGGTTACGCAAACTCTGAGGCCTATTTGTCATTGGTGCTCCGTTCAACATGAACGGCAGCTTTATTTGTATATTTGTCTCCACATCGGATGTTTTAGTTAATTGGGCATCTTCTGATACACAAACTAGAGGCATCTTAGATGACCCTTCTAAGCAATATCGGGAGAATAGCGAGGCCCGTCAAACCCATAAAGCGTCACTTTTGCACTTTCGCCGGTAGGAGAAATATTTACAGTGTCGCCTGAGCTGATTTCATTACATCCCGCATTATCCTGGCAATCCTTCTTGTTAAATGTTACAGGAAGAGCTACGGGATTATAGGAATCTGTTCTCGTGTAATAGTTGAACTTGTCGCTGCGTGGGGCTGTTCTGCGACCGTAGAGAGGTAGGGGCTTTCCGTCGGGGCCAACCATTACACCCATTTGCTGATAAGCTTCAGGTGCACCACGAGTAGGGATGGGGTCTAAGATTCCCCTAACATACTGCTCTGGCCCATTGTCCCACATACGCTGAGGGCGAGGGGGGCGGGAATAACGGTCGTCGCCTCCCCTTCCTACGGAAGGAGATTCTATGCGAATAACTTGGGGCTGTTGCTGCTGCCCCTGTGGCCCTTGCTGAGCAAAACGCACCGATACAATGGTAACGAGGGAAACGAGGGAAAGTACGAGAAGAAGTTCCGTTGAACTTAACATCTTCTTTTACTTAGTATTGGCATTTACTTACTGCTTGCGCCCATGCTGGGGGAAAACATCTCTTGGAAAGTATCCATCATTTGCTTTCCCTCTTGTACCATCGGCTGGAATGTTTGTAACATGCCCATAAGCGATTTTTGCGTGTCAATCAGCTGTTTTGTGTCCGCCGTCATTGCCTTTATTTGGTCAGGCTTCAAAGAGTTAATGGCGTTCATGACCGTCGTGCCTGCATCTATGTGGAAACCACCCTTGGAATCTTTGGGAATTTGACCAAGCTTGAACAGACCCTCACTCGTCTGGTTTTCAAACTTCTCTTTCTTCTTTTCCTCGGGCTTTACATCCTGAGGCTGGTGAACGGCAGGCATATCCTGCTCGGAAATCTTTGTGGCCTTAGGCATACTTAGGTCAGTAGTTTTATTCATATTTTTCACTAAACTACCCATCATCTCGGTCATCTTCTTCAGCTGGTCTTCCTTCTCACCCGCGTCGGAAGAATCCACCTCGGAAGGCTTGGAAGAAGCAGTCACAGGCTTGGAGTTTTCGCTCTTCTTCTTATTCTCGTTTAGCGTAAGGTCCGAGTCGCCTGCATCGGCAAATCCCTCGGATAGCTTTGAGCCGACTCCGTCAACAGTGGGCTCAGCTTCGCCAACACCCGTCATTTGTTTAATACGCCTTGTTACTTCTGTTGCATTCGCATTCGCAAATCCCTCCGTGCGATAAGCCGTCACCCCCTTCATATTGCTTCCACGGTAAAAGGGGAATAGGTAATTGATTAATAGAAGAACAATGACAGCGATTTCATATGAGTCAGTCATTCCATAGGCAATTCCCGCGACTGCTAGAGAAATTAGTAATTGTACCCAGGGAGTGTAGAATATGCCGTATATGACATAAGCAATAAAGAAAACAAGCGCAACTGTGCTTGTTTGCTTTGTGAACTTCAACTCCTTCATTCTACTTAGACCCGCAAACATTCAAAATGGGGCAGTTGGCAAATTATACCGAAGGTGAATCTCGCCTGAAATCTAATTTAGAATGTTTGCGGGTCGGCGACCGCCGAACATTTTAAATGTTCGACGGTCTATAGGGATAATAAGGGAGCAATAACACGTTGTAGAACCCAGAATGTAACACCTGTGAGCAATGATACTAGAGCAAGGCCGGTGGTCTGGAATTCACCAGTTTGCTTTATTAGAGAGGGAAGATAGTGCGCAATTAGGACACGTATCGGGGGCAACGAAAACACGAAAAACAAGAGTGCCACTACGAAGGGCACTTTCATCTCTTCCAGCACACGGCCATATAGGTTCTTGGAGGGAGCCTCATATCCTCCTCCCATTTGGGGATGCTGTCCGCCTTGGACATACGGGTTTTGCGGAAAATGCTGCTGCTGTTGTTGTTGCTGCGAATAAGCCATTTGAGACATTCCAGCCATTCCAGGCATTCCAGGCATTGAAGGCAGTCCAGGCATACTCTGCATCGGGCCAATGGCGGAAGCAAAGTCTGCCGGGGTGGGGTGTTCGTTGCCAATCATATGAGACTGCGGGATTCTAGAATCCATCGATAACTGCTGCGTAGAGTTCGCCGACATCTGTTGCTGATATATGGGAGTTTGCGCGGGGAGCGGAGGAGGCGCAGCAGCGCGTCTTTCTCCACCACCGCCGGTCGGGATGTTCATATCAGAAAGAATCTTCTGAACAAGGTCTCCGTCTCCGCCGCCACCACCGCCCTGCGTATCTAAATCCGCCAAAAGTGTTCCTGCGGCCGCCATGAACTTTTCTTATAAAGAGAATGAATGAACTACGCACGAGAATACGCCACAAACGCTTCTATTGCGCCTTTCGCCGGACATTCCACCGTTTCCGAAGTAAACTGATAACACTTCTTTCCAAGCTGAAATGTTGATTTCTTCATCTCCTCCACCGAGGGCGCCTTTTTCACAAAACACTCGTCCCCTTTACAAACGGGAATGAGTATGGCAATTAGCCCGAAACCAATGATAAAACTGAACAGGGTTGCGAACTTCTCTGTCTTCAGAACCTCAAACATCTCCCTCTCTAATTCTATCCATGGTATAGAATGATAAGCCACTTTCGTCTATTTCCATTTTTAGCTGGAGTTGCGATAGCATCCGTTGTTTTTATGATATACAAACCAGAAAAACAAATTATCCACCAATATCCTCACCCATCAGATTCCACTGGAAAAGTGTACAAGGACCCGAATGGAATGTGCTATAAATACGCAACCCATGAAGTGAATTGTGATGCAAATGAGGCGACCTTGAAAGACTATCCTATTCAGGGTTAAATGGCCTAAAAGGCCTAAAAAGCCTTTCTATAACGACCAATTAATACACCTGTGCGTTGTTTCTTTGCATCAGCAAACGTTTTTCCTCTGCCCCCACCTTCTTGAACAAGCGGAGCTTCTGCTTCTAGCCTTTGGGCGTCAGCTTCTGCTGCTTTCGCCTGCAAAGGCCCAAGAGAATCACGCACAGATTGCCACGCCTGGCCCAAGAAGTTTGTTCCTTTCCATGCAGCCCTATCCGTAACCTGGGGGTCTTCTACTGGTATGCCAATACCTAGAACACCATCACGCGGGTCGGCATATACAAGAGTGGAACCATCCGTTGTACGAAGCATGTCAGCAAATCTCGGATGCTGAGATATAAGAGATTTCAGAATAGTTGTCATTGTTTCTTTCGGCTCGGGAAGTTGTCCTACGACCTTGGAGCCGATAATGCGCATGGTGGCAGTGCTACGTGTTTTCAGAAGCGGTTTCAAAAAATCTGCTTCCCTCTTGAAATGTATGATTTTCTCCGCTTCATATGCCTGTCTTACAGAGTTATATTGCCTTGTGTTAAAGATGAAGTCGACTAATGTATCGGGTGACAGGAGTCCATGCTCTGGGTCGGCTGGGCTGAAAAACAGTGTGAATTCTTCTGCGGGGCCTTCTTCTTCTTCTTCTTCGCCTTCGGTGTCTTCAGCGCCTTCAGCCTTTGCCTGTAAAGGCTTTTCATCAGAAGAGCGAACTGATTGTTCCACTCCAAGAGAACGTGTCCTTAAAGCTTCCACAGGATATCCGAGTTTCTTCACTTCATACACTTCTCCAACAAGAACGTCGCGAATGGAGAGATTCTTGAATGTTTTCGTCCAACGAAGCGGGGAACGAAGCTGTGTTCTTTGTGCATCCAGACGTTGTAAATCTCTCTGTAATTTCATCACTTCGTCGGCGCCTCCTGCACCCTTCCGCCATTCGACCATGGCATCTCTTAAGCTACGGGCAGTTTCGTCGATTTCCTTTTCCACTTGTTTAATCTGGTCCATTTGTTTTTCCTCTTCTTCTCTTGTCTCATCAACGGTTGCCGGTCTGTAATAGGGGAGCTTGATGACTTTGGAAGCTTCTCCTCTCATTTCCGGAACTTGGAGGTCTCCATCGGCAGTAAATGTGAACCGTTTGGGATCCTTCGCCCGGGCACGAAAGAAACCGGCGGAATCTTTCGGTATGGCCTCTTGCCTTGGACGTTTTACTTTCGGTGCAGGCTGGGCTTCTGCTCCTGCTCCCTGAGAAACAGGAGGCGTAGCTTCCTTGGATTCAGAAGAAGCAGGGGAAGGGCTAGGAGGAACAGGAGACGTAGCTTCCTTAGATTCAGCAGAAGAAGGGCCAGGGCTAGGAGGAACAGGAGGCGTAGCTTCCTTGGCTGTAGAAGTAGGAGTCAAAGAATCTATAATTCCTTCGGCCAGCGCCTGCATTCTCTACTTGTTATCCTCTTTACTTCTAGATGAGTGTATCCGAGAATTCCGCTTCCAAAAAACCGGATTTAAAAACTGCTACAGATGGCGTATCTGCTGCTGCTTCTCCTTCTGCTAGAAGCAATAACACCTCTAACTCAGAATCTGGTAAAATTGTATTAAGCATTGTATATGCTTTAATTATTTCAGTTACTTCCATCATTTTAATAACAAATGAAATGGTTCCTCTTACACTCATCATTCCAATTATTCCATTTGTCGCCTATATTGTGTCATTGGGTCTAAGCAGCTTATATCAGTACTCGATGTGTAATAAAGTTTCCATCGGACAAATCGCCATATCGAATCTTTTCATAGTGCTGACAACTCTCTTAACATCTAGCGTATTATATGTAGAGCAGCTTCCTATTCTAAGATTTATGTTCGGGGAATATGCTCCTCCTGTAACTCCCGAATTATATGATAAAAATCCCTTAAAAGACCCAGAAGCACATTACAAAATACAGTTCTTTACAAACATTGTAAAAGCTGTATTGCCAACATTTGTGACGGAAGAAAACTCGAAATTAGGCTTTGTGTACTTTTACTGGATATTTTGGATGACAATTCTCCCGTTTTTCTTCTTATTGAGTGTTCAAGGGCTTTGCAAATAATTCTAAGGCCCTTCTTCGCCAAGATATACATATTTAGGAACGCCGGCTATTTTACTGGCTTTGCGATTTAATACATAATATCCCTTTTTAGGATTCTCTCCAAAAGCATCGTCGTCAAATTCTAATCCAGAATTCACTTCTAATTCGGCGTTGTTATTCTTGACCTTTCTCCTCGCATTATTTTTCATAGGGCGACTATTGCCAGAATTTGCTCCATTGGAGCCATAGGAAGAAGAATTCTCTATCTCCATGTCATCCGTATTCACAACAAAGGGGAGTAAAAGGAGAACTATCGTATATGCGACAACTGCCCATATAAGACAAAAGAGCCAAAATGGAAATGGTGTGTAACGAGCTTTGTTCTTACCAATTCCAAACTCTTTCCAATTTCCATCCGGAGTAAACATAAGTGTAGGTTTCAACACCAAGACAATTGCCACGCCAATTAAATACAAGGCGCCGGCAACAATAAAGGTCCACATCCTGGCCTCTCCTCTAAATATTACATTTAATAATCGTCTTCTGCCATCTGCTCATGATCATATCCACCCTCCCCTCCTTCTCCAGCAGCGTCATATTCTCCCCCAAAGTTAAACCCAAACATATCGACAGCACGACCTTGGGCCTGGTCGCCGCCACCTCCTTGCCCTTGGTCCCCAGGATAATCCATAATTCCAGCGGCAGCTCTCTCGGCTCTCTCCACCTCATAACGGTCAGCATCATATTTGCGAATCGCCTTGGAGCCACCCGCCGCCCAAGCACCCATACCTAATCCCTTTAACACAAGTTCCACACGTTTCTCCTCTCTCCCCATCCTATCCAATTTATTAATAAATACCTGTTTTTCTTCTTCGGCACGCTGCTCCAACCGTGTGCGAATTTCTTCTTCTGTGGGAACCTTGCTGCCTACAGCATATTTAGTAAGAGCCTGACCCAGACTCTTATACAAGAGTTTCATATTGGGAACACCACCTTCTGCGTCTTCTTCCTGGCCTTCTTCATCAGCAGGTATTTGGTGCGGGTCAATAAATTTGTGGATGGCGCTCATCAAATATGCACGCATTATGTATTGTACCATTTCTTTTCCACCAGGTGTTAAAAGAGGACGTATGTTTGGGAATACATGACTGCAGACAACACTCAAATCTACAACAAAGGCCCTCACCTTTCTCAACGCAATCCCCTCTAACTCATCTCCACCTATCGCCTGTAAATGTTGGCCCATACCCTTACCTAATATATCATCTTTCGTTCCAGAGCTTAACTCGTATGAATCCAGTATATATAACGAGCCCGTTCTGAATCCAGACAACCAGCGCTGATAAGGAACCAATAAATACGTACTTAATGATTCTCCACATTCTCTGGGAGAACGTTTCAACATCGCCTCAATATAAGCGTAAGCTTGGACACCTAGACGCTCTTTTATAAATTCCTCTTTCTCAGAAACTGCTTTCACAATGCCTGCAGCCGCTTCTGCTATCTGGATTTTTGTCAAAGAGCCAGTTGCTGCTCCTCCAGATGTTAATTCACGAAGAGCTTTCTGAGTTACACTTAACATGGGAACCCAACCATCCATTGCAGGCGGATGATTTGCCAGCCATTCAAATGTTTGATTCGCCTTGGGATGCTCAGGCGCAGGGGTTTCGCTAACGGCGGATGCCAGGCGAGATGTCATGAGTAAATCACTGAATGTTTCTTCATTAATAAGAATACCCTGCGCCTCGATATGGCTTTTGAGCTTCAGGTCAGCTGCTGCTTCTGCGTCTTTTGCATCTTTTTCCTTCTTAGGGTCAGCATCGGCAATGTAATTCAAGGTCGGGTTTTCATTGAAAATCAAGTCGCACTGTCCGCATGTTAAACCCACGCCAAGTTGGTGAGGAAGGCCTTTGGCGGGACCTCTAGAGCATAGACGCGCAAAGAGCTTATAGTAATCCTTTTCTTCTATCTTGCCCTCAATCGCCTTTGGTTTTTCTGTGTAAAAGGTGGTTGATACGGTAGCGGAGCGATGTATTTGACCTGCCGTGCGAGGCTCCAGCTTCGGTAAAGAACTCCAGTTCGACTGTGCAGCGCCCTCTTGAACATTGTGTAGGCAGCAGGTGGTTTCACTATAGGGAGAATCCGGATTCAGGGCCGCCTTTTCCCTGGCGATTTTGTGCGACATGCGAATCCACGCCACCGCCTGATTTTCTGGGGAGGCGGCCTCGGCAACCACTGCATCAGCGGCGGCTTCTTCCTCTTTCAAAATATACGGAACAGGGCGGAAAATTTGCGGAATCTGGTCCTTCTTAATCCCTTCCGATGAGCCGTATAGACGAACACGATAATCCCGTTTGCGTTTCAGGGCAGCTTGTGTAAGAGGTGCGTCTGCAAATGCCTTGAGCTGGTTTTTCGCGAATGTGAGCAAGGCGTCGCGGCGTTTCACTAAGTCTGGCTGTCTCTGTAAGGTTGTCGCGTTGAACGGGAACTCGTTGTCGTTGATTCCTGCAGTTACGGTTGCCACGCAGGTGAGACCCGTCAGATTTTCCTCGGATTCCAGCGGATATCCGAAAAATCCATCGCGACATTCCACGTTTGAGTAATAGATAATATAATCGGGTATGTGAGTTTGTATATTAATCAGTAAAATGGCGGCGGCGGCGGAAACATATCGAATAGAGTAATAAATATCGTAATCTTGGACCTTTTTTCCTTTTGCCTGTGCCGCTGAGGCAGCATAGGCCTCTCTCGTGGGAAGTCCGCTTAAATATGTGTTTAGCTCGTCCACCATTTTCCGGAAATCTTCGGGCTCTGGATTGATTCCCACCTGGCTGGCGATTTTCTTCATAACTCCGTACATAATTGTCATCTCTTGTGTGGGGTATTCATCGGATTTTTCCTCTTCCTCCGTGACACCCTCGGGCCCAGATAACATGGCTTCCATCTTTTCTTGACGAATGGCGTCCTCGTCTATCATAACGGAGCGGCCCATCATTGGGCGACCTGCGTCGTCAAACTCTATATTGGTGTCGAAATCCAGCTCTTGGATTCCTTGGCCGCAGACCTTACAGATAAATTGGCTGCCGAATTGACCGCCTGAGAATTTGAGGACAATTTCCTTTTGCAGAGCATCCTTTTCTCTGGGACGCAAGAATTCTTGGATTTGGAGTAATTCGTGCTCGCAAATCAAGTGGTTCTCGCAAACGTTACAGAACACCCAGTTTTCTTCAGTACGCCCTCGGAATTTATTCAGGAGGCGGAGCATTCCCTTCATTTTCGTGGTATCACGGGGCTCTTCTGCGTATTTGTGTCCGAGCTTTCGAATCTTTTCCAGCTCGGCAACGTGTGCGCACAGATTTTCTGCAGGGGGTTCTCCAGCGCTCGTAATGGTTTGTTTTATGCGATATCCTGTGGCGAGGGCACGGTTGAACTGGTCCCTCACGTGGCGAAGACGCTCCTTTGTCAAGATTTCGGGCTGTTGGCCAAGTGTCGCCAGTAGTAAATCAGGGTATTCCAGGAATACATATGAGAACCAATTCACGTCGACGCCGGCCAAATCTCCAATATAATCACGCACCTTCTCTAACACCTTTTGAAGGAGAGGCTCACCCTCCACACGTGCAATGAGACGCGTCGCCTCGGCGGGGGTCAGTAAGCTCTGCGGCTCAAATTTGAGATTGGCGATTCTCGCCTTATTTTCCTCCCTCTGGCGTGAGATGAACATTTTCAGACCAGCCAGATGTTGCTCGATTTTTTGCTGAATGACGGCGACCTGCTCCACGTTCCATTCGGTGGTAGAGCTTCCGTAGCCACGGAGCTCTAGCAAAATATCGTTGATGCCTGAGACGAGAATATTGAGATTTTCTAACCAGTCTTTTACGAGAACATTGCCGAGAATATTTCCATTGGCGCCGAGCAAAAGAATTCCGTCGGCCGTGGGGAAATCGTTGATTTCGCCGAGGCGCACAAGAAGCGCGTCCATCGTTTCCACGGGACTGAGGCCGAGACTGGCGTCTCTCGCCAGACTTCCGCTGCGAATCGGGCCGAGTGTTCTTAGAGATGACCTGGGGAACACGAGGAGTTTGTCATAGGAAGGATTCTCGCCCGTTTCCACGATGCGATATTCCTCGCCGCCGCCGACGAATCGTGTGGTGCGGCTCTTCAGCGCACGGACCTGTGAAAAAGGGGCCTGTGTTATTTGGGGAGGCGGCCGGTGAAAAGGCCCATTTGACTTTACATTCACTGTTGGCTCGTCTATGCTGGGAACTTCCATGCGGAATACTTCTTCATCGGCGGTAAGAGGGGGTTTGCCGACCGCCTGTTGAATGCGATACGGGGTCTGGATTTTCTGACGATAGGTTTCCAAATCTAGGAAAAACTTGGGCATACCAGCACCAGGCTCTGCCTCTCCTTGTCCTTCAGAGCCCATCGCCGCCAATTTATCCAGCGTTTCCGCCTGGCGAATGACATCGGGCAGGTAATCTAAATAAAGACCCTCGGCATCTTCTAGAGGACCGGCACCGGCATCCTTCGGGCCTTCGCCTCGCCTCCTTGATAGTGTATGCTCAAGCGAATGGTCCATGTATAATACCTTTGACACATTCGCAACCTTTTTCACCATAGTCACATCAGCCCGTGTAACAAGCTCGGCGAGAGTATTTGCACTCGTTGGCTTCAGACCGCGAGGCTCTCCTGTGAGGCCGTATTGTACAACATCATTGCGTAGGATAAT
>Ga0209550_10004863_pt1 | contig 12681 bp, 12 predicted proteins | sample LauGreSuBDMM15SN_2_FD_187567 | JGI IMG/M metagenome (GOLD analysis project Ga0209550, IMG submission 187567) | Freshwater lake microbial communities from Lake Michigan, USA - Su13.BD.MM15.SN (SPAdes) (version 5) | ecosystem: Environmental > Aquatic > Freshwater > Lake | place: Lake Michigan... | reverse complement strand
GCTGGCTTAATGTCAAAATAATCGTTCGATAACTTAGGAAAACTTATGCGTCGCATATCAATTAAATCAAGCATGCTACTGATGTCAGTTTTAGCAACTGGCGTCTTGACCTCTGCTTGCACCAGCACATTTTCTGGTGACACCATTGATTACAAATCTGCTGGCGAAAAGAAGGGCCCTAACTTGGCGTTTCCACCAGACATGACCGCGATGGGTGGTGACAAGCGTTACGTGGTGCCTGATGGTGGTGCAACATTGTCTGGTTACAGCACAGCAGTACAAACCAAACCAACCGGCAAAGAAACAGTATTGCCAGCAGTGTCTGGCATGAAAATCGAACGTGATGGTAATCGTCGTTGGTTGGTGGTTTCAAAGCCAGCCAAAGATTTGTATCCAAGCGTGCGTGAATTTTGGCAAGAAACTGGATTCATTCTCTTAACTGATTCACCAGAAACCGGCATCATGGAAACTGATTGGGCAGAAAATCGTGCCAAAATTCCTCAAGACATCATCCGCCGGACGATTGGTAAAGTTTTTGACTCTCTTTACTCTACTGGTGAGCGTGATAAGTTCCGTACACGTTTAGAAGTGAACAGCAAAGGTGAGACCGAGATCTACATCACTCATCGTGGCGCTTCTGAAGAGCTGACAGGTACTGATAAATCGCAAACGGTTTGGGCTAATCGTCCAAATGATCCAGAATTAGAAGCAGAATTCTTGGCCCGTTTGATGCAACGATTGGGCTACACCGAAACTGCTGCGCGTGCTTCAGTTGGTCAAAAATCAACAGTGGCTGCGAATGCGCCATCTCGTTTGAAGAAAGACAAGCAACCACGCCTTGAATTCGCTAGCAACTTCGATCGTGCCTGGAGAGAAGTGGGTGTGGGATTGGATCGTTCGAACTTCACCGTTGAAGATCGCGATAGAAGCAAAGGTATTTACTATGTTCGTTTTGTGAACACCAATGACTTATCACCAGAATCTAAGAGCTTCTTCAGCAATTTATTCAGCAAGACCAGTGCTGATGATTTGAAAAAAGCAAAACGTTACCGTGTGCATGTCAAAGATGTTGAGGGTAATGTTACTGTGACCGTTCAAGATGAAAAAGGCGCGAACGAACTAGGTGAAACAGCTGTTCAAATCTTGACTCTTTTAGATCAGCAGATTGGTCGCTGATCAGCTATTAATAAAAGCCATGGCTAAAAAATAGTAGACGCTTAAAACAGCAGACAAAAAAAAGACCACCCGAGGGTGGTCTTTTTACTTCTGAAAAAGAATTACTTCTTTTCTGGAGTAGCAGCAGGAGCAGCAGGTGCGCCAGCAGCAGGAGCAGCAGCAGGAGCAGCTTCAGCAGGAGCAGCAGCAGGAGCTACAGGAGCTGGAGCTTCTTTTTTGCCGCAAGCAGCCAAAGAAATTGCCAACAAAGAAGCGATTAATAGTGATTTTTTCATTTTTATTTCCTTAAAAGATTAGCTAATCATCTAACGGTGATTTAGACCGGGTACCTTCATTATTAAAATTAATGCACCGCCCGTGATTATAAATAAAAATGCGCAAAATACTAGTGATTACCCTAATCTTGATCAATTAATATCCAAGCCGAGCTGTAAGCCTCAAACCAAGGGCTATCAACATCCTTGATCAATTTCACTAACTTTTGACACATGGCTGGGCTCAAAGATTGCTCTTGGGCTAATGTCAGCCAAAAAGGCCAATCAGACTCTTCAGAATCACTCAAACTTTCACCATTGAGGTAGAAAAAGTCATGATCATGCAGGGCTTTGGATTGGGGTGATAATCTAAGCCCTTGTTTTTCAATCATTTTTTTGAATGAATTCAGATCCAGCTGACTTTCGGGTACTGCAAAGACCGTTTGCGGTTTGGGTTCGCTGAGGATGCTTGCTAGGGTGCAAGAGATATCACTATCACTCCAGCGTAAGCCATTCAGGTGCTTAGACACGGCTGCAACCAGGTCTTTGGGAACCGTGCTGGTATCGAGAGTGGCTGGCTGTTTTGGGTCGGTATAGAGCTGGCATAGCTTCGGATCATTCTCTAAGGCCTCGGTGGTACGCCAAAGAATTTCACTGATCAACTCTTTATAAGTTGGTGCTCTGAACCCAATTGACCAAGTTTGACAGCCAGCATCCAATGCCAATCCATCATGCGCGATGTTGGGTGGCAAATACAGCATATCGCCAGGCTCTAAAACCCAATCTTGAGTGGGTTCAAAGTGTTTCAAAATTTTGAGCGGCAAACCTTCTTTTAAGCGCAGATCTTTTTGTCCTGAAATCTTCCAATGACGACGACCAGCCATTTGAAGCAAAAACACATCATAAGAATCCACATGCGGACCGACACCACCATGCTTGCCTGCGATGCTGATCATCAAATCATCCAAACGTGCCTCTGGAATGAAACGAAACCAAGACATCACTCTTTCGGCGATCGGATGATGGGCGTTGACACCTTGCACCAATAAAGTCCAAGCATCCTTCTTCAAAGGTGGGATGTCTTTTGGTTTGAAGGGGCCTTTTTTGAGTGACCAAGGTTTGCTTTGAATCAGTCTTGATTCAACGGTTTTTTGTCTGGCCAGATCACTCAAATCTGCCATTGAAATTGGGCTTTCAAGTTCCAGGCCAGACTCTCTTGCCAGCTGAAAAGCTGGGATGGCGCCACGTACCAGGAGGGGTTTCTTTTGCCAATACTCTTGCATGAAGGTCACAGGACTCATGCCGCCCAAAAGAGCCCAAGGTTCTTGTATAGGGAGGGGTTTTGGAGCCTTTGGAGCTTTATAAAGAGCTCTATGAAGGGATTTGTGGCGAGCTTTGGATTGGGTTGTCATAGGAAGATTATGACCTGCTTGGGTGGACTCACGTAAAATACATATTATGAAAGTACAAAAGAATACTATTGTTTCACTCAAATACCGTTTGACTGATGCTCAGGATAATTTGATCGAAGAATCAGCTGGCCCCATGATTTATCTCCATGGGGGCTATGACGGCACCTTTCCAAAAATAGAAGAAGCCGTGGATGGCCACGATGTTGGTTACGAGACCACGATTCAGCTGGAACCTGCTGATGCTTTTGGCGACTATGACCCTGACTTGCTAAAAATTGAACCGCGCTCAAGATTCCCTGAGCCTTTAGAAGTTGGCATGCAATTCGAGGGCCTCTTGGATGATGATGAGACACCTGTTGAAGAAGAGGACGACGAAGATCCATTGATCTACACGGTCACTGATTTAGCAGAAGACAAAGTGGTCTTGGATGGCAATCATCCTTTGGCTGGTTTGGCATTGAAGTTTTGGTTAGTGGTTTCAGATGTGCGTGAAGCCACCGAAGAAGAGCTAGAAGATGGTCACCCACAAGGAGCCTTTGGCCTTGATGTGGATGATGACTCAGACATGGACGTTGATGAAGAGCCGCCTGCACCACCTGTGGTTCAGCGCCCAACGCTTCACTAAGGCTTCACTGAGCCTGCGCTAATTATTAGCTAGATCTTTTTAGGCTGTACAAGAGATCAAGAGCTTCCTTAGGGCTGAGGTTGTCTGGTTGAATCTCATTCAACTGCCTTAGGACAACCAAAGCCTTTTCTATTTCCTCGGTAGTTTCTTCGTTTTCAAGTGCTGCATTGCCAGCACCTGAAAAATCTTGGCTGAACAAATCAACTTGCGCACTCTCTTGATTGGCGTGTTCTTCTAAGCGACGCAAATGCTGACGAGCATCTTTGATCACCGCTTGTGGAACACCCGCTAACTGAGCCACTTGCAAACCATAACTCTGATTGGCATGACCTTCTTTGACAGTGTGTAAAAACACAATGCCTTGACCTTTTTCAACCGCACTCAAATGAACGTTGGCGCACTGCGGATATTTACTTGGCAAAGAGGCTAACTCTAAATAGTGCGTGGCAAACAAAGTCCATGAACGATTCTTTGTGAGCAAATGTTGTGCGATCGCCCAAGCCAATGCCAAACCGTCAAAAGTGGAAGTGCCTCTTCCAATCTCATCCATCAATACCAAAGAGTGTTCGGTAGAGCGATGCAAGATAGCTGCGGCTTCAGTCATCTCAACCATGAAGGTTGAACGACCGCTGGCCAAATCATCGGCCGCACCAATGCGTGTGAAGATTTGATCAATTGATCCAATGCGCGCATGCTTGGCGGGTACATAAGAGCCGACATATGCCAATAAAACAATCAATGCTATTTGTCGCATATACGTCGACTTGCCGCCCATGTTTGGACCAGTGATCAACAGCATGCGTCTGCTTTGATCAAAGCGCACATCATTCGGTGAAAAAGATTCTGAACGCTTGGCCAATTGAGCTTCGACCACTGGATGGCGGCCCTCTTCAATCGCAATGTCAGCATCCTTGCTGAACTCTGGACGTGACCAACCCAAGGTTTGAGCTCGCTCACCGAGTGTGGCTAAAACATCGACTTGGGCTAATGCCAAGCCCATTGATTGACAGGCTTGCACGTGGGCTTGTAATTGCACCAACAACTCTTCGTAGAGTTGTTTCTCTAAAGCAAAGCTGCGCTCTTTAGCAGACAAAGCTTTGTCTTCAAAAGCCTTGAGCTCAGGCGTGATGTAACGTTCAGCATTTTTTAAAGTTTGGCGACGACGATAGTCATCAGGTACTTTGTCCGTTTGACCATTGGTCACTTCAATAAAGAAGCCATGCACTTTGTTGAACTCAACCCGCAAATTGGCAATGCCAGTTCTTTCTCGCTCACGAGTTTCTAAATCCAATAAAAATGCGCCGCAGTCATCACTCAAGCGACGCAGTTCATCCAATTCAGCGCTGTAATCATCAGCGATCACACCACCTTCTCTGATGACCACAGATGGTTCTGCAGCGATGGCGGCTTGTAACAAAGCCAAAACAGGAGGAGGGGACGCCAAGGTCTTGGCCAAAGATGCTAGCAAAGAACTTTTTTGACCCAAGCCATCCAAAGTCTTGGCAAGCTCTGGCAGGTTCGCCAATGTGTCACGCAGACTACTTAAGTCACGGGGGCGAGCGCTGCCCAAGGCCAAGCGTGTGCTGATGCGTTCAATATCAGCCACGCTGCGCAAAGTTTGACGCAGTTCTTCTAAAACAAAGGTGTGTTCAATTAATGTGGCAACTGCCGAGTGACGTTCAGCAATCACGGCTTGATCACGCAATGGGTGATGCAAGGTGTGTCGCAATAAACGACTTCCCATCGCACTTGAGCAAGTGTCTAATAAAGACAACAAGGTGGGCTCTGTTTCACCGCGCAGTGTTTCTGTTATTTCTAAATTGCGGCGAGTCGCGGCATCAATGCCAATGTAGTTTTGATCTTCTTCTAATTGGCATTGCAAGATATGGGGCAATTTCCCTTGCCAACCCAAGCCTTGGGTATTGGCACCGTAGGCCAAGACGGCGGCGACTGCTGTTAGTGTTGGCCCAAATTTTTCTGCGTCATCAATGCCCAAGCTTTGCAAACTGCTCATATTGAAAAGCTCTAAAAGGCGACGCTGTCCTTCATCGGCTGACCATACCCAATCGGGAATCGTGTGACCGGATAAATGAACTTCTGATGCACTGGATGCTTGCAGGGCTTCTTTGATAGAACTCTCTGTGCCAAGAGGGCACAACAATTCTGCTGCGCGAATGCGATAAATGTAATGGGCTAATTCATGAGGGGCGCATTGTGTGAAACGCAATTGACCGCTGGTAATCGTCAACCATGCCAAACCCCACATCTTTTTGCTAGGAACGATTGCCAACAATGGCGCATCTTCCAAATCACTCATCAATGCTGAATCTGTCACAGTACCTGGTGTGATCACGCGCATCACGCGGCGTTCAACAGGACCTTTGGATGTTGCAGGGTCGCCCACTTGTTCAGCAATCGCCACAGACTCACCGGCTTTGACAATCTTGGCTAAATATTGTTCGGCAGCATGGTAGGGGATGCCTGCCATTTTGATCGGTCTACCAGATGATTGACCGCGTTGGGTTAGGGTGATGTCTAAAAGACGCGCCGCTTTTTCAGCATCTTCAAAGAAGAGCTCATAAAAATCGCCCATTCGAAAAAACACCAAGGAGTGTGGGTGCTCAGCTTTGATGCGCAGAAATTGCTGCATCGCTGGCGTGTGCGTTGCCAACTCCTGGGTATTCATTAACTGCTGAGATCTTCTGGTGTGATGCCGTAGGCAGTGAATGAGTGTTGTGACTCAGTGGTTTCAAGAATGCGCGCTGGAATGCCCACCGCTGTAGCACCTGCAGGAACGGCTTTTAGCACCACCGCATTAGAGCCGATGCGAGCGCCTGCGCCCACCACAAAACCACCCAATACTTTTGCGCCAGCACTCACCACCACGCCAGCCTCTAGGGTTGGGTGACGCTTGGTGCCTTTGTACAAAGAAGTGCCGCCCAAAGTCACGCCTTGATAAATCGTGCAATCATCACCGATCACGGTGGTCTCGCCGATCACAACACCTAAACCGTGATCAATGAAGACACGCTTACCCACGACCACAGCAGGATGGATTTCAATGCCAGTGATGAAGCGAGCCGTATGAGAAACGATTCTGGCCAATAACTTCAGACCAATGTGCCATAAAAAATGAGCAATTCGGTGCAGCCAAATGGCGTGTAAGCCAGGATAGCAAAGGATCACCTCCAGACGGGTGCGCGCAGCAGGGTCTCGGGAAATGATGGAGTCAACGTGATCGAATAAAGGCATTATTTGATTTTACCGTGTTGGAGCATTTGTTTCGCGATACCGCGTAAAAGATCAATTTCTTCTTTTTGTAGGGTGGCTCTGGCAAATAGACTTTGTAATCTGGGCATGAGTTTTTTGGGGTTCTCCGGATCGAGGTAGCCAATGGCCTCGAGACCTTGTTGCCAATGCTCGAGCATCGCCGCAATCGCGCTTGGGTCAGCCAAATCAGGGGAGCTGTTTGATGCGAGGTTCTCTGGTGGGATTGAATCAATGGCTAGTTCTTTCATCAAACCTTGGCGCATGGAATAAGCCACGATCATCATCGCTTGGGCCAAATTCAAAGAAGGGTAGCTTGGATTCGCGTCAATCCACACCCGATGGGTGCAGTGTTTAAGGTCTTCATTATCTAAACCCGTGCGCTCCGTACCAAACACAAATGACACAGGTTTATTTGCCACAACTGCTGAACTTGCCATCGATACCGCTTCGTGCATTGAAATGGCAGGTGGCCCAAATTCACGATCCCTGGCGGTTAAACCAAACACCAGCTGACTGTCACCCAAAGCATCGAGCATGGTCTCATGATTTTGAGCGGCTTCGAGCACATCAAAAGCCCCGCTCGATAAAGAAATGGCCTCGGCTTTTCTGGCCATGTACTCATAGGCCGGGCTCACCAAATGCAGCGCTGAAAAGCCCATGGTTTTCAAAGCGCGGGCTGCAGAGCCCACATTACCTGGGTGGCTGGTGCGCATCATGACCCAACGAATTGGCCAGTTTTGGTTCAAAACTCCCAATTGCTCCTCATTTCGGGCTAAAATCTGTTTTCGCCGTTCAGCTTGATTGCTGGACATTGCTCTTCTCCAATTCGTTGTGTTACTTAAATACTATGCATCCCATGCTTAATGTGGCCATTAAGGCCGCGCGTCGCGCAGGAAATATTATCAACCGAGCATCGCTGAATAGCGAGCGTATTCAGGTTACCCGCAAGCAACACAATGATTTTGTCACTGAAATCGATCAAGCTGCTGAAGCTGCCATTATCGATACTTTGAAAGAAGCTTTCCCTGACCACAGCTTTTTAGGGGAAGAAACCGGCGAAACACCATCTAGTAATACCAATCAAACCTCCAACCATGTGTGGATCATCGATCCTTTGGATGGTACGACCAATTTTATTCATGGCTTTCCACAATACGCAGTATCAATTGCTTTAGCAGTTGATGGCGTCTTGCAACAAGCTGTGGTCTATGACCCGAACCGTGATGAGTTATTCACCGCCACTCGTGGCGCTGGTGCTTATGTGAACAACCGCCGTTTGCGCGTGGCTGGCAGATTAAAAATGTCAGAAGCACTTTTAGGTACGGGCTTCCCTTATCGCGAAGACCAAAACGTTGAAGAGTATTTAGAAATTTTTGCCAAGATGACACGTCAGTGTGCTGGCTTGCGTCGTCCGGGCGCCGCATCTTTGGACTTGGCCTATGTGGCTGCTGGTCGCTTGGATGGATTCTTTGAGTCAGGCTTAAAGCCATGGGACATGGCAGCAGGCATCCTGTTGATCACTGAATCTGGCGGCTTGGTAGGTAACTATGCGGGTGAAGAGGGTTACATGCAGTCAGGAGAAATCATGGCAGCCAACCCACGCATCTTTGGTCAATTGGTGACCGCTTTGCGCGATCACTCAAAACCTCAAGCCTAAGACTGCATCAAGTAAGGCTGCAGCAATTAAGACCGCACCAAATCCAATATTTTGACACCAGTAGAGGTGATGCTCAGTGCATTACCTTTTGGTAATACTGTTTCAGGGTGATCAAAATCCCAATCTGATAAAACCCAGCGCTGCCATGACTGGCCGCCCAAAGATTCTTCGTGATAACCAGGACGATGGGTGTGCCCATGAATCACTCGTTGACAGTTGGTCATGGATACCAAGCTGGCTGTGGCAGTGATGGTCACATCACCTTTGACCTGAATCGCCTCAGGTTTGAAACGTTGTGCACGGTGATAGTTTGCTGTGCTGTTGCTGCGCAATGAACTGGCGATGCTGACCCGCAAAGAGGTTGGCAACATCAAAAATAATTTTTGTACAAATCTACTTCTCACCACTGAACGAAACCGCTGATAGCTCTTGTCAGCAGTACACAAAGCATCACCGTGGGTGAGTAACCATGTTTGTTCAGCAATCGTGACCACTTGTGGGTCTCTTAAAATTGCCATGTCTGCTTTTTGTGCATAAGCCTCACCGAGCAAGAAATCCCGGTTGCCGTGCATGAAATAAACCTTGGTACCTTGCTGCTTGAGAGCTTTGATTTTTTGAGCGACTTCTAAATGGAAGGGTGATCTTGCTTTGGCATCATCACCCACCCAAAACTCAAACAAATCTCCCAAAATAAACAAAGCTTCATGAGTGCGAGCCTCTTTTTCTAGAAATTCAAAAAACCTCTCTGCCGTTCTGGGCATCGATGGGGTTAAATGAAGATCAGAAATGAACAGAGCGCTCGCGTGCATGATCACTCTTCTAGGATGGTTGCTGTGATGATGGTGACATCTTCCTTAGGCACATCTTGGTGAAACCCTGAGCTACCAGTTTTCACTTGGCGAATTGCATCGACCACATCCATGCCTTCAGTCACTTCGCCGAACACGGCATAACCCCAACCTTGTGAAGTTGGTGCTGAGAAGTTTAAAAAAGCATTGTCAACAACGTTGATAAAAAACTGTGAGCTGGCTGAATGAGGGTCGCTGGTTCTGGCCATCGCTACGCTGCCACGTGTATTTTGTAAACCATTGTCAGCTTCGTTTTCAATCGTGGCTTTGGTTGGCTTTTGTTTCATGCCAGCAGTCATGCCACCGCCTTGAACCATGAAGTTAGCAATCACGCGATGAAAGATCGTGCCGTCGTAATGACCAGAACGAACATAGTCTAGAAAGTTCTCAGTCGATTTAGGCGCTAATTCATCATTCAAAGTCAATGTGATGTTGCCCATGCTGGTATTTAATTGCACTTTTGCCATGCTACGTCCTTCTCCATGTAATGAGGGATTCAGTCCCGGAATTTAAAAATAAAAAAACTAAAAAATGGGTGTGTTGCTAATAATTACTTAAGAATGTCTTCAGCCAGTTTCATTTTGCGGCGACTATCGATCAATCTGCGATCAAGTTGCACTGCCTTGCCATAAGATCTTGAAGCCAAGCGTGTATAGACATCGCCCAAGTTCTCTAAAGCCGTGGAGAAACTGGGTTGAACCTTGAGAGCTAGCTCTAAATACTCTTTGGCTTGATCAAGATTGCCGCTTTGGGCTTCAAGCACCGCGAGATTGTTGTACGGCTCAGGTAATTCTGGGAACTGTTGGGTGATTTCTAGAAGTGTCTTTTTCGCCAAATCAATTTGACCCATTTCAATTTGGATTCTTGAGCGCACAAAACGTAACTGCACGTTGCGTGGGTTAACTCCTAATTCTTTATCAATCGCCACAATGGCTTCTGGCAATTTCTTGCTGGTGATCAGGTTGTAAATATCTTCGGGAATTGCATTTTTATTCTTTGGCTCAGGCACTCTTTGTAAAACAATGAAGGGTGTGGCCAATGAGGGTTGCATCTGCGCCGATTGAACAGCGCTTGGATTATTTTCAAAGGGGGATGGGTTTGATTTGGCGGCAATGTCTGAACGGCTGACTTTGGGTGCAGTCAGGCCGGTCGTTGGCGCGACCGTTTGAGCCATCGCTGCCTGAACTGAGATAAAACAAAGAACCCCGAGGGCCAGTTGCTGCAGGGAAGGACTTTTCTGGAAAAGCATTTTCATAAAACGGGCCCGGGATCGAAGGAATAGGGTGATTTTAAAGCAGATACGACAACGAATTAGCTATACTCATCAATCAGTCTAACAAATCGCCAGGCTGCTGGAGTATTTCTAAGATATTGCCTTAAATAACACCGTAATGAAAGTGATTTCATTAAAATCACGCCATAACAAATACCGAACCATCTACAGAAATCAAAAGAACTTAAAAGAACCATCACGCTTTTATATGCTGCATATTTTTAACACCCTGACGCGCCGTAAAGAAACATTCAAGCCCATTGAGCCAGGCAAAGTAAAGCTCTATGTTTGTGGCATGACTGTTTACGACTTTTGTCACATTGGCCATGCGCGGGTGATGGTGGTGTTTGACATGGTGCAGCGTTGGTTAAGAGCCTCTGGCATGGAGGTGACTTATGTCAGAAACATCACAGACATTGACGACAAAATCATCAAGCGTGCGGTAGAGAATAAAGAGACCATCAAAGCGTTGACCGATCGCTTCATCACCGCGATGCATGAAGATGCTGATGCCTTGGGGATTGAGCGACCCACGCATGAACCAAGAGCCACTGAGTATGTCCCACAGATGCAAAACATCATCACGCGCTTGATGGATAAAAACTATGCTTATCAAGCAGATGATGGTGATGTGAATTACGCCGTTAGAAACTTCAAAAACTACGGTCAGTTATCAGGCAAGTCACTCGATGACTTGCGAGCTGGTGAGCGAGTGGCCGTGACTGGTGGCAAGCAAGATCCTTTGGACTTTGTTCTTTGGAAAACGGCCAAAGCCGATGAGCCCGCCGATACCAAATGGGAATCTCCTTGGGGTGTTGGTCGACCAGGTTGGCACATTGAATGCTCTGCCATGAGCTGTGAACTTTTGGGCAAGCACTTTGATATCCATGGTGGTGGTGCAGATCTACAATTCCCTCATCACGAAAACGAGATCGCTCAAAGTGAAGGTGCATTCTCAGACGAAACGGGCAAACCGTTTGTGAACACTTGGATGCACAACGGCTTTGTGCGAGTCAATGAAGAAAAAATGTCTAAATCATTGGGCAACTTCTTCACTATTCGCGAAGTATTAAAAGTATTTGACCCTGAAGTGGTGCGCTTCTTTATTTTGAAAGCCCATTACCGCAGCCCACTCAACTACAGTGATGCCCATTTAGAAGAGGCCAAACAAGGTTTGACCCGTTTGTACAACGCCTTATCAACAGTTGAAGACATTCCAACGTATAGCAAGCCAAGTACTTGGAGAACTCGCTTTGCCCAGGTGATGAACGATGACTTCAATACCCCTGAAGCGATTGCCATCTTGTTTGAATTAGCCGGTGAGATCAATAAAGCAGAAGGTCCTGAGAAGTTAGAAGAAAGACGAGACCTTGCGCGAGAGCTCAAGCAATTAGCAAAACTATTGGGATTGTTAGAAAGACCTGCCCAAGAGTTTTTGCAAGCTGGTGGCGGGTCGCAGAGTGCAGATAACGATACGGCGGCGATTGAGGCAGCGATTCAGGCGCGAGCTGATGCCAAGCAGGGCAAAGACTTTGCCAAGGCAGATCAGATACGTCAAGACTTGTTAGCCCAAGGAATTGTTCTAGAAGATAAGCCGGGTGGGGTCACGCTTTGGAGGCGCGCTTAATGACTGCTGCTCCTAAGGTGGCAGATCCTAAGGTAGTTGATCCTAAGGCACCAGTATTGAGGGCCCCAGACTATTGGGATCAAGCTTGTGCTGAGTTGATGAAGCATGACCGCATCATGCGCAAACTCATCCCCAAATACCCCAAAGCAGAATTCTTGACCACGCGCGGCGACCCATTTCAAACTTTGGCACGAGCCATTGTGGGGCAGCAGATTTCCGTCAAGGCCGCTCAATCTGTTTGGGAACGCACCATTGCTCTGACCAAAAACTTCACTGCTAAAGCGGTCCTTAAGTTAGACCCTACAGCATTGAGGGCGGCTGGCTTATCGCAAAGAAAAGTGGAGTACATGCAAGACTTGGCCACTCATTTTGAGAATGGCGGCTTGAGCAGTGCGAAATGGGATTTGCTGGATGACGACACCGTCATCGCAGAATTAACAGCGATTCGTGGCATTGGCCGTTGGACAGCAGAAATGTTCTTGATCTTCTATTTGATGAGACCCAATGTCTTGCCTTTGGATGATATTGGCCTGATCAAA
>Ga0209550_10004860_pt1 | contig 12685 bp, 7 predicted proteins | sample LauGreSuBDMM15SN_2_FD_187567 | JGI IMG/M metagenome (GOLD analysis project Ga0209550, IMG submission 187567) | Freshwater lake microbial communities from Lake Michigan, USA - Su13.BD.MM15.SN (SPAdes) (version 5) | ecosystem: Environmental > Aquatic > Freshwater > Lake | place: Lake Michigan, USA... | reverse complement strand
AACGCGATCGCGGGCGTGCTTGGGGTCATGCCGGCTTCGTGGTTTTTCTGGAACTCGACGAAGTCAAAATAGTATCCGCGGTCAGCCATCGTGGCGGCACGTTCGAGGGTGCGTTTTGAAACGCTCACGAGGGCGAGGCCGGGCGGCAAGGCGAGGGCCTTTTGCGAACCGGTGATCAGCACATCAATGCCGAGCTCGTCCTTCTTAATGGGAACCACGGAGAACGAACTCACCGTATCGATGATCGAGATGACGTCGGGGAACTCGCGCAAGACGGCCATGATGGCGTTGATGTCGCTCATGCAACCGCAGGAAGTCTCGTTGTGGATGATGGTGACCGCGTCGTAGTCTCCGGTGGCGAGCTCGCGACGGACAGCCTCGGGGTCCACGGGCTGGCCCCACTCGAACTTTAGGGCGGTGGCTTGTTTACCGCAGCGCAGGGCGACATCATACCACTTGTCGGAGAAGGCGCCGTTCATACAGTTGAGAACCTTCTTTTTGACCACGTTGCGGATGGCGCCTTCCATCACGCCCCACGCGGAGCTGGTGGCGAGATACACCGGATCCTTGGTGAAGAAAAGGGCCTGCAGGTCCGGCTGCATCGCGTTGTAAAGCGCGACGAAGTCCGGGCTGCGATGGCCGATCATGCCTTGGGCCATGGCTTGGAGCGTCTTGTTGGAGACGGCGACTGGACCGGGGATGAATAGTTTGTAGCTCATGGAAAAGAGAGTGGATTTGAAGTGCCGTTCGAGGGTGGGCGCGACGTGCGGAAGCTTGACCCCCGCGCACAGCGCGCAAGGTCTTAACAAGCTGCACACCGCCAAAATCGTCAAATCGAATTACCCGTCTCACCTGCTCTCGCCCGTCCGTCCGCATGTCATCCTTCATTAAACGCAAACTCAACGAGCTGGAGCAGTTCACCATCGATGTGATCTACGATCGGCGGCAGAGCGTGGGAGCGACGATCTTCGCGAGTTTTTTGCACGCCCTGTCGTGGCTGTTCAGTGGCGTGGTGCAGGCCCGCACCTGGCTCTATCGCACCCGAATTCTGCATGATCAACCGCTGGGTTGCCTCGTTGTCGTGGTGGGCAACCTCACCGTCGGCGGCACGGGTAAAACGCCAGTCGTCGAGATGTTCGCCCGCGCCCTCCGTGATCGCGGCCGCAAGGTTGCGATCCTCTCTCGCGGCTATCGCAGCAAGGCCCCGCCGCTCTGGAAAAAAGCCTGGTTCTGGCTTACCCACACCTCCGAGCCTCCGCCGCGTATCGTGAGCGATGGCGAGCGCATGCTTCTCGATTCCGAGCAGGCCGGCGACGAGCCCTTCATGCTCGCTCGCAACCTCCCTGGCGTCGTCGTCCTAGTGGACAAGGATCGCGTCAAGGCCGGCATTTTCGCCATCAAACGCTTTCGCTGTGACACCCTTATCCTCGACGACGGCTTCCAATACCTGCCGCTCAAGGGCCGCCTGAATCTCCTCCTCGTGGACAAAACCAATCCCTTCGGCAACGGCGAGCTCCTACCGCGCGGTGTCTTGCGTGAGCCGATCAAACACCTCAAGCGCGCCAGCTATGTTTTCCTCACCAAGTCCGACGGTCAGCGCGACACCGAGCTCGAGAATCTCATTCATCAAAACAACCCCGGCGTTGATATCATCGAGTGCGCCCACCGCCCCCAGTATCTCCAACCGCTCGGCAAGGGTGAACGCCGTCCTCTCACCGATCTCGTCGGTCGCAATGTCGGTGCGTTCAGCGGTATCGCCGTGCCCGAGAGTTTCGAGGCGTTCGTGCGCGATCTAGGCGGCCACATCGCCTTCGCCCGCCGCTTTCTCGATCACTATCGTTTCACCTACGAGGACTTCGTGGAGATTTTCAGCGAGGCCTTGGAGCGCCAGGTGGATTACATCGTCACCACCGAAAAAGACGCCGTGCGCATCCCAGAGGGCATGCACTGCCCGGTGCCAATTTACTATCTGCGCCTCGAGATAGAAATCCTCCACGGCGCGGCAAACTTTGACGAGGCCGTCGGTCGCATCTGCTTTCCCCCCGACGCTCCCGCCGGCGTCGGCGCGCTCCCGCCGTCCCCGTCTCGCAGCACCACGGTTGCGGCAACGTAGTTTTTTCATCTCTTTCCCCATCGCCCATGCTCTCCGATCCCCGTCTTGATAAACTCGCCGCCGGTCTCAGCGGCTTTTCCTGCGAACTAAAAAAAGGTGAGCGGGTGCTCATTGATGCCTTCGATGTGCCCGACACCATGATCGTGGCGCTCGTGCGCGCCGTTCGTGCCCTCGGCGCCCACCCGATCGTGCAGATGCACCACGCCCGCGTCACCCGCGAGCTCATGCTCGGCGCAGAAGACGCCCAGTTCGCGCCTCAGGCCGAGGTCGAGTTGCTGCGCATGCAAAAGATGGATGCCTATATCGCCCTACGCGGCTCCGAGAACATCTTCGAATCCACCGACGTGCCCTCGGCCCGCGTGCAGCTCTACGCCCGCCTCATGAAGCCCGTGCTCGATCACCGCGTGAACAAAACCAAGTGGGTCGTTCTCCGCTGGCCCACCTCCGCCATGGCCCAGCAAGCCGGCATGAGCACCGAGGCCTTTGAAAACTTCTACTTCGACGTCTGCACCCTCGACTACGCCCGCATGATTCCCGGCATGAAGGCCCTCCAGACCCTCATGACCAACACCGACCGCGTGCACCTCAAGGGCCCCGGCACCGACCTCACGTTCTCCATTAAAGGCATCGGCGCGCAGACCTGCGGCGGCAAACGCAACATCCCCGACGGCGAGGTGTTTTCCTGCCCCGTGAAAGACTCCGTCGAGGGCGTTATCCAATACAACGTGCCGTCCGTTTACCTCGGCACCTCGTTCGACAACATCCGCCTCGTCTTCAAAAAAGGCCGCATCGTCGAGGCCACCTCGAACAACACCAAACGCCTCAACGAAATCCTCGATAGCGACCCCGGCGCACGCTACGTCGGCGAGTTTGCCCTCGGCTTTAATCCCCACATCCGCCAGCCCATGCGCGACATCCTCTTCGACGAGAAGATCGCCGGCAGCTTCCACTTCACCCCCGGCCAGGCATACGAGGGCGTGGGCAACGGCAACAAGAGCCAGGTCCACTGGGATATGGTCAACATCCAGCGCCCCGAATACGGCGGCGGCGAGGTCTGGTTCGATGGTAAACTCATCCGCCAAGACGGCACTTTCGTGCCCAAGACGCTGCACAAGCTGAACCCCGAGTATTTGCTCGGGAAATCCTAAACTGCAAAGGGACGCGGAGCCTCGCGATGCTCGATCTGATCCACGCCATCTAAACTTCGCGCCTCTTCGCGCCCTGAATGGTTTAAATCATGTCTGTTTCCGTTTTCGCCGCCAGCCTCGACGCCTTTATCCGCGCCCTGCCCAAAACTGAGACGCATCTGCATCTTGATGGTTCGCTCCCCTACGAACTCCTGCATGCCTGGAAGCCCGACGTGTATCCGCCGCAACCCTACTTTCACGCCCCCGATTACCGCTTCCCGAGTTTCCCCCGCTTCGACGAGATCCTGCTCGGCCACGCCTTGCCGTGGTTTACTTCCCCCGAGCGTTACCATGAGTCCGCGCGACTAACTTTCGCCAAGCACGTCGTCGCCAATGTCCGCTACGTCGAGTGCAGCATCCACCTCGCCGTCGCCCATTCTATCAACGTCCCCGTCCGCGAGATCGTCGCTGCCATTCACGCCGCCGTGCCGCCCGGCCTCACGGTCAAACTCTATGCCGGCCTATCGCGCAGCGACTACGCCGGACCGATGCAGGCAATCATTGACGACCTCGTGAACCAGGACGGCATTGCCGGCGTGGACCTGCACGGCCACGAGCCCACGCCCACCGAGGCTTGGACGGCACCCGTCTGGGCCCGCCTGCGCGCCGCCGGCAAAGTCACCAAATGCCACGCCGGAGAGTTCGACGGGGCCCACCGCGTGCGCGAGGCCATCGAGCAACTCGGAGTTATCCGGGTGCAGCACGGCGTGCGGGCAATCGAGGATCCGGCCGTGGTCGCCCTCGCGGTTGAGCGTGGCGTCACCTTCGATATCACCCCGATGAGCAACGTTCGCCTGCAAGTTGTTCCCAACCTCGCCGCGCATCCGCTCCGCGCGCTGATGAATGCTGGCGTGAATTGCACTGTGAGCACCGACGACCAGCTGGTTTTCAACAACACCGTCTTGGATGAATACCGCGCGCTCGCCATTGAGGCGGATTACACCCGTGCGGAGCTCGCCCTCATCGCTGGCAACGGCTGGCGGGTGGCAGATGTGCCGGCCGCAGAGCGCGCCGCCGCGCAGGCCGAGATCGCCCGGCTTGCCGCGGTTTGAAGGTGCGACGAACGGGCCGCGAGCAGGGCCTTGGCTGGGTGTCGGGCGCAGATGGAAAGATTTTTGCTTGCGGCGGGAAGCAAGGCGAACGTAGTTAGCGCCCCTGTTTCAAGCGAGGCAGGCTCGGACGGACGCGAGTTCAATTCCGGGAATTTAAGTGGTGAATGCCAGTGTAGCTCAGTGGTAGAGCAGAGGACTCATAAGCCTTTGGTCGCCGGTTCAATCCCGGCCTCTGGCACCATTTAATAAGTAGAGGATCGGGAGATCATCGCGAAGGCGTGGAAAACCGTCTGAATTGCCTCTGACTTAGTTAGTCGGTTCTGGTGGTCTCTATTTCTATCCAGCCGGGGACTTTTAGGAGGCACGTTGGTTCTATTTGAGGCCTGGTGTCTGGCGAGTTAGGGCGTTTTCGTGGTTGGCGGCTTGGCTTGTGATCACCTGTAAGTGCGCCTGATTCCACCGGCCTTTGCTTCTCAAAGAAATGGCGTTTTAGAGGGCTGCCCGGAGGCGTTTGCTCTCCAGGTTGCTGAGGAGTATCGGCTCCTTGGCCCCCTGCAACTGGAGCTCCCAAGTAAGGAGATTTTTTTTCACCATCTTGGCAACGGATTGGGTGTTCACGAGTAGGCTCCGACTGACTTTGATAAAGAGACCCGCCGGAAGCTGGCTTTCCCAAAGGGAGAGGGTCTGCTTCATCATGAGGTTTTTGCCTTCATTCAGGAGGATGCGGGCGTAGTCGCCATGGGCCTCAATGGCGATGATTTCCCCTACTTTTACCATCATGGAGAGAGATTTATCCCGAAGTAATACGAGGTCTTCTGCTGAAAGCCGTTCTCCAGCTTTGGCAAGCCGATGAGGCACGGCCGGTTCAGAAACCGGCGGCTTGGACAGGCGTAGGATCGTTTTAGCGAGCCTCGCCGCGCTGACCGGCTTGGTAAGATAGTCCAAGGCATTGGCCTCAAAGGCCCGAATGGCATACTCGTCGTAAGCGGTGACAAAGACGACAGCCGGCTGTGGGGTGAGATTCTCGAGCTTCGGGAGAAGGTCGAAGCCATTCGTTTTTGGCATCTGGATATCGAGAAAAATCAGGTCCGGTTTAAGCGTTTGCACCAAATCGTTTGCCGAGGTGACATCTTCCGCTTCTCCCACGATCTCGAGCTCGGGGTGGGATTTTAGGCGGTTTGTGAGTTGGACTCTGGCCGTGGGCTCGTCGTCCACCAGAATGACGCGGAAACGCGGTGAAGAAGAATGGGTTTCAGTATTAAACTTCATGGCTTTATAAATCGGAACGTCTATCCCCAGCAAAAACGATCGGAAGCGTGACGCGTGCGAGCACCTGCCCTAAGGGGTTTTCAAAGGTCAGGGAAGCGCGGTTGCCGTAGATTAGATAGAGGCGGCGGCGGAGATTACTTATTCCTATACCCATGCCGTTACCTTTTTCACGAGATGTTGCGGAGGAAGGCTCTACCCACGATCCCGTGTTTTCCACCGTGAGCTGGAGCTCTCCGTTAGCAAGTTGTGTATGGATGAGGATCGAGAGTGGCATCGGGCTGGTCTGCTGGCCATATTTAATCGCATTTTCGAGAAGCGGTTGCACCAGATGCCTGAGAGTTTTTAAGGAACGCGTTTCTTGATTCGCTTCTACCCGGCAAACCAGATTCGCACCGAATCGGACTTTTTCCACATGGAGATAGTCCTCCAAGGCGTTCAGCTCGTCTCCCAGAGGTGCTTGATCTTCATCACTCTTGCTCAGCGAGAAGCGAAGATAATCTGCCAAAGACTGGGTGAGCGTCTCCACTTTCTCTTTGTCGTCACTCACCGCCATGACGGCGGTGAGCGCGTTGAAGAGGAAGTGGGGCTGCATCTGGTATCGGAGAAGCGCAAGTTCGCTTCTTTGCTGGCGACGAATTAGTTCAATGGAGTCAAAAAAGAGCGAGGCTGAGAAATAGAACCCGATCCAAAGCGCTAAAAAGAAGAGATCCATATAGAATCCCAATACCATCACGCTGGTTCCTATCGAAAGAGTGGCTGTCAGCGGTCTCAAGTGCTCTCGCAGATAGGGAACTTGGGTTGTAAGGAGGATTTCAACCGCGGTGAATGATATAGAAATCCCGAGAAGTATGATGGCAATTCGCAGGGGATGCCACTTCCTCGAATGAATCCAAATAAACAGCGGGCGAAGAGAGCTTGTGATGAGAAATCCGTAGGCCGACTTGAGGAGTATCCATTCCAAGAGTAATAATTCTGATCCGCGAAGAATGATTCCGGCAGCTATCAGTAAACCAACCACGACTCCCTGAATACCCGTGTAAGCAATCCAGGAGCCGACCTGCCGTCTCCAGAAGGAGGGAGACTTACCATCCTCAGACACATTATTGCCCAAACGGAGGTTGGTCATCGCTCGGTCTCGTTGGCGTATGGCAATGCGGTCATTCCTGTGATTGTCGAGGCGTTCAAACGACCCGCCCTATCAGTCACGAGAAGAAAATTCCGCGCGAGCCTAAAAAACCGCTTCGGACCGCCAGACCATGCGATTCGTCGACGCTTTCGTGCGATTCGTCGATTTTCTATTGCGAGCCTATCAAATCGGAAAGGGTGTGCCGGGGCAATCTTCAGAAATAGAAATCAAACCACCACACCAAAAAAAGGAGCGATGCTCTCTCACAAGGTTAGTCTCGAAACCTATTTCACACGTGCTCTCCGTTGCGCGTCCATCCTGCCTTTGGCCATTGGCATCGCCAGTGCCTTCCCGCCGGCGCCCTATTACACGCTCTACGGAATGGTGCGCGACCAGGTCGGCCAGACGATCACGGCGGAGGGCGCAGAGGTGATCCTGCTGAAGGGTGGGGTGGAGGTGGGCCGCACGCCGATCACGTCCAGCATGATCGATCAAAACTATGAGCTCCAAATGCGGCTCGATCAGAACCGCAGCGGCACCACTTTTTACACCGACAAGGCAGTCGCCGCCGGTGGACTCTTCAGCTTGGTGGTTTCCATGAACGGGGTGCTATTCTACCCGATCGAGGTCTCCGGAAACCTGACCGCCGGCAAGGGAGGGGAACGCGTTAAGCTGGATCTCACCTTGGGCGAAGACCTCGACAGGGACGGCCTGCCCGACGTATGGGAGGCGTGGCAGCTTTATCAAGCGGGGCTTTACCCGGATGCGAACGGCAACTGGGACCTCACGCACATCGACAAAAACGGTGACTTCGACAAGGACGGCCAGAGCAACCAACTCGAATATATTGCGGGCACCTTCGCGGGCGACGCCACCGAGATTTTTAGCCTAAAGATTATCGAGAAGCTCGAGCAGAGTGTGCGCTTCGAGTTCTACGGCATCACCGGCAAGGTTTACACCATGGAGAGCAGTGCGGATCTGCAAACGTGGACGCGAGTGCCCTTCAGCATCGGTGCCCCCAGAATCGGCAGCCTAGCCTACCAGGCGACCGACGTGGGGACCGTCTCCATTTTTACCACTCCGCTCTCAACGGATAAAGAATTCTACCGCCTCTCCGTCCGATGAAATCCCTTCGCCTCGCTTTCATTTTTCTTTTTGTCGCCGTCAGCGCCCACGCGCAATGGAAGACCGAAACCTACGCGCTTAAGGGCGGTTGGAACGCCATCTACCTGCACGGGGATGCCAGCCACGATACGGTAGATAACCTGCTGCCGAACTCTGGCAGCACCGCCAACATCACCGAAGTCTGGAGCTGGAACCCCAATCCCGATCAGGTCCAGTTCATGGACTCGCAGATGATCCCGTCGGGCGGCACGTCCGAGTGGAGCGTTTGGAAACGCGGTGACAGCGCCTCGACCACGCTCTCCAGACTGGCCGGCCAGCGCGCGTATCTGGTCAAATGTATCGGCACTTCAGGCAACACTTACTCGGTTACGATTAAGCAGGCGCCGCAGATTCCCAGCAATTCTTGGGTCCGCAACGGTGCCAATCTGCTCGGCTTTCCCACTTACAAAAACGGCAGCACGTTTCCGACCTTCGCCAGCTACTTCGCCACCTTCCCGGCGGCCATCGCCAGCAGTTCGAAAATTTTCAAATACGCGGGCGGTGACTTGGGAGCGACCAATCCGGTCCAGTTATTCTCGACCTCCTCGGAGCGGGTAGATCGGAATCAGGCGTATTGGTTCTCTGCCAAAGTGGCCGGGATGTATTACGCGCCGCTTGAGTTCAGCCTCAGCACCAGTGGCGGTCTTCGCTTCGGCCGCAGCCTCTCGGATATCAAGCTGCGCATTCGCAACCGCACCGCCGCGCCGGTTACTGTCACCCTCACTCCCACGGCCAGTGAGGCGGAACCTTCCTTTCAGACCGCCATTGCTGGCTCAGTTTCGCTCATGCGCCGGACCTCTAGCAATGGCACTTGGAGCGAGGCGGCCTACGGCGCTTCGGAGACCGAGGTGATCGCGCCGCAGACTACCGTTGAGCTGAGCTTCGGCATTAATCGTGCGGCCATGACGGGTCCGGTGGGGGCCTTATACGCCTCGCTGCTGCGGATCACGGAAAGTTCGAATTTGATGGATGTTTACCTTCCGGTCAGCGCGAAAAAGGATTCGCTCGCCGGCCTGTGGGTGGGGGACATCAGCTTCAACAGCGTCAGTAACAAGGTGTCCAATCCCGCTAGAGCCACCGCCACCTTGACCAACGGGGTAGTTACCGGCTTGCAGGTCGATGGCTCGGGCGGTTCGGGCTACACCTCGCCCCCCGTCGTCACCATCACCGCGCCAGCGAATAACGATATGAAGGTGGCGACCGCAACCGCGGCGGCCAACTCCACGACCCGAGTCGTGAGCTCGATCACCCTAGCCGACGGTGGATTTGGTTATCCGACCGCCCCGCTGGTGACGCTTAGCGCGCCAACACCCGCGGTTACGGCGACGGCCACCGCTGTCATGTCGGCGGGAACAGTGGCCTCTCTGACACGAACGTCCGACGGTTCCGCGTATTTGACCGCGCCGACGATCACTATCAGCCCGCCCGCGGCCAGCAGCAACGCCACCGCAACGGCGCTACTGTCGGGGAAAAGCGTGGGTGTCATCGAAGTGAATAATGGCGGTGGATACTACTCGTCGGCCCCTTCGGTGGGGATTGCCGCGCCGCCTGCGAGAGTGAGAGCCACCGCCACGCTCGGCGGCACGGCGGCAAATTGGACAATTACCAAGGCATTGTCCGGCACTGGTTATGCAACGGTGCCAGCGGTGACGATTTCCGGCGGCACGGGCGGCAATGCTACGGCCACCGCCACGCTCGGGCTGACTGCGGACAGTTTTTCAATCACTCCGGGAACCACGAGTTATTCGGTGGCGCCAACCGTCACCATCACTGGCGGCGGCGGCACGGGTGCCACGGCTACGGCGATTCTTACCGGCGGGTCGGTGACTGGCATTACCATCACCAACTCGGGATCGGGTTACACCACCGCACCCTCCCTCGGCTTCACTGGGGGAACGACCACCGGCGGCGATGTCGCGCCCACCGCGGTGGGAAATGCCAGCCAATTTACCGTCAGCACCGTGGTCAAAGGAGCGAATGGAACTTACTCGGTGATTCCGAACACGGTCGTCATCGACGCACCACCTGCTGCGGTGCAAGCCACGGCGACGGCGTTGATCGCGAACGGTCTGGTGACGGGATTCACCGTAAACAATGGCGGGACCGGCTACACCAGTCCCCCCACGGTTAACCTCAGCGGCGGGGCTTTCGTTTCACCCGTCACGGCAACATTCACCGCCACCCTCTCCGGCGACAAGGTAACCAGCACCCCCCGAGGTTCTGCCGGGGCCGGCTACACCACTCCACCGACGGTCACCTTCTCGGCTCCCCCGGCTTCGGTGCAGGCGACAGCGACGGCGTCGGTCAGCAACAATCGCGTGACGGGCTTCACTCTCGTCAACGCGGGCTCCGGCTACTTTTCCACGCCGACGGCGACCCTGGCGGCGCCGAGTCTTGGTGCGCAGCCGGCATCGGCAGTCGCCCAAATAACCAACGGCAGTGTGACGGGCTTCACCATCACTGCCGGCGGCAGTGGATATGGCTTGTCGCCCAAGGTGACGATTGCCGCGTCGCCTGCCCAGTCGGGGACGGACACTCCCGGTCGTTTCAAGGTGCGCACATTGCTCCATGTGGCGGATAGCGGCGTTACCAAACTACTCTCCAAGGCCTATCTCGGCCCTTTGGCGGTGGCTCCAAATGACTATGGAATCACCACCTCACAGAGCTTGTTGAAAAGTTCCGACCTGGCATCGGCGAGGCGCATTTCTGCGGCGCATTTGCCCGCCGGGCGGGTGTTCACCGGCAGCGGCAACGTCACCAGCGGCAGCAGCTTGGCCTGCACCATTTCGCTGCCTTACAACGATCCGACCAACCCCTTTGTTCACCCCTTCCATCCCGACCACGACAACAAGGATGCCCGTTTCGAGGCAGTGGGTGAAGGGGTGGAAAGTTACACCGTAAACCGCGCCGTCACCTTTACTTTTACCAGCACGTCGCCCACCGGCGGGGTCGTCGCTGGCTGGGGAAGCAGTGTCATTGGAGGCACCTACCGGGAGATTATCACCGGCCTTCATAGCAGCTCGATCCAGCTGGATGGCACCTTCGAACTTCGCCGTGTTTCGGAAATCGGAACCCTTTCGCAGTAAAATAGAACCCTAAACGTCCAACTCTAAACCCTTAACCTTTCCATTCTCCAAACTATCATGAAAACTACCGCTCGTATCCTCGCCTGCCTGCTCCTTTCCGGCGCATCGCTGATTGCCGCCGTTCCAGCCACCATCAACTACCAAGGTGTCGTCGCCGACTCCGCAGGAAACCTGCTCGCACCGACTACGCCGGTCAACCGCAAGGTCATCTTCCGTATTTTTGATGCCTCTACGGGCGGCACGCGCCTTTGGACTGAGGAGCAAACCGTCACGATTTACAAAGGTGAGTTCAGTGTGCTGCTAGGCGCGGGCACACCCGCCACCGGCACGGCTTCCTCAGAGACCCGCCCCGCGTTCGACACGGTTTTCACTGGATCTGCAACCAACCGCTTCATTGAAATCATGGTGGACAACGGCGATTCCACCATCAACGCGAGCGATTCCCCGATCAGCCCTCGTCAGTCAATTACCTCGGCAGCCTTCGCTTTCCGTTCCCAGGTGGCCGAATCGATCCTCAGCGGCTCCGACCTGACCATCACGCCCACATCCGGCACCGCATCCAACTATGGCCTCGGCTGGTATGGCAGCGGCCGGCAATGGAATGGGTTCTCGGTTGATGGGCCGGTGCTCTATGGTAACAGCGGTGGTGTTTTAGGTTCCAAAGCGAGTGGCACCCAAGCTACTGCCTTGCTTTGGGATGCGTCGGGCAGAGTCGGCATCGGTGCCATCGGTGACTTTCGGGACACGAATAAATTAGTGTTGCAAGGGAATGATGCCAGCACTCCCGCCCAACAACTGATGATCCGTGGCAACTCCGACGCCAGTAAGCGGCTTCTCGTCGGATTCGACACCACTAACAATCGCGCAACCCTCCAGTCCTACACCGCGACCAGCACCACCGGCCCGTTATTGCTCAATCCCGTTAGCGGCCTGGTCGGCATCGGCACCAGTGCTCCCTCAGCTCGCCTCACTGTCGAAGGATCGATCAGTGCAACTGGAGCAGGCGGCTACATTTTCGGCACTGGGGGCGATGCTGATGGCGGCTTGTTCTCACCCTCCGACGGGGTGGTCACGCTCAATACCAACGGCACTGAGCGTCTGCGCGCGGATGCCAGCGGTCGAGTCAGCGTTGTCAGCAAGTTAGGTATCGGCACCTCGACCCCGACGGCTAGACTGACGATCTCCGACGATAGCGTGTCAGAGACTGGCACATTCGGTTCTGTGCAAATAAACCGAGCCGCCACGGGCCACGTTGGGGCGCATCTGAGTTTCTGCCGGGTCGGTCAGAACGATTTTGGTTTGGGCTACGGGCAGTCCTCCAGCATGGCTGGTTTTGGCCCAGGAACGGCGGCAGCATTCAGTCCCACTTGGCTGGCGTTTGATACATCCGGCAGGGCCGGTTTGGGTAAAATGCCGGTTGATCCCTACAGACTCGATGTAGAGGGCAGGGTTCGCATATCTCAGCAATTGAACGTGGATGACAGCATCGTCTTGGGTCACGACGATTTAATTTATGGCAAAACCAATACCGGAGAGGATCAGGGCGCCTTTTGGCCACGGGGCGCCAATAATGGCACTTACCTTAACTTCGGCGCCGGTGGACTTTTCATCCGTGACAATGGCAATAATAGTAAGGTGCAAGTAACTAATGATGGGATTGTCCAGATTGGCACGACCGGGACTTCTGC
>Ga0209550_10004859_pt1 | contig 12687 bp, 2 predicted proteins | sample LauGreSuBDMM15SN_2_FD_187567 | JGI IMG/M metagenome (GOLD analysis project Ga0209550, IMG submission 187567) | Freshwater lake microbial communities from Lake Michigan, USA - Su13.BD.MM15.SN (SPAdes) (version 5) | ecosystem: Environmental > Aquatic > Freshwater > Lake | place: Lake Michigan, USA... | reverse complement strand
TGAAGGCGGTGCCTGCGTCCACGTCCGCCGCAAAGTTGTTGCCAACCTCGCCGTACTTGGGGTTGGCGAGCGAGAAGCCGAGCATCACCATCGACTCGAGGAACTCGTGGAACTCGAGGCCGCGGTCGCCGCCCTTGGCGTCCTCGCCGATTTCGACCCGGTGGTCAGAGGCGCTCTTCTTGATCGTGTCGTCGACCTGGTCGGCGCGCCGGTAGATGTTGACGATGCGCGTCATGTTGAACGACTCGGTGAGGATCCCGAGGTCGAGCGCGAGATTGCCGAGCTCCGTCGCCTGGATCGTCATCGCCTGGTCGGCGCTGGTGGCGCCGGCGGTGCCGGACTTGGCATAGTAGGTGAAGATGCTCGTGAGCTCCTCGTACGAGCCGGCGATGCCCTTGAACACGACCTCCTCGAAGATCGGGAAGCCGAAGACGTGCGAAAAGTCCATCTTGCCCCACGTGTCCAGGATGCGCGAGGCGAGCTTCTCCGGCAGCTGCACGCTCTTGGGGTCGAATCGCGGCGGCGGCGGGTAGAGGCAGTCGCTGATGACCTTCTGCTCGTCAGCCTTGACGAGGTAGTTGAGGTAGATGGACTTGACGCGAGTCGCGAGGTCCATCTTCTCAATCTCCTCGTACTTGATGTGGCCGCAGAGCCCCAGGATGCACAGGAACTCGTCGAAGTCGATGACGACCGAGCCGCTCGACTGGCCGCCCACGCCGCCGGCCGTGCCGCCGGCGCTCTGGCCGGTGACGAAGGCACCGCGGATGTCGAGCTGCGACAAGTTGGAGTGCACGTCGGGCACGAACGCACCCGAGATGGCGGGCGTCGGCTTGACGATGATGTCCTTGGCGACGTGCCTCTTGTTGCACTGCTCGATGAACTTTTCGAGCGTCATCGTCGCCGCCTTGGTCGCCGCGAACTCCTTGTTGGACGCGCCCTCGAAGGCCTTCTTGAGCTCGGCCTTGTATTGGTTGATGACCGCACGCACCTCGGGCTCTTTTTGGATGCGCTTGAGCGTCTTTGTGAGCTGGTCGGTCTTCGCCTTGGTGAGGATCGACTTGGTCAGCAGCGTCTCGAGGCAGCCGGGCAGCGGGTGGACGAGGACGTCGCCGCCGTCCTTGGAGGTCGTGTTGCCCACCGTGCCGTACTTGGGGTTCTGGCGGTAGACGGCCATCATCACGAGGCACTCGAAGAACTCGTGCAGCACGAGGCCACGGTCGCCGCCCTTGGCCGTCTCGCCCTTGACGATGCCAGTCGTCTCGTCGCGGTACATGGTGTCGTCCGCCTGGTCGGCGCGCTCAAAGATGTTGATGACGCGTGCCATCGAGAAGGTCTCGTTGGCGAGCTGGCAGTCGAGTGCGAGGTTCGTCAGCTCCGTCTTCTGCATCGTGAGCGCCGAGATGGCAGAGCCCGAGCCGGCCGCGCCCGACTTGGCATACTGCTGGAAGATGGACGAGAGCTCGGGGAAATACTTGCCAAAGAGCATGAAGACGCCCTCCTCCCACATGGGGTAGCCGATGACGTGCGACAGGTCCATCTGCTTCCAGCAGGCGAGGTACGAGGGGTCCGTGCCCGCGGGCGGCTCGTAGCGCGGCAGTGGCGGGTAGAGGCAGAGCGACACCCACGCGTGCTCGTCCTTGCGCCCGTGCTTGTGCTCGACGCCCTTGCTATGCTTACCCGCGGCCGCCTCGCCCTCGGTGAACAGGCGGTAGTTGTAAAAGATGCCCTCCATGCGCTGCGCCACCGTCATTTGCTCGATCTCCTCGTACTTGATGTGGCCGCACAGCGCGACGCACATGTAGAACTCGTCGAAGGTCATCGACGTGTCGCTCGTCGACTTGGTGGTCTTGCTCATCTTCTCAAACTGACGAGCCTGGCACGTGGCGAAGGCGCCCTTGGCATCGAGCCACGACAGGTTGACGTGCACCGTGGGCGGCGTGGTGCCCGAGACGGCGGGCGTCGGATGGATGATCTGGTCATTGAGCAGCTTGCGGTCGAGGAAGTCCTCCATCATCGCCTCGAGGGTCCACGTCTCCTGCTTGCCGCCCTCGATTGAGTCCACCGCGCGCTTCGAGAACGCCTCCTTGAAGTACGCCCGGTGCTCCTTGAACACGGCCTGGCAGGCAGCGTCCGTCTCCATGATCTTCTTGATCTTGGCGAGCGTGTCCGTCTTCGCCTTCTTGAGCAGCACGTCCTTGAAGAGCGTCTCAAGGCAGCCGGGCAGCAGGATGTACTCCTCCTTGGCGGCCTTCTCGACGCGCACCGAGCCGTCGGCCTTGATCGAGAAGGCCTTGTTGTTGCTGCCGACCTCTCCCCATTTCGGGTTGGCGCGCTGGAAGCCGAGCATCACGACGGCCTCGAAGAACTCGTGCAGCTCGAGCCCCTTGTCGCCCGCCTTCGCATTCTCGCCCTCGAGCACATTCTTGTTCACCTTGGACTCTTTGATGGTATCGTCCACCTGGTCGGCGCGCTTGAAGATGTTGATGACGCGCGTCATCGAGAACTTGTCGGTGGTCATGCCCGTGTCGAGAGCGAGCGTCTGCAGCTCCGTCTGCTGCATCGTTAGCAGCGCGCCCGACGAGGACGAGCCGGCGGTGCCGCTCTTGGCATAGTAGTCGAAGATCGACGAGAGCTGCTCGAAGTTGTCGTGGAAGAGCTTGAAGACGCCCTCCTCCCACAGCGGGAAGCCGTACACGTGCTTCAGGTCCATCTGAGACCACACCTGCTTCACGCGCGCAAAGAGCTTCTTGTCCTCGCCATCGTTGATCTTGGCCGTCTCGCAGTCGTAGCGCGGCAACGGCGGGTAGCAGTACTTGCTGATGACCTTGTGCTCGTCCTCGTCCTGCAGGAAGTTTTGGATGATGCCCTCGACGCGGTCCGCGAGGCTCATCTCCTCAATCTCCTCGTACTTGATGTGGCCGCACAGGCCGAGCACGTGCAGGAACTCCTCGTAGTCGACGCCGCTGTTGCCCGTCGACTCGCCCGTGCGCTGTGCAGTCGAGAAGACACCCTTGAGGTCGAGGTTGGACAGATTCGAGTGCCGCGGCCGCTCGACGGTGCCAGAGACCTGAGGCGTCGGGTTGACCACGATGTCCTTGAAGAGGCCACGTCCCTTGCCGGTGCCGTCAAAGTCGGGTCCGAACCAGTCGGTGAGAGTTTGGAGCGTCAGCGTGACCACGCCAAACTTTTGGATGCCCGATCGCGTCTCGAAGGCTTTGGCCTCGAACATCTTCTTGAGGCCGCGGTCGGGGTCGGAGGTGCCACCTGTGCCAAACATGTTCCGGTTGACGATGACCTCCTTGATGTACTCGAACTTCTTAAAGTGCTTCTGCACCTCCGGATCGACCTTGAGCTTCTCGAGCACCTCGCGCAGCTTGTCGCGCTTCGCCTTGGGCATCACCTTCTCGGCGAGCATCTTCTCGAGGCACTCGGGGTACTTGCCGTGCGAGCAGTCGCGGTTGCCCACCGAGCCGTACTTGGGGTTGAGGCGCTGGAAGGAGACGCGCATGAGGAGCTCGAGGAACTCGTGGAACTCGAGCGAATTATCACCGCCCTTGCGCACCTCGAGGCCGCCGCCGCCGCGGTGGGCCGCGCCGCCCGCGCCGCCGATCTCCTCGATCGTCGCATCCTGTTGGTCGGAGACCTCCATGAGCGAGTGGATGCGCGTCATCATAAAGTCCTTTGTGGTGAGCTCGCAGTCGAGAGAGAAGTTGGTCACCTCCGCCTGCTGCAGCTTGAACGCCGAGTCGGCCGACGTGCCCGTGCCGCCGCTCTTTGCGTAGTATGAAAAGATGGAGCCGAGCTCCTCAAAGTACTTTGCAAAGATGATGAAGACGTCCTTCTCCCACAGCGGCCAGCCATGGCAGTCGTCCAGGATCATGCGCTTCCACGTGGCGACGAAGTCGGGGTTGGTGAGCTTCTCGTCGGCCTTCTCGTCTGCGCTCAGGTCCGCGTCGGGGTTGAAGCGCTTGAGCGACTTGGTGAGCGAGTACTTGACGGCCTCGAACACCCTCTCCTCGACGATGAAGTCGAGCGCGTGCGCCTTGTTGCCAATGTTGCAGAGCATGCGCGCGAAAGCCTCGACCTTCTCGGCCGGAGGCAACTCGGGCACGTTGCGGAACATGTTGAGGCCGCAGAAGGCGACCGCGCCGCCGTACTCTTCGAAGACCATCGAGGCGGACGACTCCATGAGCTTCTCGTCGCCCGTGATCATCGCGAGCATCGCCTCCGCGCCGTCCTGCGACTCGATGAACGCGCGCTCGCCATCGACCCTCGAGAGCTCGACGTTGCATTCGACCATCTTCTCGCCCGAGATCGGGTTGTCGACCATGATCTTCTTGTCGATGAAGAGCTTAGCCATCTCGACGTCCTTGATGAAGTTCTCGACCGACACCTGCGCCACCTCGACGGCCTCGGGCTTGGTGCCGTCGCCCTTGGGTTTCTTCTTCGGGTCGAGGATCTTGGTCTTGCGCTTGGCCATCGCGTTGAAGCGCTTCTCGAGCGGCTCCTTCATCGCGTCGAGCACCGCGAGCACCTCGGGGCTCGCCATCGTCGCGCGCATGATCGCCATCGAGTCCACCTCGGCGAGCGGCAACAAGTACTTCTCGAGCAGCCGGCGGAAGCCCTCGCCGCCATTGCCGGCCTTCAGCGCCTTGCGGCCCGAGGCCGAGGTGGCGAGCAGCTTGACGGAGAGGCGGAGGAGCGCCTCGAGGAACTCGGCGCAGTCGAGGGCCTTGTCCGAGCGCGCGGGCCCCTTGCCCACCGTCTTGGCCGCCTCTTTGTCCTCCTTGGACGCGCGATCGCACCGGCGGTGCGCGTCGTTGATCTCTCCGATCGAGACGGGCACCGCGCCCGCCTTGCACATCGAGACCCACTCACGCTGGCTCATGTTGAAGTTGTCGGCGCCGCCCTTGCCCGCGGTGCCGGGCGCCGCGCTCTTCTTGCAATACTCGAAGAAGATCGCCACGATCTTCATCAGGTTGCGGTGCACCAACTCGAAGGCTGCCTTCTGCCAGAAGAAGTAGCCGGGCAGGTCCTCTGCCTCGATCTTCTTCCACATTGCGACCAGGGCCTTGAATTGGAGCTCGTTCTCACCCGGGAGCGCGCGCGCATCGAGCGACGCATCGAAGCCGCGCCCGTCGGACGGCTTCGCCACCGGTCCGCGCGCCGACTCGGCGATCCCCGCCGCGAGGGCTGCCTCTTGACGGCCGGCTGCCGAGAGCCAGCGCGCCGAGCGCGGCGCGGTGGCGGCGCGAGCCGAGGCGGCCTTGGGCTTGGCGCGCCCGTAGCCCTTGAGCAGCGTGAGCAGCTCGCCCGTCTGCTTCATCTCGCCCACGGGGTCCATGGTCTGGTGCACGCGCACCGACACCTTGACGCCCGATCCTCCCTTTTGGCCAGCGCCGCGCCGCGCGGCGCACACGCGCAGCATCTCGATCTCGCGGCCGCAGTGCGCGTCGAGCTCACCCATGTGGACCTGGATGGTCGTGTCGTACCCTGGGCACTGCTCGACGCACTGGATCAGCGTCTTCACGCGGAAGCCCTCGAGCTCCGCCGCGAGATGCACCTTGAGTAGGTACGGATCCAGCGTGGGCATCGGCAGGATCATCGCCGATGCGCGGTCGGCGGTGCCGAGCAGCACCTGCGGCGAGAAGGCGATGATGGCCGAGGCCTTGAGGACCAGACCCGCGCGGATCGCCGCGTAGCCGCCCATCGACGAGCCCATGCAAACCACCTCGCGCGGCTTGATCAGATCGATCTCCTTGCCCAGCTCGTCGATGACGCTGTCAAAACCCTGATTCGGATCGATGCCGGCCTTGAGGCCGCGCTGGTACCAGCAGTGCGTCGCGTCGCGCACGAAAATAGCATACTTGACGTTGGCCTTCTTGCACAGCTTGAGGAACGCGGTGTGCGTGACGCCCTCAGTCGCGCCGTTGCCGCCGAAGCAGTCATTCTCACCGCCAAAGCAGATCATGAGCACGTCTTTCGAGGCGGAGCCTTCGTCCTCCGCCGAGTACGACTTGGAGACCGCGGCGCCATCGAGGCGCGAGCGCCGCGCGGCGCACTCCTCCGAAAGCAGCAGCTTCATTTTGGCCATGTCGTCGCCCGCGTCCATCGAGGCGAGCTTGTCGAGGATTTCGTCATCGTACTCCTCTGTAAACACGTCAGTCACCCACTGGGAGAAGGCAGTGACGTCAAAAAGCGGAGGCGGTCCCGCCGACAGCGGCGCCTCCGGGATCTGGCGATCCATGGTCGTTGCGCGCGGCGCCCAGTGTGCACTCCGCGATGAGGACCGAGAGAAAAGCCACCCTTCGTGCGTGCGCCCAAAGTCCCAAAAACTTGGCGAGGAATCTCAAAACGACGTTGCGCGAAAGTAACCACCTTTTTGAAGGACACATTTGTGGAAAACGTTTGGAGCGCCGAAAGGGGGGGGCTGCCCAGCCGCCTCAAATTCTTCAGACTGGCAGTCGAACCTAATCGTGTGTTCTCGCGACATTCTCGGCGCCTAGGCCGACAAGATCGCGACCTCCCCTCCGTCAAGCGTCGACAAAAATTATGGCTCTCCTCGTCTCAGCCCTAGCGCTCAACGCGTTCGTGCTGATGGGCCCGGCGGTGTCGCCGGTGCGCACCACCGGCGCGGTCATGATTGCGGATGACGCTAAGGCCAAAGCGGCGTGGCTGGCGAAGCAAAACGCGCCGAGCTTCGGCCCCAAAGACGCCGCCAAGACGCGCGACGCTGCGCCGCCGGCAGGGGCTGCTGGCGCTGCCGTGCGATATGCCGCACCTCCGGGCAAGGCGTACGGCCAGCCCCAGATTGCAGGGCTCACGGTCGCCCAGATCTACAAGAAGCAGGCTAAGGCTAAGAAGGAATACGAGGGCAAGGCCGTGGAGAGGTGCGAGGACCGCACTGGCAAGGGATGGGACACCAAGTCGAGGTACTGGCCGATTGGCACTCCGCACCTCTAAGCAAGTGGCCTTGCGGGCGAGAACTCCCAACCATGACGACGGCTTGGGCTTGTCCCACCCAGGCTGCGAGGCTGGAGGCAGACACCTTTTTGTCGGATTGGTCACAGTGCTGGGATTGATGCGTGCCTTCAATGTTACGAACGGTCCACATGGTGGTGAGCCGACGGCGTACATCACACCCGTACTCTTACATGGAAAGCACCGTTGCGGCTGCTCACATAACAGTCGAGTGAAACGTGAAAACGATAACGTGTGTGACCCCCGTGCCATCTGCCATGTCAGAAAATGAGAAATGATGAGTGCGGATATAATGTCAAAATATGTGACGGGATGGCCGGCCCGGAGCGCGGACAGGCGATGGCGCGGCTCGTTTTCGTGAGTTTCTATCTGAACCATGGATCTGAACAACCTACATTGTACCTAGACATGTTTAACATCACGCGCGATGGACTAGTCGATGCATATATGTGTATACACACTGCCTACATGTGTACCGCGCATTTGCCAATTGGCATTGCGTGGCCGTGCTCTGCTGCTCTCGCCATTGGCTCTCGCCCTGCTCTCGCACGCACGGACGGGCGCCCGCCCGTCGGTGGAGCACAGGAGCACCGTCTCGAGGGAGAGCGAGGAGCGACCCTGAGCCTGACACTTTTCCCTGACGAGCGACGTCCTTTCTTCTCTCGGGGCGCGGCCCGCTCTGTTGCGTCTGGCCTTCCTTCCGGGCGGTCAACGAACTTTTCCTAATCGGGTTAGTCCATGCGCCCACCAGAGCGCGGTCTTCTCGCCCACCGGCCATCGCTTTTGGCGACTCGCGGGTGTGTGTCTCTCACGCGCGGCCGTCGCCGGCAATCCACCTGCTCTGCACCGGAACCCGCGCATCGGACCGTTCGCACCCCCTGGCGGCTGTATTTGTAGCTGCTGTGCACGCTCCGCCAGCCGTGGCGGCAGATGATGCCTCAGAGGCCGGCGCGGCCCTCCGCTGCCTCCGCTCACCTGCCGTGGCCTGCTGCAGCCTGCCTATGCGTGCTCACCGCCCACATTCGTCTCCCGCTCTTGCTACTTTCACAGCAGTCGTCGTCGCTGCTACCGCCATGCCCAAGCCGGCGACGGATGGCTCTGGCTTCGTGGCTGAGCGCGATGCCGTCAAATTGGAAGGCGAGTCCGAGGCCTTTTTCAAAGGCCTTGTCAAGATGTGGGTCAAGATCGAAATCGAGGACCACCCGAACTGGTTCGACTGGCAGCTGCGTGTCTGGGATAAGATCCACACCAACCTGCCTGCCATTGCCGGCCTGTACTTCGAGTACGCTAAGCGCGGCGGCTCGGCGGCGAAGAGCCCGACGGAGGGCTTCACAATGTCGCAGCGCGAGTGGGTGCAGTTTGTCAAGGACATGAAGCTTCCGATCCCGATCACGGAGATCAACGACGTGTTCCGGCGTGTCGATCGTGCCGACAAGGAGGAGCGTGAGAAGAACCCGAAAGCCAAGAACGACAAGCAGATGGTGCTCGCCGAGTTCCTTGAGGCGCTCACGCGCGCCGCTGTCAAGTGGATGAACGTGTCCAAGCAAGGCAAGCAGGACTACAAGGATGGGAAGACGGGCGAGTGGTTCGAGCGGCTGATCGACGAGTATGTGCTGCCGCTCGGCGAGCGCGACGTCATGAAGGAGTGGCGCGAGCATCTCGCCTCTGCCGAGATGGACGAGGTGCTCGCGCCCTTCAAGCCGAAGCTCCAGGAGAAATTCGCCGAGATCGTAGCTCGCACGCGCGCCTCGGGCGACCAGGGCAAGAAGGACTCTGCGCTAGAGGGCAAGAAGGGCGGCCCAGCCAAAGCGCAGACACAGAAGGGGAAGGCCTTTGAAGGCAAGGTACGCCGACGATGGAGGGTCGAACGCGCCGCTGCCGCCGCCGCCGCCGCCGCAGCAGCAGCCGCCGCCGCCGCCGCCGCCGCCCGCGCTCAAACGCACACACGCAGAGGCGCACGCACGCACACCTACATTTACACAGACTACCGTCATCCGACCGGCTACCCATCCGACCGCCTACGGCGGCTCCTCCCACAAACGTCCATGTGCCAGTCTCGTGGAGGCGATGGCAGTGGCAGCGGCTCGCCGCAGCCACAGCCGCTGCAGCGTTGAGACACTCGCGGCAGCGGCGATGACTGAGGCGGCGAGGTGATGGCTGAGGCGGCGAGGTGATGACGGTGGCGGCGAGGGGATCACGGAGGCGGCGAGGCGCCCCCAGTCCGCGTTCAATCGCAATGCCGGCTGTGTCAGGGTGCTCAACCCTGGCATGCACTGCCGTCGTGGCCGCTCCATCAGCTTCCGCTGCTTCCGTCCTTGCCACCGTTGCAGCAGCATTCGCGCTCTGGGTGGCTGCAGCCGCGGCCGCTACTGCCGCCGCCGCTGCCGCCGCTACTGCCGCCACACAGAGGCTACGCACAGGCTACACACACATTCACAAGCACACCCCGCACGCGCTCGCGTCGCCCGCCGCGTCCGAGGCGTCACCTCCACGCTTGCCCCACGTTTCGCGAGCTCACGCCCCCTTCCCTGTTCCTTTTCCATTCTGACCCTCGCTCACCCTCGCAGGCCAACGAGAAACAGAACAAGAAGGCGGCGGCAGAGGGGGCTGAGCTCGACGGTCCGGCAGCCGTGGTCAAGGACCTCGAGATGTGCAAGCTGCTGCTGGACATCAAGTGTGTCGTCGAGAACCCGGTCACGGGCGAGAGGCCCCTGATCTACATGATCGAGCTCTCGCGAATGGATGTGGAGCGCGGTTTCATCGAGTCACAGAACCGCGAGGAGGCGCTCGAGGCGATCGTCTCGGGCAACACGAGCAAGCTCGCGGACTCGAACGAACTCAACCTGGAAGAGTTCTACAGGTGCATCGCCTTCTGCGGCCTCAACATGTTCCGCAACGTGAAGGAAATGCCGCCAACGGACCGCGTGCAGACGCTGCTTGAGATCTACGTGGGGGATCCAGACAAGGCCACGCCAGCGGACCGAATCCGCGCGACCGTCAAGAAGGTGCTCTCAAAGGGGCTGGTGCGCTTCAACCCTTCGACGGACCTGAGTCCAGAGGAAGTGGGCGCCTCGAGCGTGAGCGAAGAGTTCATTGCGATCTGGAGCAAGATGATCCTCGACGATTGCCACGGCTGGCCGCTGTGGGAGAAGGAGCTGTTCCTGCTGCTCAGCTCCAAGTACGAGGATCTCTATTCCATCTTCACCTTTTACGCCAAGAGCGGCGGCGTGGGCACGAGCTCCACGAGCGGCTTCATGCTGCAGCAGCAAGAGCTCACGAACCTCGCGCTGGACTGCCAGTTGCCCACGCCCGACTTTGCCATGGCGCGCATTCAGCTGATCTGGAAGATGTCCGACCAGGGCGACAAGAAGCTCTCGGGCGACGCGGCCGTCGACCTGCGCCACGCGGCCACAGGCTCGGGCGACCGCGCTCTCGAGATCTTTGAGTTCTTCGAGGTGCTCGTTCGCCTCTCGCTGCAGCGCCAGAACCCGAAGCTCGGCTCGGTCGGGTTCGAGCACACCGTCGAGCAGCCGCTGCCCGGCTGCCTCGAGTACGTGCTCAATGAGCACATCATCAAGCTCGCCAAGAAGGACTCTCTCAAAGAGGTCCTGGACGCGCTCAAGGTGGACAAGGTGGCGCTCGCGCACTTCGAGACGCACAAGAAGCGTCTGAAGAAGGCCTTCGAGGAGTTGGCCCTGAAGACGCGCGACGGCTCGCGCATGTTCGCGCAGGTGATGCTCACACCGCTCGTCATCGTCCAGGACTATGTCGACCGCAAGTGCACCAAGGATACGATGGTGACGCCCACGCCCGCAGTGACCGGCGACGACGTGCGGCCACGCCATTCGAACCTGTCGCAGCTCGACGTCAAGGGCGCGGTCACCACTGCGCAGGACAAGTCCGAGTCGACCGGCAACGCGGGCTCCAACTATGACGAGTGGTGCATGTGTCTCGGGCTGTGCGGCCACATCAAGTACGAGGAGATCTCGGAGATGAGCCTGGCGCAGCGCGTCGAGGGTATGATCCTCAACTACCTGGGCGAGAAGGATGAGCACGCGGTCATCAGCGACTGCCTCTACCCGCCGCTGCCGCGATACGACGTATCGAGCGCCAAGCCCCTCATGGGTGAGGAGACGCTAGTCTTCAAGAACTTCGTCGCGTGCTGGAAAAAGTGCGACTTTACGCACGTGTACGGCTTCCCCATGTGGGAGGAGGAGGTCTTCAACACGTACCATGAGGTCTTCGAGCGATTGAGCTCCGTCTTTGACTATTACGCCAAGTCCGGGACTGCCGGCTCCTCCTCGGCGGGCACCGCGATGACGATGCAGCAGACGGAGCTGCAGAACCTCGCGCTCGACGTCGGGCTCGCGTCAGCGCAGTTCTCGATGACGCGCGTCATCAACATCTTCAAACGCGCCGACCAGGTCGACGACACCTTCGTCGTGTCCAAGGCAGACAAGCGCGTGGTCAAGGGCGAGACGGCCAAGCACGGCGACAATGGGCTTGAGCTGCACGAGTTCCTCGAGTGCGTCGTCATGCTCGCCTTCCAGCGCGCCAACCCCAAATATGGAGAGGTCGGCTTCTCGGGCGACTCACTCAAGGTGGGGGTCGACGGCTCGAGCGTGCGCGAGACGAAGAGCAAAGGGAAGCCAGCCGAGCTGATCCCCGTGCCCAAGGCGCTGCATGAGCTGCTGCACAATGTGATCCTCAAGAAGGCCAAGACGGACGGGCTCGCCAAGGTGAAGAAGCAGCTGCTCGTCGACCCCGAGTGCGTGCGCGTCTACAAGGAGCGGCGTGCGGCCCTCGCCAAGGAGTTTAAGAAGCTCTCCGTGGATGGCGTCGAGGCGGGCACGGACGCGACCACGACGCTTGATAAGGTGATGAACGACTTCTTCGAGCGCCACGTGACCAAGGACATTCACGTGAAGCCGACGCCTGCCGTCACCGGCGACACGCCGCCTCCCGTGCACTCGAACCTTTCGTGGCTCGACTGCAAGGGCGCCTTCGTCACTGCGCAGGATAAGGACAGCAAGAACGCGGATAACACGACAGTTACCTTCGACGAGTTCCTCATTTGCCTCGGGCTGTGCGGCCACATCAAGTATGAAGAGCTGCTCGACATGTCGCTCGCCACGCGCCTCGACGGCGTCATTTGCAATTACCTAATGGAGAAAGACGAGCATGCGGTCATCACCGAGTTCCTCTTCCCGCCCGTCGAGCGGTTCGTGCCGCCCGCGGGCATCGACCCTCTCTTCCTCGCCGTGTGGAAGAAGATGGATCTGTCGCATGTCTTTGGCTTCCCGACGTTTGAGCAGGGCGTCTTCGCGCTGCTGTACAAGTCGTTCGGTGAGCTCGCGTCGATCTTCACCTACTATGCCAAGAGCGGTACCGCCGGCTCGACGTCGGCGAATGCGCTGCTCACCATGCAGCAGACCGAGCTGCAGAACCTCGCGCTCGACTGCCAGCTCTGCAATGAGCAGTTCTCGATGACGCGCGTCATCAACGTCTTTGAGCGCGCCGACCAGGTCGACGACACCTTCGTCGTGTCCAAGGCAGACAAGCGCGTGGTCAAGGGCGAGACAGCCAAGGGCGGCGACAATGGGCTCGAGCTGCACGAGTTCTTCGAGTGCCTCGTGATGCTCGCGCTGCAGAAGGCCAACCCCAAGTTCGGCTCGGTGGGGCACAATACGTCGGTCGAGTTCCCGC
>Ga0209550_10004858_pt1 | contig 12692 bp, 12 predicted proteins | sample LauGreSuBDMM15SN_2_FD_187567 | JGI IMG/M metagenome (GOLD analysis project Ga0209550, IMG submission 187567) | Freshwater lake microbial communities from Lake Michigan, USA - Su13.BD.MM15.SN (SPAdes) (version 5) | ecosystem: Environmental > Aquatic > Freshwater > Lake | place: Lake Michigan... | reverse complement strand
ACTCAAAGGCTAGATGGAGCTCATGTGTTAGATCATGAAGGGAAAAGATATGTTGCCCCTTGGTCAACAGCAGCTAGATGTTGGGCAGCTTTAGATGATTTTAAATACACGCTACCTGCTGATGTAATAAAGTTTTTTGTTCCCCAAACTATTGAAGACTCTATTAGGAGTACTACTGAGATTATTGAAGATAAGGTTTCACATATCCTTACATCAACCTGGAACATTCCACCTCGTTGGTTTGCTCTCTTTCACCCAGAAGAGCGGCTACGTGGTGAGAATGAAGATGGCCCCTTTACAATTATGCGAACCTCAATTGGTAAGGCAAAGCAACGGACTACCTTTACCCACGAAGCAGTGGTAAATGCTTTTGGTTCAGGGCAGGTTGAGGCTGAGATTGCAGACCTTCTGCACTGGCTTGAGATCTTTGATAACAACTCAATTGTGGAGTTAGATTACGGCGGCCTTGCCATTTACTTAAATAATTTACTTATTCAAAACGGCGAGGTAGGTCTTGATGCTGACACTTCAGTTGAGGATGTGAGCACATCTATTGCCGGTCTTGCTTCAGGTGATGGCGCGCTAGCTGGCCGCGGCTATGAACGGCTTGTCTCGCGCTGGCGAAAGGTGGCCTCCCTTGAATCTGCAACATAAATGCAGTTACTTGTCCTTAAATATATTTAAAGGGATACTTACCCCATTAGGTTTAAATCAGACAATCTAAAGAGCGCTGACAAATCTTCTCTACAAGAAGCAAGAAGGAGGGTGTTAATTGAGTCAAAGTAATCTCTCCCATATTTCAATGAATGGTCAAGAAAATTTGCTAACTCCGGCTGAGGTCGCCGCCCTTTTTCGGGTAGATCCAAAGACTGTTACTAGATGGGCAAAGGCTGGCAAATTAACCTCAATTAGAACTCTTGGAGGACACCGTAGATATAAAGAGTCTGAGGTTAGAATATTACTAAAAGTAATAACTGAAACTAATACAAGTGGTAATTAAATGAGTGAAGAAAACAAAAAAATAGATGAAAACGATCCCAAAGCAAAAATGTTAGCTGCCCTTGCTAAAAAACAAAAGAGTGGCAATGTTGGCAAATCTGGTGGACCAAGTTCTGGGTCAAAAGTTGGCTCAGGTCAAACCGGTGGATCTGCGCCAAAGATGCATAGGCGAAAAGCCGGCTCAGCATAAAAATAAAGATTAATTAATGCTTATTCCTTATAATCAATTTTTCACACTATTTGTCATTTCTTACGTATTAGTTTGCGCACTCACTCCACTAATGCGAAAAATTGCTGTATCAAAAAAAATATTTGATAAGCCAAATTCAGCTCATAAATCCCATACAAAGCCAATTCCATATCTTGGTGGCGTTGCGATTATCTTGGGAGTAGTAATTACTTCATATTTAACTTTATTTTTATCTCCTTTCACAGCAAATAATTTTTGGCTTGCGACATCAGTACTTGCCCCAGCTATTGCACTGGGAATGATTGGGCTTTGGGATGACATAAAGAACTTAGATCCATTACCAAGATTTATTGGCCAAAGTATTGCGGGGATTATAATTGCTGCAATACTTATTTCAAGCGGTAATCTTGGTAATCCAACTGGCCTAGTATCAATCGATATTTTAATTTCAGTTATTTGGATAGTTGGAATATGTAATTCAATTAACTTTTTTGACAACCTAGATGGTGGGGCAGCAGGCACAGTTGCGATATCAGCGGTTGCATTAACCTACTTAGCTTTAAGTACAGATCAATCTTTTATCGCAGCGTTATCCCTAGTGATCGCTGGGTCAACATTTGGGTTTTTAATTTGGAACAAGACTCCTGCTAGAATCTATATGGGAGATGCCGGCGCACTCTTCTTAGGCGTTTTAATTGCCACCTTGACAGTTAGGTTTGATCCAAATACTGAAAGCACACTTGGCTCATTTGCAACACCGCTACTTCTTCTTGCAATTCCAATCCTTGACACAACTGTTGCTGTTTTATCAAGGTTGCGAAGAAAAATTTCACCCTTTCAAGGTGGTCGCGATCACTTATCTCATCGCTTAGTTCGTGCGGGCTTATCTAGGAAATTAGCTGCAATAACGCTTTGGAGCCTTACGGGTCTTTTTGGTATTTTTGCTGTTTTGATCTCACGATCAAATAATGGATATGAAGTAATTATTATTTTAATTATGCTGGCTTTTTGGTTGCTGCTTTTTATACTTTTTTTTAGAACAAAAGATATTTAGTTGTTTTAAAGCATTAATTTTTTTAAATACAAAAAATCTTAAAGAGATAAAACTTAAAGGGGCAATTATCGCAATTGGAATTAACTTTGCAATTTTTGGATCAATGCCAGCAGAAGTTAAAGTTTTAAGTATTAAAGTACTGAGGCTCCAAAAGGCGATTAGATTAACTAGGTATTTTAGGCTTGTCCGTGTTTGATCTGTTTGGACCCTAAATGACCAAAAGTAATGAGCGCTGTAGTTAAAGCCCATTGAAACTAAACCAGCGAAGAAGTTTGCTATTAATACAGAGGTTATTACTGAATAAATTGAGATAAATATTATGTAATCAATAATCGCAGTTGTGACACCTACAAATGCCCACCGCCAAAGTGGTCCATACTTGATAATAATGGCCGACAGGTTTTGTATAATTTTAACCTCCGCCTAATGGAAATTGTGGCTGAGGCCGGGATCGAACCGGCGACCTAACGATTTTCAGTCGTTCGCTCATACCAACTGAGCTACTCAGCCTTCGATTAACTATACCAATACTTAAACCCTGTTAAAACACTCTTAGAAGCAACTATGTTTTGAGTCATTATATCCCATGGTTTAATTGCTTTAATCGGTATGAGTCCAAAAAATTTAGTAGATCTATAAAAATATTTGAAGCCTTTACTCTTTAAATATTGGATTGCATCATCTGGTTCGTCTCCGTAGATTAAAATTCTATACATTATTTCAAAAATTACTAAGTCGGTAATATTCAAGATGTAATCTGCACCTCTTAACACATTAAAATCGTTACCTTCGGTATCAATTTTTAAAATTGCTATTTTTTTTAAATCAAGATTTCGCATAATATTATCGAGAGTTTTAACAGGTACGGATTTTGAATTTTTATTACTTTCATAAGTTAAATGTGCTTTTCGGTCTGTTTTTGAACTACTTTCTATGTGGCCTAATTCTAATTTGTTTGAAATAGCAACTGGGAAAAATGTAAACTTTAATTGATTAAACTTTTTTTCTAAAATATTCTGTAAATCTTGATGGATATCAAATGCATAAATTACCGATGTCTTATTATTTTTAAAAACTAATTCTGAAAACTCGCCAACATTACACCCAACATCTATTACTACAGGGTTTAATTGATTTTTTATAGTTTTACTAATTAATTTCTTAGGAATCCAAGCTGAGTTATAACCAAGCAATGCATCAGTTTTAATTTTAAACTTGAGTAAAAATGAATAAATCACTGAACCCCTTTCTTTGCGACCCAGACGGGACTTGAACCCGCGACCTCCGCCGTGACAGGGCGGCGCGCTAACCAACTGCGCTACTGGGCCAACTTTAAAAGAAAAAGGAATTAATTCCTTTTTCTTTTGCGTCCCCAACGGGATTTGAACCCGTGTTAACGCCGTGAAAGGGCGACGTCCTAGGCCACTAGACGATGGGGACTGTGGAAGCCAAGAGTATCGTTGATTATTGGTACAACAAAACTGATTAAATGGCAGACTTGTTGGGTGAGAGTCATTTCTAAATTAACAGCATCTGCCATTAAAGATGCGGCCTCCTCTTTGCGTTCCGGTAATTTAGTTGCCTTTCCAACTGAGACGGTTTACGGTCTCGGCGCTGACGCACAAAATAAAGAAGCAGTTGCTAGAATCTATCAAGCAAAAGGCAGACCACTGAATCATCCATTAATTGTCCACCTATCATCAATTGAACTTTTAGATAAATGGACAAAAGATATTCCTGAGTATGCATTTACACTGGCAAGAGCTTTTTGGCCAGGACCAATGACGCTAATTCTACAAAGAACAGAGATAGCAAAAGATTATGTTACTGGAGGCCAAAATAATGTTGGCATTAGAGTTCCGGCACATACCGTGGCACTTGCATTACTGAAAGAATTTGAGATGCGAGGTGGTTTAGGAGTTGCAGCTCCAAGTGCAAATAGATTTGGGGCAGTTTCACCAACGACAGCAGATGCTGTTAGAACCGAATTAGATAAATACTTAGGTGATTCTGATCAAATTTTAGACGGAGGACTCTCTTTAGTAGGGGTTGAGTCCACAATCATAGATTGCACTAAGAGTAATCCTGTAATTCTAAGGCCAGGTGGTATAACTTTTGAGATGATACAAAATTTGTTACCAAACAAAATAGTATTGGTTAATTTTACAGAAAATAACATTAGGGCACCCGGTTTATTAAAATCACATTATGCACCGAGCGCAAAAATATTTTTATCTGGTTCTTCACAAGTTGGAGATGGCTTTATTGCACTATCTAAGTTTCCTACGCCAAAAGGTTCTATTAGATTAGCGAGCCCAAGAAATATCTCGGAATACGCTCAAATACTTTATAGCGCTTTAAGATTGGCGGATTCGTGGGGGATTAAAAACGTTTATGTTTTAGTACCATCAAAAGATGGAATTGGTTATGCAATAAATGACCGTCTAGAAAAAGCATCTTTTAAATCAAATATGAGTCAATTGTAAATATTAAGACACAAAGTATAGTAAAATAAAGAACTAAATATATAGTTTGGATATAAATAAAAAATTAATGTTATATAAAACTAATCATTGTTATTATTACTCCACTAAAATTTCATGCTAGGCTAATAAATCAAAGATTGGAATTGTAGTGTGCACAGCGATTATTTGTGACGGATTTAAAATTGGCGGAATTGAACGATTAGCACTCGATCAAGCCTATGCTTTAAATAGTGTTAGAAAAAACTGCAAAATTATAGTGTTAAGCGAAAAACCAGATAAAGAAACTCCATCTTTCAAAAATAATGAGTCAGAATTAATTGAAGGTTTGAAAGTACAATTTGTATATATTTCAGGCACAAGAATTACACAATACAAAAAACTTGTAGACTTAATTGATACTTATAAATTTGATGATATAATATCGCACTCACTTAGGGGAAGCGTATTAATCTTCTTAATTCGATTTTTAAAAAATCATAATTTTAAACTTACAACAACAATTCATCAATTACCTACACTTTCTGCACCATTTCAACTTTATCGCAGAATGTTATACTCTCAATTTACTGACAAGTTATTTATATTTTCTGTCGCAGCTAGAAATGATTGGAATTATCGGCGAAGTAAAAATATATTTATAAGATTTTTGACCTATAAAAGAAAAATTGCAATCTGTCGAAACGGAGTATATTTACCTAGACTTAAACTCAACACAAAGAGTTTTGAATCACGAATTAAACAAATCGATAGACTTGTTTTTATTGGTCGCTTGACTGCGTGGAAAGGTTTAGATACCTTTATAAAGATTGCGCAATTAGAGAGTATGGCAAATTTTAAAATTTTATTGGTTACACCAACAGATCCAACAGAGTACCTGAAGCATATTGATTCGAATTTATTAAAAAGGACTCAATGCATTGTAGGAAATTCTATTTCGCAAATAGATTTTTTTAAAGGAGACTTACTTCTCTATCCGGCAAATTATGGGAAAGAAAGTAAATTTGTAGAAGGTGTCAGCATTAACGTACTTGAAATGGCCTGTCTAGGGGTTCCCAGCTTGATTAGCAAGAATGGGAGTGATACCTGGCCAGAATTGTTAGAGCTCGGATTGGTTCAGGAAGTGGATTGGGAAAATATAGAATCAGTTGCCAGCACTATTAAGTCAAATATTACAATACCATCAATAGAACAAGTTATTGAGTGTCGAACTATCATAAGCATTTCCCACAATTTAGATTCACAGTTTACATTTTTACACAGTAATTTTTGAAATTTTAGGAATAGCAATTATCATCAAATAACTATGTTTACTCTATAATTTGATTCTTAATTTATTGGTATGAGAATGAGTTACTTATATATAAATTTTGACTAATTTTAATTATATTAGTCTAATATAAAAATTGAAAATTTATCAAGATTATTTAAAACATATTTTGGATAGGAATCATTAATTTCAACCTTTTTTAGATCAGAGTTTGTAAAAATATTTTTTCTTTTTTCTCGTAGGTTCGAGATATTTGATATACTTAAATCAATTTCCTTTGCTAGTTCAGTGTGACTAAAAGATTTTATTTTTTCTATAATATCATCGGATAAAAATAGGTTATTAAAATGCCAACCCCCACCTTCAATACGTACGAGTTTCGGGTCATATTTAATAATTGGGAGGAATCTCAAATAGCGTCTAGTGGTCCAATAATCTGGTACTCGCATTAATGGAAGGTTATACCTAGTATATTTATCTGCATGTCCAACATACATGTTTTGCCGCGCATATTGTACTCCTTTAAACCTATCAAATGATGTGACAGTACATCTTGTCCATTTTCCTTGATATAAATTTAAGAAATAGACAAAGTCATCAAGTTCCAATAAGTATCTATTTGATTCACACCTAGCTGCCAATTCCTGAATAATATTTGCACGAGGAATTTCGTCACAGTCAGAATGAATAATTAGATCTTTAGCACTTAATTTTAATTTTTTTATTTGCTCATCAATTAAACCTCGTTGAAATTGTTCTCTAATCCTAGCGTTCTGGGTGTATATCTTTTTTGTATTCGAAATCAATATTAGTTTACTATGGTATTTTTTGTAACTCATGAATTTATCTTTTAAATATAATGGTTTCTTAAGTCCTGAGTGTGTATAGGCTGACTCGACAACAATAAATTTATCAACAACATCCCATAACTCATTGAGTCTTATTTCGAATGTATTAAAGTCTTTATTAAATGGGAAAGTGTCAACTATGACCATAAAACTACAAAACAAAATCGATCTGAAATATCACGTTTGAATCATATCAAATATTCTCACGAGAATCACACTTAGGATACATGTATAATCAATCATTAATGAATAACTTATTGAACAACTCATCAAAAAAAAGAATTAAAATTGCAATTATTTCTATGAGCGGAATGGCCCGGGGAGGAGTTGCGTCATTTCTCCGACAAATTGCAACTCAACTAGATCCCTCATTATTTGAGGTTCATTTTTTTTGGTGTGATACTTTTAATATAAATATTTTAGGAAAACAAACTGGACTTATCGCCGCCGCCCCAGAAGTTATAATTGAAATGGATGGAAGCAGAGTTACCTGTCACCAATATAAAGTTGAAACCATTGATCGGACCAGAAAAAAAGCTAAGTGGATAGACACAAATTTTTTCAAAATTTTTAAAGAAAGCGACTTTGATTTGGTCTTAACTGGTCGTGGAGGTAATCCAGAGTATCCATTCTGTGAGATAAAAAAAGTACCAATTGTTGACACAATCCATTTATTATCTGGTATTGACCGACAATCAAATATCGTAGCAACAATGCACTTAAGTGAAGAAAACCAAAAGTTTTTTTTTAGCAGAGGGGGGAAGCGAAAAAAACTTCCACTGATTAGTCCTCTGATCAATCCAAAAATACTTACAGATGAAAATCTCAGATTAGAATTAAACATAAAAACAAAATTCATAATTGGCATGCATCAAAGAAATTCTGATGAACTATATAGCGCCATTCCATTACAAGTTTTTAATCTTTTGGAAAATAAGTACGATATATCTTTTGTACTATTAAATGGAAGCTCCAAATATAAGACTCAAGCGCATAAACTAAAACTTAAAAATATATATTTTCTTCCCGAAACTGATTCTGAAAGCTATAAACAAAAATTTCTAAATACTTTAGATATTTATACCCATGGTCGTTCTGATGGTGAAATTCATTCAGCTGCGATTGCAGAAGCATTACGCCATGGTAAACCAGTTGTCACCCATTGCTCGCCAGTAGCAAATGGCCAAAGGGAACAAATTGAAAATTGTGGCTATTTCGCACACTCATTAGAAGAATATACGGACATGGTACAAACTCTATTAGAAAACAATAATTTACTTATAGAAAAGTCTACTAATTCTAAACTGAGATTTATAAAGGTGTATAACCAAAAAAATCAAATTGATAATATTACTAAAGTACTTTTGAATACCCATAAGCGTACTAATTCATATTTTCGTAGAATTGCCACATACACAGGAGTATGGTTTAAGAATTACTATTCACTATTTTTGGCTCTACCGTCCATATTTTCTAGAAAATTACTTCCTAGGCAATTAATAAAAAAATCAAATAAATGTTGGTGGGAGTAGTATTTATCTCCAGCTATTTCTAAAATTCTAATTATTTCTAATAGTATTATGGCTTAGAGTTTGATAGTCTAATCAAATTAAATAATATACAGCGTAAAGTTTAACAAATTCCTTGTTTGATACCGTGTATAGGTATAAATTATGATCAGCACTCTATAATAAGGTTAAGTTAAATCAATTAATATTTGTACAAATAATTTATTTCGAAAGGGCCAATGAAACACATAATACTGGGTGGGGCAGGTTTCATTGGTGCGAGATTAACGAATCATTTAGTGCAAATCAATAGTGAAATATTAGTATTAGATAAAAAAAGTGTTAAAGAAGAAAATAAAAAAGTAGGTGTTAATTATGAAATAATTGATATATGTGAAGAAATAGAAGCAATAAATTCTATCCTAAAATACTATAGTATAAAAGATGAAATTATTCTATGGGATCTTGCAGCAAATTCAGATATAAGAACTGGTACAAAAAATCAGTTTGTAGATTACTTCGATACCCTAGGTACTACATGTACTTCTATTAGTATCACAAAAAAATTCAACATTAAGATGTTTGTTTTTTCATCTTCATCAGCAATCTATGGTGATTTAGGAATCTCCGCTGTCGGAGAGAATCACAATGTGTTTTCACCCATTTCGAATTACGGCGCTATGAAATTGGCATCTGAGCACCTTATTAAAATAAACAACTCATTTACACATGTACCAACAAGAATATTTAGATTTCCAAACGTAATAGGTTGGCCAGCAACTCATGGAGTAATTTATGATTTACGAAATAAACTTACAATATCGGAACATGTCTTAGAAGTTTTAGGTGATGGTCAACAAACTAAACCATATATTCATGTTGATGATTTGATTAAGATAATGCTTAAACAAATAAACACACTGCCTAATTTTGATACTATTAATATTGCACCGAAAGATAACGGAATTAGCGTGAATGAAATTGCGAATGCACTAGTAAAAAAGTTTAAACCTCACCTATCAATTAAGTATCAAAACACGAAAGAAGGTTGGTTTGGTGATGTACCAAATTATAAGTTTGACACTAACAAGCTGTTTAATTTAATGCCTGATCTAGAATTAGATTCATTTAATGCGCTAATTAAAACACTGGAAGAGATGTAGTTTGATAAAACAAGCTGTGATTTTAGCTGGTGGTAAAGGGACTCGACTAGAATCTCTAAATTTAGGAGTACCTAAAATACTAATTGATATAAATGGGAGAAAGTTATTAGATATTCAGTTAGAAGAGTTAAAAAAAAGCAATATTAGGGAAATTTTATTCTTATTGGGTAATGAATCTGATCAAATTTTAAATTACGTAAGAAAATCAGAATGGGAAAATTTTTTTAAAATTACTGTTGTCATTGAAAAAACAGAATTAGGAACTGGCGGTGCTTTAGTAAATGCACTAAAAAAATTAGATTCAAAATTTATCCTTATATGTGGAGATATATACTTTGCACAAGTGATCCCGAATCTATTAAAAGAAATAAATGAAGAGCCAAATATTATTTTAACTAGATCATCCGATCATATGTTCGATAGTAATTTATTGACAATTGATATTGACAAAAAAGTTTCTAGTCTATTTCTAAAACCACATAATAGTTCTAATTTCTTACGTAACCGGGCTTTTACTGGGATATACATACTTAGTAAAAAAACTATCTCTTATCTTTCAGAGCATTACAGAAACCAAGAATTTGATTTTGATTCTTCTGGGATTCCATTAAGTATTAAGCACGGATTAGAATTTTTCGCACTAACTTCATCTGGAGTTATTAAAGACATTGGAACTCCAAAGAGATTTCGTGAAGTTTTGGATATTTCTCAATCAGAGGCAGTCGGTGAGAAAGTTAAAGCTATATTTTTAGATCGAGATGGAGTGATTAATTATGAAAACGGCTATATTGCGACACCTTCTCACTTTGTTGTTAAGCCAGGAGTTGCCCAAACTATTAAGAATTTTAAAGAGGAGGGGTATAAAGTAATTGTAATTACTAATCAGCCCGTGATCGCTCGAGGTGATATTACTTTCGAGGAATTAGAGGGTATTCATGCAAAGTTAGACACTATGTTAGCGGATGCAGAAACCTATATTGATGACTATTTTATTTGCACTCATCACCCCGATAAAGGGTTCGATGGAGAAATCGTCGATCTAAAAATTGATTGTAGTTGTCGTAAGCCAAAGCCAGGACTCTTATTCAGTGCAATTCAAAAGTATAATATTGATATGGACAAATCGCTAATGATAGGCAATTCAGAATCTGATTATTTAGCTTCACGTGCAGCAGGAATTACTTATATTGGCATAGGAGATACAGATAAGAATTCTAATTTGTACCCAAGTTTTAGCACGATAGAAGAATGTTTTAAATTTATTAAAGGAATTAAAAAATGATAATTTCAAAAACTCCCCTTCGAATTAGTTTATTTGGCGGAGGTACTGATCTACCGATTTACTCAAACACTTATGGCGGGCAAGTAGTTAGCTTTTCCATCAATAAGTATGTATACATTATGTTAAATAAAAAATTTGAGAAAGGATTTAGAATTTCATATAGTAAAACCGAAAATGTTAACGAAGTAAAAGATGTTAAACACCCAATTGTACGTAACGCATTAATGAAATATAATCTTGAAAGTGGGATTGAAATAGTTTCGCTTGCGGATGTACCATCACAAGGTAGTGGCTTAGGATCATCCAGTAGTTTTACCGTAGGCCTCGTAAATTCAATACAAACACACCTTGGAATTCGTTCAAAGAAACATGAGCTAGCACAGGATGCCTGCGATATTGAGATCAATATGTTAGGAGGGCCGGCCGGTCGGCAAGACCAGTACGCTTCTGCATACGGGGGATTAAATTCAATTGTATTTAATTCTGATAAATCGGTTAATGTTGAAAAAATTAGTATTAGTGAAAAAAACACCCAAAAACTTAAAAAATCTATGTTACTTTTTTATACAAAAAAAACACGCTCCGCGGATAAACTTTTGAGTGAACAGGCTCTTAATACAGTTAATAATTCAAGTGTTAAAAATAATTTACATCAACTTAAAGGCATTTGTGACGAAAGTTTAATGTACCTTCAAAAAGCAAATATAGAAAAGCTAGGAGCACTTTTAGACTTATCATGGAGTTTAAAAAAAACTCTGAATAGTAAAGTTTCTAGTGATGAAATTGATTATAATTATAAAGTAGCATTGAAATATGGTGCTTTTGGTGGTAAATTGCTCGGAGCCGGAGGTGGGGGATTTATGTTGTTATTAGCACCTCCAGAAAAACACCAAATAATTGAATCTAGATTAAAATATTGGCAAAAATTTGATTTTGATTTTGATTATAGTGGATCAAAGATAATAAGTTCGAAGTAAGCAATCTATGGATATTTCTTCGTACTTAAATCAAATAAAAAGTAATTTGAGTGTTTATCAAGGTGATGAATTTTTGAGTGCCTGCAAACTTATTGAATTATGCCATTCTAGACAAGGATGGGTTTTTTTAGGAGGCAATGGTGGGTCACAAAGTATTGTTGAACATTTTGCTACTGATTGGAACAAAGGTATATTTGAAGCTACAGGCATACCATTAAAATCATTTGTTATGAACGGGAGTAGTTCAACTTTAACAGCACTTTCAAACGATCAGCACTATGATTTTACGCTGTCGAATATTTTAATGAGTCACGGTACGACAAATGATTTACTAGTATTAGTTTCGACTTCCGGAACATCTCAAAATATTGTAAATGCTTATCATAAAGCAAAAGAAATTGGAATTGACACGATTACACTTTCAGGATTCGGTACTAAGTCGATGATAAACAATGCAACAGTTTCTATTAATGTCAATAGCTTTGATTATCAAGTGGTCGAAGATGTACATTCAGTCTTTGGTCATTTAATTTTAAAGTATTTTAAATCTAAAAATCTTAAAGTTTAGAGGGAAACTCACATTAGCCCTTCTAACAAGCACCAGTTAAAAAGGATTTGCGTAACCCAAGTAGCTAGGGAACAATAGGGTCAACAAAACTTAATAGCATGAGCCCGTAGCTCAGTTGGTAGAGCAAAAGACTTTTAATCTTTGGGTCCTCGGTTCGAGCCCGAGCGGGCTCACAAATCCTTATGTGGAGAAGTGATAACGCGTATAACCAACAAAAAATTTAGTTTTATATTTTAACAACCAGCCGTAGGTTAGTACTAAATGCATATTGATCCGCCAAGCCCAAGCCCAAGCCCAAGCCCAAGCCCAAGCCCAAGCCCAAGCCCAAGCCCAAGCCCAAGCCCAAGCCC
>Ga0209550_10004857_pt1 | contig 12693 bp, 17 predicted proteins | sample LauGreSuBDMM15SN_2_FD_187567 | JGI IMG/M metagenome (GOLD analysis project Ga0209550, IMG submission 187567) | Freshwater lake microbial communities from Lake Michigan, USA - Su13.BD.MM15.SN (SPAdes) (version 5) | ecosystem: Environmental > Aquatic > Freshwater > Lake | place: Lake Michigan... | reverse complement strand
AATAAAAATATTGTTTTTATTAAATTATTAAATCCATTACCTGATATGAAAAATATGACGAAAATTCAATATCGTTATTTAAGAGATTCATTAGATATATTGAAAAAAAATAAAATTATGCACGGAGATTTACCAGGTAATGTTTTATTAGATCCGATTACAGACTTACCTATTATCATTGATTGGGATCATTCTATATTAAATGCTGCTTCTGAATATTTATTAATAGATACGTCAGGATTTATGAATTATAGTGCTAAAAGAATTATTAAAAACTAAAATTCAAATTCTAACTAAAATTCAAATTCATATTCTAATACATTCTTTAAATCATATTTTAAATGATTAAATAATCCTGTTTTTATTTTTGTTAAAAGATTGTCTTGTCTAAAATCTGCACTCATTAATTTCAATGTGGTTTTGTTATATATTTCTGCATAAGAATCATTGTTTTGAATCATTGTTTTATTATTAGTATACCATTCAAATAACTGTTTCACAAATTTACGATGCAAATGATTCATAAAGTGAATTAATTCTGATTTTTCACATTCTCTCCATTTCTTGTTACTATAAACATAAAATATATTCTGTTTTTGTGTAAAACAAAAGATTGGAATAATATTCTTTTTATCTTTATTTATATTATCTTCTAGTGTTTTGTTTATGGTTTGAATAATAGTGTTATTTGTATCCATTAAATAATGAATATCTTCTTCTTTTACTATAATATGATTCATATATTCATTAAACTCATTTTGTGGTATCAAGGATGTATTAGAATTTAACCAATTTATTATATTTATTTTTGTTTTTTTCTTATCTGTCCATTTTTGTATTTCATTTACTTTTTCTTCTAATACATTATATCTATGTGCAATTTCTAAAAGCATTTTATAAAGTTGTTGTTGTGAAGGTAAATTAGTAGTTTCTTCTTCCTCTATTTGTTTTTCTCTCTTTGTCATATGAACAATTCCACATAATATCGTATGTTTTTCTAAGGATATTTTTCTTGTATAACTTTTACCACAATGAACACAACAATTTGTATATTTTATTTTATTCTGACAGTTTCGCATATATTTTGTTTCTTTGGTTAAATAAAAAATGTATATTTTTATAAATCAATTTTTATTTCATTTGATATTATATAATAAATGACTACGAGTAAATCAGAACCTTTATCACAGAGCGATATTATTTCTAATTTAGTATATACATGTTTAGATTCAAGTTTGTGTAAATATAAATATACATATACCCCTACTGAACCTATATATAGACGTAATGGTTTATGTAATAATAATAGTAGTTCATTTAATAATACCAAAATTATTAACAAGTCTGTACGTCTTCCATCTTCTTTATATACTATGAATTTAGCTGGATTAAATGTATATTCTACACCTAATTATGATAATCAAGTTAATTGGAATCAAATGAGCGATCGTTTACAAGGACACATTCAACCAGTAAATGCTTCTTCTAGAGGTAGTAGTACAAAACATTCTATTACTAGAGAAAGACCTGGTTCTCAAACGCCTGGAGGTATTGGTTGTGATATTAAACATAATTCTTATGATAGATACTTAAATAGATTAAAAGGAAAAACAGTAAAAAAAGGTTCAGGTGTTGGATACTACACTAATATTATAAATGGATGTAATTGTTAAAAATAATAATTCTTTAGAAAAATATTTAGAATATATATATTTATTATAATGCCTGCTAAAGTTCAAATGCATATTGGAAATTATTCAAACTCAAATAACTTTAATAATATTAATAGTCAACCTGTTAATAAAAATGTAATTCAATCTAGTATTACTTTAAAAAGTCCAATGATTGAAAGAATATGGAATGTTAAACCTGGTTGTAGCTCTTGTGGTAAATAAATGTTATTTTATATAAACTATTTTTAATATTTTATATAAATAAAGATGAATACAAATCCTTCTTTTCATTCTTCTAAGTCTACTAATTGGAAAAGTTTATTTGATCAAGTAGACTTACCTTATAATCAGTCTTATAATAATTGTAAAAATACTTTATGTTTTACATATAGTAAAAATTATATATATAAACCTCATACTGGTTCTGGAACTATTGGTACTACTGCTGCAGGTTATCTAGCACAAAGAAAAAGATTATAGATATTTATTTATTAATTATTATTTATTTATAATCAAATACTTTTTGTTTTTTAATTTCTTTATCTTTTAATTTTGAGTTAAAAAGTTCTTTCCAGTTTAATTTAACTAATGTAATAATACCATACATAGTTAATAAAAATTTAATTTCATATGTTAATTCAAATTTTGTTTTATTTCTTGGATTAAATATTATAATCAATAACACAGACATACAAGCAACAAATAAAATGTCAATTTTTTGATTCCAAAAAGATACTAATAATCCAGTTGGGGTTTCTAATTTATTATTAAAATCATAATATGCGTAAAGAATTAGTAAAAGGTAAAACAATACTTTAACTAAAATAATAAAATATATGTAATATTGTAATAACGACGACATAAATTATTATATTATATTAAAATATTATTTTAAAATATTTCTTTAAAATATTTCTTTAAAATTATTACTAATAAATAACTTAAAGACAACTCAAGGTTATTGAATAGGTAGGAAAGTAATAAAAGCTCTTATAGCTCAGTTGGTTAGAGCATCGGTCTTATGAGCCGAAGGTCAACGGTTCGAACCCGTTTTAGAGCATATAGAAAAGGTTCCGTACAGCAAATACAAATCATAATTATTAGACTATAGGAACGTTAGTTTCTATTGTCTTTGGAACCAGTATTTTTACAAAACAACTAACACGGTTGTTTATTCCATTTACCGAAATCTTTAGTAGGTAAACGGGTTTAGACAGACTCGGGTTGTCATTTTATTAATTGGACTATAATAAGGTAAGGTTTATTATATTTATATTTATAAAATATATTATTTAAATAATAGAAGTAATAGTTCCCAACAGCAAATAAAATATTCATAAAGGATAAATTAACGGGAACTAGCAAATTAATGCATCTTTGTCCGAGTGGTCTAAGGAGCTGGTCTTAAGATCCAGTGTTTAATTTAAACGCGTGGGTTCGAACCCCACAGGGTGCAAATAAGGTCTTATTTTCACTCACATTGAACTGGATTCAAAAGACATCTTTAAGCTTTGATAGCTCAGTAGGTAGAGCATTCGGCTGTTAACCGAAAGGTCTCAGGTTCAATCCCTGATCAGAGCGTATATTTTATTTTTAAATAAAAAATAAAATACTTAATAAAATAAAAATAAATACTTTCAATCATAAATATAATTACTTTCTACTTTCAATATTTTTTATTGAGTTAATTGTTTGATACAGTTGATGCATTTAGATTTGGTTTTTGGAATACTTTAATACATTCCCATATTTTTGCAGATTCATCAATAGAAAATGCACCTCTTTTTTGTGCTATATTTATAAAAGATACTAATAAATTTAATGCAACATTTTCATCTGTTACTTGAATATCTGTTAAACGCGGGGTATTTGGATTAACGGAGGATGAGGGTGTTGTTGTTGAAGCGGTTTCTTGTTCCATTTCTTTACTTTAATTATTCATTCTCTTTTTAAGTATTTTTATTTTTTATCATTTTATTACTTTTTTTTTATGTCATAAAAAAAATGTCTCTCCATAAATATTCCCATATATTACTTGGAACACGATTGTCTTTTGTTTCTATTGTAAATGGACAAGAATAATCTGGTGGATTGTTTATTCCAATACAAGGATTACAAGGACCATTTATAAATTGGAATCCAGGTACTTCATTCGGAATATTATAGTTTTTTATATCTACAATTTTTTTTTGTCTTGCTCCTGTTATTCCATCATATCCATTATATGTAACTTTTTGCAATACATTTTTATCATATTTGTTTTTTCCACATATAATACTTGTTGTATATGGAGTTATTAATCCTGAATTATATCCATATGTATTTTCTTCATTATATTGATCATCATCTTTTCTTTTAATACCTCTTAATAAAAATTTTCCTTCTTTTGTATCCCATGACAACATTTCTTTCATTATAGTTTCATTGTATATTTTTTGAGCTCTCATCATTGCATCCAAAGGATCTATTTTAAGTACTACATTTTTTTTTATTTGTTCCATATAAATCGCTTTCACATTATCATTCCAAGGCCATCTATTGTTTTCTATTAAATAATTAACTTCATCTTCTGATGCTTGTGTTTGTAAATTTTGAATATCATATACCATATTTGGATTGTATAATTTTTGATAATTTAAAAAATTATTTATAGTGTTTTGTGACCATTGAAAACCTTCTTTTTTCTTATATATAACAAAAATCCAATTTATCAAAAATAAAAGTAAAAGTATTACAAAAATTACTATTATTATATTATTTTTATTTAATATTTTTAGTTTCATATATTTATTTGCTATAATAAGTATATAATAAATATATTTTTGTTATTTTAATTCATATTGTTAAATATTAATTACCTGTTGATCCAAACCCACATTCTCCTCTTTCTGTTTTCTTACCCAAATCTTCCAAAGTATTCACTACTTCTATATAAATAGGAACTAAAGAAGGACCACATATTTGAATCAAACATTTACCTTCTTTTACTAAATACTCATTTTTATCTATTAATTCCTTTGGATTTATTAAATGCGGTAATATATCAAAAACACCTATTAGATTTCCTCTATATCCTGCATCAATAATTCCCGTATTATTTGCAAGTCGTAATTCTGATTTACTTATACTTGAACGCGGATATATATAAAATCCTGTATTAAATGCTTTTTTTGATGAGGTATTTATAATCTGTGCAGCACATTTTACTTTAAAATCTATTTTTTTTAAATAAATATTATCACTATTTCTATCCTCTAAATAAATATTTTCTGGAACTAATAAATCAAATCCAGCATCTATGAATTCTTCATCTTTTTCATTATGTATCTTTACTGCATCCAAGTATAATTGTTTTAATTTATTATCTTCCACATATATTTTTAAATACATATATTTTTCATAACAAGAATAACGTGTTGATTCTATAATTTCTGTCATATTATTTATTCAAGACACGTTTTTAAGTTTTATTTTTTTGCATTTTATTTATTATTTGAACAATGATCCAGAATTTAAATACCATTCTGGTGGAGAAGTATAGATTAAATTCGTATTATTACAAGGATTCCCGTTTGTTGCATAAGGAAAAGGTTTTTGTGCTCCTGTTGGATTAGAACATACTCTTTTTACCTTCATTGTATAATCACTTGCATTTAATGAATTATTTATATATTTTGTATATAATCCATTTCTTGCAGCATTATTATATGTCATTAAAGCAACTGATTTAGATTTATTACAAGAAAAAGATGGTTCATTATTTTGAATCGTATTACATTTAATATTATTAATATATTTATCTGAGTTATTTATATCTGTTTCTGTATTTGCTGCAGTAGAAAGTTTTTCTATATAATGTCCTTGACTACTATTATCTGATAAATTACTATAACCAACATTTGGTTGTACCCAATAGTTTGGATATTGACCACTCTTTATCCATCTATATTTCTTTTCCAACATTCCACTTGTTGTCAATACTGTTGGTTTCACATAATTCTCTTGTGTTCCTTTTGTATTTACTTCATTTATATTATAATATGGATCTGGATTTTTATATTGTCCATAATATCCACCATTTCCTCTTGGATATATTCCTTTAAAAGGTGTACCTTTTTTTGACATACAATATGTTTTGCCTACATATCCTACATTTCTTTTAGATCCATTTAAAGAAAAACCATTATATCCTTCATTAATTAAGGTTGTTGTATCTTTTCCAAAAGGTCCTTGTGAAAGCCAATATTGACTACTAGATGGTTTTCCTGATACATTAGAACCAAATCTTATTACTGATTTTTTTTTAAATCCAACAATAGACATATATGATAATATAAGATAATTAAATATATAATAAAATTCTATTTTTTGGATCTTTATTTAAACATCTAATCAAAAACCAATACAATTTTGTATCTTTTATTTTTATAATTTCATTTTCTTCTATATTTAAAAAATAAAGTATTAATAATGCCAAACTATAATATATACTTTTATAATGTATCTTTCCTGGAAGCATTTTTATTTCACTCATTTCTAGAGAAATAAATTCTTTTTCTTTTCTATCTTCTTCTTCTTCTTCTTTACTATTTTTAAATAACTTATGTATTTTTATTGTATTATCTTCTTTTATTTTATATATATCTTCTGGATTTAAATATATAAATTTGTTATCATCTATTACGTAAATATATTTTAAAACAAAAGTTGAAAATGTTTTGTTATATGTTTTTTGTAATTTTTCTATTTGTTTTGATAAATTAGATACCATTTTTATTGCATTTTCATAAGAAATATTATTTTCTTTCATAAAATCATATAAACTTACTATAGTATTTGCTTGAAAAGAAATTTTTGTAAAAGAAATATTTATTGTCGCACACACAAAAATTTGTGTTTTAATTAAAGAAAGTAAAAAATCTTTACAAGGTTCTTCAAAATCAATATGATGTATTGTATTTGTTGGATTTACTGTTTTAGTTATTGTAATCATTTATTTACATTTCCAAAATATTTTATTTTTATTTATATTTTTTTGTATATTATTTATATTTATATGCCGTTATTTTCCAAAACCATGGATCTTGATATATAACTTTTATATCTTTTCCATTTAATAATCTATTTTTTGCTTGTTCTGCATTATCATTTTTATTCCAATTATGAAAATGAATAAAAACACTCTTAAACTTATATTGAATTCCTTTTACTGATTTATTTATTTTCATTATATCAATTCTTGCAATCTTTCCAATATTTATTTCTTCTATTACTCTTCTAATTTCTTTTTCTGTTATTTTTTCATTCACACGAGGAATACAAAGACTTGGATTTTCATATTGATTTTTATTCATCTTACAGTATATATTCCATACTATATTATCGTTTCAATTTTTTTTATTTTTTTTAGTTTGCATATAAATAAAAAAAATTGAAATACTTTTCTTTATTCTTTTAAAGGTATTATTATCTTATAAAGCAACTTATCTTGAATTTAAAATATGTCTTCCTATAACAAAGTAAATACTAAGAATATTTCTACTACTCCTAAAAAAGTAGTGAAAACATTTTGTAAAGTATGTCACGATGCAGGTAAAACAGAAAAGGAATACTCTAATCACTTTGTTAAGTCTTTAGAAGGTAAAGTTATTTGTCCTACTTTACTTTCTCAAAGTTGTCTCCGTTGTAACAAAAAAGGACATACGGTATCTTTCTGTTTCTTAATTGAAAAAGAACAAAAAATGCTTCAGAAAACAGAAAGAACCCGTATCTATGAAAAAGAAAATAAAAAAATAAATAAAAAAGTTAATAAAAATAAAAAAAGTAAATGTGGATTTGATCTTTTAGCTTATTCTTCAGATGATGAAGAATTAGAAGAAGATGTAAAAGAGGAAGAACCAGTAGTATTTAAAGAAGAAGTTAAAAAAGAAGAGGTTTTTACAGCTCCATCAATTACTTATGCTTCTATTGTTGCAAATTCTTATGCTGCTGCAGTCCCTATTCCTGTTCCAGTTCCTGCTCCTATTGCTAAATCTACCTCTGTCTTTGTAAAAAAATATAAAAATTGGGCGGATTATGAAAGTAGTGATGATGAAGAGTAGATAGTAGTTTTGTATTGTATTGTATTGTTGTAATTTTAATCTTAATTAAATTTATTTTTTTTATTTTTTTTATGTATACTTCAAAATAAAATTGAAATAAATTTCTAATACTTATTATTTGGTATAATATAATATTGTAGTCAAAAGTGAAAAATTAAAAAAATAACAAGGTTAAAAAATGGATGCGTTTATTAATTATTTGAATCATAGTAAACTAGATATTCACCCATATCAAATTGATGGTGTGAAATGGTGTATTCAAAATGAAACTATAGGTAATAATATAAGTATGGATGATGAAAATCAAAAAGTTATTAATATTAAAGGTGGTTTTGTTGCAGATGAAATGGGGTTAGGTAAAACAATTATGATGATTGGAACCTTCTTATCTAATTTTGTTCCAAAAACATTAATTGTTTTACCAGTAGCACTCGTAAAACAATGGTATCAACAAATATATAAAACTAGTGGACATAAAGCATTTATATTTCACGGAAAAAATAAAAAAAATAAAGAAAAATTATTAGATAAAAATACTATTATTATTATTACTACTTATGCTGCCGTTTCTTTAAGAAAAGAAGAAAAAGACACAAATATTCTTCATACTATTTCTTGGGATAGAATTGTATTTGATGAAGCTCATCATTTACGTAATAAAAATACTGTTCAGTTTTCAGGTGTGTTAGAATTAAAAACCTCTATTTGTTGGCTTATTTCTGGCACTCCCATTCAAAATTGTAAAAATGACTTTTATAATTTATGTTCTATCTTAAAAATACCGGCTACTTTCTATAAAAATAAAAATAATATGCCTATTCTTATGGAATCTTTTATCTTACGAAGAACTAAAAAAGAAGTTGGAATTCATCTTCATAATCTTGATATTAGAGAGAAAAATGTTGAATGGAAAAACAAAAAAGAAATGTTTCTCTCTGAAAGCATTCATTCTTATCTACCTTTTAGTCATGTTTCTTTGAATGAAAAAGAAATAAATACTAATAATGAAACTGATAATAATGATAAAGACCGTTTATTTCAAAATAAAAGAATTATTCAGATTATGATGCGTGCTAAACAATCTTGTATATATCCTTTATTAATGAAAAGTTATTTAAAAGGTACCTCTATGGCTTCTGTAGTAAATAATAGTAGCAAATTAGATGCTGTTGTTCAATTATTAATTGATAATAAAGATAATGACAATGGAAAAATTGTCTTTTGTCATTATCGTTTAGAAATTGATGAAATTGCGAAACGGCTTCTTTCCGCTGGTATTACGAAAGTAGTTACACTTGATGGAAGAAATAGTTTTTATTCACGTAGTAAAATTTTATCTGAAAAAAATAATGTATTGATTATTCAAATTCAAACCGGATGTGAAGGTTTAAATCTTCAAGAATATTTCAGTGAAATTTATTTTGTTAGTCCTCATTGGAATCCTGCAGTAGAAGATCAAGCTATTGCTAGATGTCACCGTATTGGACAAAAAAAAGAAGTTACCGTTTATAGATTTAATATGTCTTGTGAAATGATGGAAGAAAATATTAATTCATATTTGTATAAAATAAATAAATTATTACCATCTAACGTTAAAAATATTATATTTGATTATATTTCTTTTCAAGAAAAATGGCTTACTATTGATAAATATATTGTAAATACTCAAGAGAGAAAACGAGAAATAATCAAAGAATTGCTTTTATAAAATATAAAAAATATAAAAAAGTATTTGAATTTGTTGTATGTATAATAAAATGGATTGTATATTTGTATATATTTTTTTGTTAAAATATAGATGCATTTTATTAATTAAAGAAAGATATTATGATTACTCCTATGCTTGAAAACAGAATTAAACATTTTAATCAAACAATTCAATCTTCTTCTATAGAAGAATATTTTGCAATAAATAATAATACCAAATCTAATATAATAACATTTGATTTATCTATTATTGATATTGATTCTATTGAAAAAATAGATGTTAATACTTATCAATCAAATCTTATTAATTTTAATATAAAATTTAAATCAAAACCAATATTTTATTATTTTTATAAATTACCACTAGTATTAAATCATATTATTGCTTCTTATAACTATGATAAAATAGAAATAAAATTACGAATTTTATTTCCATTAAAATATCCATTTACATATCCTATATGGGAGTTAATCAATATTAAAAATAATATTAATCCTGATATTATTAATATTTCAGAATATTATAAATATATTGTTGATAGTCATAACAAAGATTATCAAAAAAATTGGTCTCCTGCTACTTGTATTGAAAAAGATTTAATTTATTTTATAAGTAAAATTAATTATTTTGAATATATTGTAGATCCTAATTATTATTAATTAGTTTTTGTCATTTTCATTTAGAGCAACGCGTATTTTAAATGCCGACTTTATTAATCCTTATAAACCTTTAATGTTTATTTATTACTTCTTTGACTAAACTTTTTTCCTTTTTTTAATTTTTATTATATTTTTTACTCTTTTTAATAGTTCTTTTTGTCTTTTTATTATATTTTTTACTCTTTTTAATAGTTCTTTTTGTCTTTTTATTAATTTTTTTCCATTTCTTCCCCCCAACTACATTGGGTTTTTCCTCTATGGGGTTTTCCTCTATTTTTACCTTGAACCCTTGTACCATGAATCCTGTTAATCCTTTTTGTCCTACTTGACAGTGTAGTGCACCCGCATTTACGATTGGGAGTGGTGCTTTGGGGTCTTTTGGTATTTTATAAGTTTCTTCCCTACTTATTACAGATGTAAGAATTTTATCACCAGGAATAACACTAAAATATGGATATGGATTGTCCAATAATTCATCAATATACTTTAAATAAATATATTCTGGTAACATACCTGGTAATATACCAGGAACATCATGCGACATATCAATTCCTATCTTTTTTAAGTTATAATATGGTATATTACCAACTACATTTGGACGAGTTCTTTCATTCGCTGTTACCGCTTCTAAACATTCATACACAATAGTTTCATCATTATATTGTTCTTTAATAATTGACCGTTTAGATAAATAAATTTTTCCATTATATAAAATTGCTACATTATCTGTTGGATTTTTTTTATAATAATCCAAAATTTGTTCATCTTCCAATGAAACAGGATCATAACCTGTATCATTTACATTAACTTTATATTTTTTATAGAGAGGAACAACAATATCTTCAAGTATTAAAGACCATGTTGGAAAAGGTTGATTATTAGGAGCAGGAGCAGGCATTATCTTTATATATTTAATATATAATTTAAATTAAATTTAAATTAAATTCATTTACACCTTTTCTCATTTATCCATCTTCGCAATGAAGTTGTGAGAATGGGCGTTTTAAATGAGAAAATGTGTAATATTAAATAAAAATTAATATTATTTTTTGCTATTAACTCGGCATTTAAAATACGCGTTGCTCTAAATTACCATATTTGTTTATTACTTCTTGAAATTGACGAAATTGAAAAACATCTCCATTATCTAAATTTAATAAATAAGGTTTTCCAGAATTACCATCTGTCATTGTATAAATATTATCTGGTTTATATTCAATATTTTTTATTAATAAATCACCTATTTTTTGTCCAATTAAATGGTTATATTCATTTTCACCAAAATGGTATGACATATTACATTAAACATATTAAATACATTTAATATATTTAACATATTTATTTATACATTTTTATTTATTTATAAACGGATGTTTTGTATTATACTATACCTTTATCATTTACTATAAAATTAAATGCCGATCTTTTCTAAAAATAGATTCAATGACATTGGACACCACATTAAAAAATTATCTTCTTCACCATAACTGCTACTACATTCACTATAATATTCAAAACGTATTTCATTTTTATTATTTAATTCGGTAAAGAATAGATATGCTATTTTTTTTCTTCATCAGTCATAACTTTATTATATATTTTTTCAAATAATATATTATTAAGATTATAAATTCTTATTCTAAAAATACTACCACTCTCATAAATTCCCAGTTTATAATTACACCTTTTCTCATTTAAAACGCCCATTTTATTATAATTATATATTAAGTTTTATTTATAGAAAATGATATAGTTTTTCTTTGAAATGATTTAACTATCTATGTCTTGTAATAAAGAATATGCTAAACACAAACCGTGTCCAAACGCTTCATTTGTATCATTTAATAATATTTCTAATTTTTCAATAGACATATAACATATATTATTTTCATCACAATCTTTACCATATTCTCCCATTTTATTTTTTGATGGAACATCCATTTCACATATCATTATATTTTTACCATTTTTAAGTTTATCCAATAATTTATTATATTCTGGTAATTCTTTAATTAATCTTATATATTCTTTTACATATATTTGTTTTCTTGTCGTAATATAATCTAATCTATTTTCGTTTCCTTCTTTATCAACACATAACGCAAATTGTGTGTTTTTTCTTCTATGTATTTTATTTGGATATCGTATGGGGTTATTACACTCCCATAAACTATTTCTCCACCGAAAATATAATTCATAATTTATACTATTATTTTGTATAATTGCATCTCCTGATGGTATTTTTGGTTCAAATTTCCACCATAAATATTTTGGATTATTCATATAATATCTTGAAGGATATACTTCATTTTCATAAACAATATCATACACTTTACATCCCTGATAAAAGTTTTCAAATAATATTCCCCCCGAATTGGAACATATTTCTTTACCATCCGTTTTTAATAAATAAGGACATAGATTTTTCCATTTACTATTATTCCATTTTAATACATTTATTGTTTCAAAATTTTCCAAACTAACTGGTTTAGTAGTAGTTGATTTAATTTGTTGTGTAGAAATCATTTTATTATAACTTGTTGTATATATAT
>Ga0209550_10004856_pt1 | contig 12693 bp, 14 predicted proteins | sample LauGreSuBDMM15SN_2_FD_187567 | JGI IMG/M metagenome (GOLD analysis project Ga0209550, IMG submission 187567) | Freshwater lake microbial communities from Lake Michigan, USA - Su13.BD.MM15.SN (SPAdes) (version 5) | ecosystem: Environmental > Aquatic > Freshwater > Lake | place: Lake Michigan... | reverse complement strand
ATATTGGGGTAGTAATCATCAGCACGGCGGAGGTTATAATTATCCAATTGTTCCTATGAAACAACAAGCGGCGCAAGCGAGAATGATGGCTTCTGGAAAAAAAAGTACCAAACGGTCTGTTAGTGAAACCAAGAAAAAATTTGTCGCCTCTGGACAAAATTGGAAATGTGGTGATTGTGGAAGTCAATTGACTGCTTGGTTTGAAGTTGATCACAAAGTTAGATTAGAATATGGTGGTTCGAATGAAGTAAATAATTTAGTCGCTTTGTGTAGAGAATGTCATGGAAAAAAAACAACCATTGAAAATTTATAAATAAAAAAATAATATCTTGTAAATATAAGATATTATGTCGGTATTGGATATTTTAAAATCTATAGGCGAAAAAATAGGTGAAAACATAAATTCGATGATCCAAACGATTAACAATTCGGATTTCATACAATTTTTAACGAATAGTTCACTGGAAAGATATAATTTTTTTATTTATATATTCGCATTTGCTCTATTCATCATATTTACTGTATTGTTTTTTTATTATTCAAAAAATAGAATGAAGTTCTCTATGGAAACCTTTTTATTCACCTTTTCAATTATCATTCCATTATCTTTATTATATTATTTTGTATCCCCTTATGCTTCAAAATTAGGTGAAGGAGCACCAGGAAATGAAAAAAATATTATGATCATTTGTATCGGGTTAACAATATTCGCATTGGTCATTACCTATGCTAGTACCAAATTAACATATCGCGATTTACTGATGGCTGGTTATGTAGCCATATTTTTATTCGCCATGATGGTAATTGTCGGTCTAGCCATTGTATTTTTAATGTTCTCTATGTATTTAAAACAATCAAAAGGTTGGTTAGGATTTTTCGTTCATTTGATTTTTTACATTCCTTGTTTGTTCATTGATTTAGTTCAATATATCAAGGGAGAAATCAAATCCACTGCGAATCTCATTTATATTTTATTTATTATAGAAATATTACTTGTGTTATCTTATATTTATATTCCGAAATTTGTATCCAAAATGTTGAAACAAAATGGTATATCAATATTGTCTGATAGCCGTTTTTTGAATAAAGAGTACATAATCACGAGCAATGAACTCATGAAATTACCCAAAGCAAACCCACAGGATAATACTCTTTATAGACAAAATTTTGCGGTATCTATGTGGGTGTATATAGATCCTCAATCAAATAGTTATAATGCTTATTCCAAAGAGACCAATATATTTAATATGGATGACAAAAAACCACAATTGGTTTACATAAATAACATGAGTAATCAAGATGAAAAAGATAAATTAGGCATTTATTTTGGAGAAGATAAATATGTAATCAAAAACAAGGGACAACGATGGACGAATGTGGTAATCAATTATACATCTACCACGGTTGATATATTCATTGACGGCAATTTAGAGAGGACATTTAATTTAACCGCTCCGCCCCAATATATAACCACAGGAACGGTCGTTTTAGGCGCAAATGACGGGTTAGATGGTGCGATTTGTAATATTATCTACTTCAACAAAGCATTATTGAAAACAGAAATCGTAAATATGTATAATTTGTTGATGTTTAGTAATCCACCGTTGAATGAATAATTGCTTATGAAAAAAATTATTATAATATATTATAATGAATTATACTATTATTATTTTAGGAATAATTATCGTGTTTTTGGTCTATTATTTGTATATCAATTATATTGCTGCTAGTAAAACAATATTGAAATCGGTTGATTTAAACTCTTCAAACCCTGATATATCACTGATAGACAAAGCACAAAACGTAAGTTATGGTTATGGCTCTTGGATATATATCAATTCATGGGATCAAAACAAATCAAAAGGTATATTTAGCCGAAGTAATAATATTTCCCTTTACTTGGACAAAAGTAGTCCTGTGTTGAAATGTGATATTTCTTTAAATACCACCACTACCACAAATCAAACAATTGTTATTACTGAAAACTTCCCTTTACAGAAATGGGTATATGTTATTGTTAGTGTGGACAGTGGAAGTGGAAACGGAACAATCGTGGATTGTTATATGAATGGTAAATTAGTGAAATCCAGTAAATTGACGAATGATGCGACCCCGCCTGGTTCGGCTACAGACGCACCTATTAAAATTGGTGCGGGAACACTTTGGGACGCAGTTTTAGCAAAATTTACCCGATTCACCACACCCGTAGACCCTCAAACTGCTTGGGATAATTATTTAAGTGGTAATGGAACCGCGGGTCTTTTCAGTTTTGGCAGTTTTAGCGCAAATTTAGCTGTTTTGAAAGACAATATTCAATATTCAAATGTTAAATTATTTTAAACTGATACAACAAATAGTTATATGTTCTTATTATATAATATATAATTATTTTAGAAATGGACCAAAACAGTATGAATAATGTTTCAAATAACATATCAAATACCGCAAACAATACTGCCCAAAGCATTGGAAATTTCTTTTCAAATATGAAAAATACTGTATCGAGTGGTTTGAATTCCTTTTCACAAGAACCGGGCGCAACTTCCCAATTTACATCTTCGAATTCCATGATCGCAAAATTCGCTTTTGTAATTTTGATTGTTATTGTATTTATGTTTTTATTGAGTTTAGGAATTTCCTTAGTTAGTTATTTCACTTTACCTTCAAATGATCCATATGTAGTAAAAGGTATGATTGATGGAAATTTTCCATTAAGGATCTCACAAGACCCCAATAATAGTTCAGCAGTACCTATATTGAAATCAAACAATCAAAGCAGTGGTGCTGAATTTACCTGGTCGACTTGGATATTTTTGAATGATTTAGGGACAGATAATAAATATAGACATATTTTCAGTAAAGGCGATGGATTATTTGACGACAAGAATATGTCAAGTGTAAATAACGCGCCAGGTTTATATTTGGCTCCAAGTAAAAATGAACTATGGGTTATCATGAATACGGTTTCGCCGGATGATGTCAATGAAATTATCAAAATCGATAATATCCCTATCAAAAAATGGGTAAATGTAATGATTCGTTTACAAAATATTTATCTAGACGTCTACATTAACGGAACGGTTACGAAACGCATTGTATTGAAAAATGTTCCAAAACAAAATTACAATGATATTTATGTAAATCAAAATGGTGGATTTCCTGGAAAATTAGCGGATTTGAGATATTTTAGTCGTGCTTTGAATATTTTCGAAATCAATACTATTATCTATGGTGGTCCAAATACAAGAACTTCCTCGTTATACGCAAGTCAAACAACGAAGGGTGGATACTCTTATTTATCTAATATGTGGTATTCAGCCAAGATGTAATTTCACAAATAATATACGTAGTATATGTATATTATTTATTATGTCTACGGTTGATATTTCTTATTGTACAATTGTTGAACAACGCAAATTACAAATGTTATTCAATAATCCGATAAATCGATATAATCCAGTTTCACCCTATGTTCAATATCCGAATATCAGTAAAATGCAATTTGATATGCGAAGAAAAGCGGAAATATTACAATACAGCGCATCGAAATCAAATACAAAAACGAACAATTTTACAAAAGCCGAAAAATGGGCTCAATTGATAAACGGTACTGTTCAAACAAATCCGTATAATGATATTGTCGTTAAAAACATTGTCTATGTAGTCGCTTCAAACGATACATTATATAGTAAAATACCAGTGGTTACCGAAACAGTTATCAAATATCCGGATACTTATATTACATCCAGTGATATCAATGGAAATATTACAAATACGGTAATCAAAAGAACGATACCCGTATGCGATATTGACGCTACTCCTATACCCACTTCATCGAGTGATGTTCCTGGTCCTGTTATTAATTTAATCAAAGATAATACAATACCTTTGTATAATTATGCTACTCGTACAAATAGTTATGGAATACAAAACGAAGAAGATATGAAAGATATCAAATATTCAACTAAGGATAATACTTTGTGTAAAGATGGTGTCGAAACCACATTCTTTTCTTTGTACATAGTCAATAATAATGATGAATATGCGAAAATTTTCAATTTCAATACTCCGTTATCGCTGTATTTTCAAAGTGATGTTAGCAATTCTTTATCGGCATACGATATTTCTTTTCAAAATATTTCGCTATCTTTATCCAATATATCTTTAAATGTTTATTATAATGATTCTAAAGTATCATTATCACGTACTCCAATTATAAATATTCCTCTATCAAATACGATAACATATGATATTTCATTGAATAAAACTGCAGGAAATAATCCTAGATATACAAGGTACTCAGGTGAAATATACATTGGTATGTTGAATATATCCAATATTTATTTATTTACTCAACCTGGTTATGTTTACACAGTAAAACTACAATGTATTATGAATTATAGTGCGCCGAACAATTCTATATATACAAGTTATTTTACAAATATTCAGAGCGGGATTGTGTGTAATACAACGTCTATTCGTAAGACGGAAACAAATTGTAAAATAAATACAATTCCTTCTATACAAACAAATACTGGATTTTCATTATACTAATTTTTGTTGAACGAATTTTTCATTCTCGGTATGATTGGTAATTACATATATCATATATTCAAATGCCTTCAATAATTCAATGGCTTCATTATATTGCGTAAACCAAAATTTTGGCTTCCATCGTTTCAAAACAGGTCTATCTAATAATTTTTCTGGATTAAATAATAATTCCACATTGGTATAATATATTTCATCTTTGATTTGGAAATATCGACTCGTTATCAATTTGAATATACCCACAATTTCATTGTATATCAGATGGGTATCTAAAGCGATGGGTATATTCGTGAAATTGGCTTCTAGCAATATATTTTTCATCCAGTGTACACTATCTAAGGAATGTAATCCTATACGATATGATAAATAATTCATTATATATAAACACAATGAATTATTTATATGGTTTTATACATTTGGTGTTAATGTTGGATTCAAACACATTTTTTGATTAGGGAATACTTGACCAGATAAACATTTGTCTGCTTCACCTACTTCAATACAACCGCGACGACCTTCATATTCGCCGACTAAACACCATCCGGTTTTACCAGATGAAATAGGTTTTTGAATAGGGTTGCTAGCAGTATCGGGCGCTGGTTGATTCGGTGGTTGGCCAGATAGATTGATCGACTGGTCTAATTGCTGTTTCGCACGTTCATCTACATTTGGACGACTCGCGTCTTTCAATAAATCACCAATGGATGATACGGTTCCTCCGGCAATATCAATCCCTGTTTTCGCAGTATCGGTAACTATATCCGCGGATTTATCAATTAACGTTCCAGCGGTATAACCAAATACGGATAAGACTTGGGTTACTAATGGACCAAATATATTTACTAAGGTCTGGATTAAATTTCCAAATATAGTTAACATATTTATTCCTAAAAAGGATAAAATTAACAAAATCAATAAGGTGATAATAATATAATTTTTATTACTAAACATACTATCGGCGGATGGACCAACTGGACTAACAATTTTTGGTGTATTATCCATATTATATAATATCTGATATTATATTTTTCTGAGTAATAAATTACGTTCGTTCAATTATTTTTTTTATTTTATCGATACTTTGTAAATGGGATTATTCAATTACATCGATACGTTCTTTTTTATAAGTTTAGGAATTACTTTTGTCTTAATTTTGTTATTGGTGTTTCATTTTAAACAACAAATTATTAGTTTAGAGCATAAAAACGATACTATGTTTGAAATCATTAACAATATTGTGAAAGAATTAACGGCATTAAAAGGCGCATTTATTCACGCTTCTCTACCACGTGATCATGAAATTATAAATACTTCGGTTCAATCCGTCGCTCCAAAAATAAATGTCGAAAATAAAATTATTATTTCCGATTCTGATGACGATGATGATGATAATACAAGTTATACAAGTGGTCAAAGTGAAACAGATAGCGACGATGAAACTGACGATGATAGTGATTCTGAGAATAATGACGAAGAGAACATTGTTGTATCCGAACCCATCTATAATTCAGCCAAAAATGAAATCAAAGTTATTAATATCGAATTAAACAATATCGATGATTCTATAGAAAATGGTTCAGAAATAGAAGATGAAACTGATAATTTAGAACAAGAGAACCCGATTGAAGATTTTGTAAATAATGAAACCATCGTCGTTGAAAAAATAGAGTTTTCGGAAAATTTAGGAACAACCGAAACTACGGAAACGCCCTCCACAAACGTTGAAAATAATAAAGAAGTATATCGTAAAATGAGCACACAGGCATTGAAAACACTTGTTATCACGAAAGGTTTATCAAGTGATACTAGTAAAATGAAGAAGAATGATTTATTGAAATTATTAGAAAGTGAAATTTAGAGCAACAAAGAATTGAATGTATCATTTATATGTAATATATTTTATTATATATTATATATAATAGAATGTTATCTTTTTCCAATGTTGATATTGCTTATCCCATAATTAAAGAAACTATACCAAAATCTTCTTTAGGATATAATACGAATAATAAATACCCTGAATTTCCGCCATTGATGAGCGACGGTCGTTCCATCGTATCTTCTCATCAACCCGAAGCCATCATTAATAATGAACTTCTTCATAGAAATGGTATTCAAACCAATTGGCAATATAGAAAATATTTAACTGAAAATTCCAAATCGATTATGGAATGGAATTTTCGCGAAGCATCGAATGATGCCGGATATTTTAAACGCCATACGGATGCTCCTATCAACACCATGGATTCTCTTCAATCCGCAACCACCCCTTATTCGTTTAATTCAATCATGGATAATAACAAACCAATCGGTCATGCTTCCAGCGATTTGAAAATGTTATATTTATCTAGAGAACAATTGAATGCTCGCAAAATTTCGCCAGTCATTACACAAGAAGACCTTTTACGTAAAATGAAATAAATGATTCGTTTTTCATAATTACAATGATGGTATTGTAATTATCATTTGTTTATTGAGGTTGGTTCGTTAAGTCTAGACCTGGTTCGCCACGAGCACCTTGTCTACCTTCTGGACCTTGCTTACCTTCAGCGCCTCTCTCACCAGTTGGGCCCGTTGGACCCACTTTATCTTTCAATTGTCTAGCAATTTCATCTTTGATAAAATCCTTATCTATACCAAATGTTTTAACATCATTATCTGTACCAAATGTTTCCCTATAAGAGTGGCGAAATTTTATAAAAAGAATAAATAGACACATAGCTAAACCATAATATATATTGAATTTCGTATAGATAATAATCAATACGATTTCAATGATACGACGGAATATAGTGTTTGTATTGTTAGAGAATAGATTGGGAAATATTACATATAACAAAATGATTATGAAAAATAAAATACTAAATTTGTTAATCAAACCTTTCATTATAATACGGGTATAAAATATTTATTGACTGAAAATAAATATTTTAATGCGCTGAAAAATTTGAATATTGGGGGATTGCTCCTTTAGGTCCGGGTGCGCCCACTGGTCCAGTTGATCCAGTTGGTCCTTGAATACCTTGATAACCAGTTGGTCCTTGGATACCTTGCGGACCAGTTGGTCCTTGAATACCTTGATAACCGGTTGGTCCTGTATCACCAGTATCACCTTTATCGCCTTTTGCCGCGACAGCGCCTTGAATACCAGTTGGACCAGTAGCACCCATTGGACCCGGAACACCTTGTTTTCCTTGAGCACCAGTAGGACCTGGAATATTCGAGACACCAGGAGCCCCCGTGTCCCCTTTATCACCTTTAATACCTTGAATGCCTCTATCACCCTGAATACCTTTATCACCTTTAATACCTTGAATACCTTGCGTACCTTGCGTACCTTTATCACCCTGAATACCTTTATCTCCTTTATCACCTTTATCTCCTTTATCACCTTTATCTCCTTTAGGACCACTCGGCAATTTATCTATTCCAAGAGTATTCTTAATAGAGTTAATGTTATTTTTTATATAATTACCAATATAAGTATTAACATTATCACCAGTTATATCTACTGGTTTTGGTGCAGACCCACCGCCAGAACCAGCACCCTCTATTATACGTAAACAACTTCGTATAAAAATAACCAATAAACAAATCGCCAAAGCATAATATTTATTACGAGCCGCAAACAAAATTAATATAATAATTTCAATTATGGTTGCAATTACACTTGTAGAATTTTTCGCAATACTTTGCGGAAAAATGAAAAATAATATGAGAATAAAACAAATAAAAATCGTATAATTGTTTATGTGTTTATTCATCTAACATATATAAATATAATATTTCTTGATCAAACTATATAACTTGTATGAATTTAATCAGTTTCGATATCGGAATCAAAAATATGGCTTATTGTATTTTTCAACTAAATCCTGGTTCTCCTCCTTCTATTGTAGATTGGAATGTTCTAAATTTAATGGAAGAAGAAGCCCCTAAATCTTGTTGCGAATGCTATCTAAAAGCTAAAAATAAGAAAACACCTGCTAAAATTTGTGGAAAAACTGCGAAATATATGAAAGGTCCTCACTTTTATTGTGATAAACACGCCAAGAGTAGCGATGAATATATAATACCTTCCAAACAAAATGCCCCGGCCTATTTCAAAAAAATGAAAGTAAATGATTTGATCAATACTTGTCTTCAACTTCATTTAATGAGTTCAGGAGAGAACTTTACCAAACCCGTTTTATTAAATAAAATAGTGGAATATTATGAAACAAAATGTTTTTACCCAATACAAATGAAAAAGAAAAAGTCGGCGAATGATACAGATTTGATTGTTATCGGAAAAAATATGAAAATATTAATGAATGAAATCGCAGGAATACGTGATATTACACACGTTGTTATTGAAAACCAGATTTCTCCTATCGCAAACCGTATGAAAACAATACAGGGAATGTTGGCCCAATATTTTATTATGAATAATACAGATATTCATATAGAGTTTGTATCATCTGCTAATAAATTGAAAGTATCCTCCGGGGAACCTACGGTTCCCCCGGACGCCCCCTCCCTGCCTTTGGGGGAAGGTGTAGATAGTATTGTAGTGGATGATGGTAATAGTAAGATAGGAAATAAAAATACAGAAACCCATTTAGAAAATACATTTAGAGAACCTAGCAAAAAATCGGTCATTCAGAATGTAAATTACAAACAACACAAAAAGGACGGTGTTGAGAAATGTTCTCTTTTATTAGACCAAAATATAGAATTCAAAAAATGGAAACACGTTTTAGAAACAAAGAAAAAGGACGATTTAGCAGATTGTTTTTTACAAGGAATGTGGTATATACATAAATATCTACAATAATCTTTCTCAAATACCATTTACTTCTCCATCCATTCATCATTTAGCAAAAAACAAAAATGAAAGGGAGGGGGTGTCCGGGGGAACCGTAGGTTCCCCGGAATATATTATTTCACAAAACGAAAGGGAGGGGGGCGTCCGAGGGAACCTACGGTTCCCCGGAATATATTATTCATTGCGGAGAACTTAAAAATAAAAATTGTATATTTATCATAAGATAAAATGGAAGTCATTGATATTGGATTTAATGATTTAGAACCTATTTCGATTGATTTTGATAATTCCTCCAAACCTAGTTCCTCCGTCAATTTCGGCCCTGGTATAGAATTATTAATGAATGATAAAAAAAAATCATCCAGCAACAATATTAATATCGAACTCGGTGATTTAGATAATTTAGAAAATGAATTGAATCAATTAGGAAATAATTCTACAAATACGAGTTCAAACAATGATACTCGATCTTTCGGTGGTTTTTCTTCCAATTTGTTTGGGGGATTCAGCACAAGTGCTGAACCTTCCGCTGGTTCAAAAACAATCAATTTAGAAAATGAGTTTAGCGATTCAAAAGTCGGTCAATCCACCGCAGAAAGTGTAGGCAATACCAAGACATGGGATGGTTTTGTAAAAATGAATGAATTACCAATTGGTGGCGACAAAGGGCTAAGTAGCGGTGCGAATCTAAGCGAAAGAGATCGTAGAAGAAAAAAACGTATGATGATTAAAAAATTAGAAGAATGGCATGAAAAAGGTTTTATTAAACACAATTCTCATTTCAATCAAGATTCCAGTTATGAAGAAGTGGAAGATGAATACGAAACCGCTTTAGAAGATAAACGTAAAAAGGATAGTATTAAATTACAAGGTTGGTGGTTTATGACGTTTATAAATTCAGTGGAATACGCAAACGCGGCGTTCAACCCTTTTGATATTAATTTAGATGGTTGGGGAGAACAAGTTAGCGAAGATATCGATAGTTATGAAGAAATTTTTTCGGAATTACACGATAAATATAAGGGCGGAAAAATGGCACCGGAATTATCGTTATTACTTCGATTAGGTTTTAGTGCGGCGGTAGTAAATTTCACCAATAAAGCATTATCTACCGCTACTCCTGGTTTCAATGATGTAATTCGACAAAATCCAGAATTGATGAAGGCATTTACGAATGCGACAGTGAATAGTATGTCTCAACAATCTCCCGGATTTGCCTTCGCCAGTAATTTAATGCAAGAACAATCGAATAAACCTCGTGGACCTCCTCCTCCGGCTGCGGTAGAAACCAAAAATCAAGCACCGCCTACTAGACCAGGAATGATATATACGGAAGCTCCTGGAAATAGACAAGATATAAATGCTGCCCGGGGTGCGATGTTTAGAGAATCAGGGGTTGATGTGAATAGTCAATATCAAGATATGTCTCAACAAGAACGCACAATGAGACCACCCGCTAGACCTGAAATGCGTGGCCCACAAAATAGTGATATAGATAATATTTTGTCTGGATTAAAGACACGCAATGTAAACATTCATGAACAATCTGTGAATAATGATGATGATTCGATGATTTCTATCAGTTCGTTGAAAGATATGCAAAACAATAATATGCCTAAGCGTACTCGTAGAAAACAGCGTTCCGATAAAAACACTGTTTCATTGGATATCTAATTCCAGGGAACCTACGGTTCCCCCGGACGCCCCCTCCCTTTCCTGGGAATTAGAATTTGATAGAAGCCTTTAGTGGGATTTCTATATGATGTTCCTTAACTATGAGGGGTTTTGATTGGATGGATAAATATATTTATTCTCAATAACAGAATAAATATATGTATAGTATAACCATATGAAAAAAAATATAAAAAATACAAAAAAAAACACCAAACATATAAGATTTAACCAACGTATATATATGGTTCTTATACCATCGTTTCGTGAAATGAGCGACGATATTCGCACAGATTTATGGTGGAGTAAAGAAGAATGTAAGTTGTTTTGCGATTCGGCCATTGAAGAAGTAAAATCATATATGAAATCTCATGAAGGAATTCATAAAAAACACGCATTAACCGCTCTATATCAACCCATACTCTTTCGATATGACCCGAGTTATTTCATATAGTACTACTTTCACATGTAAGTGGATGTTGTAAATATACTTTGTGGTCATCGCCATTTGTCTCTTTCAAATCATACTGGTCCGCGCATGTTTTATCTTCACATTCGGTCATACTACATGTGTGTAATTGACCCGATTCATTTTCAAAAATCTCACCGCAAGAATGATAATAATCTATACATTTGATGGTGGGAACGTGTGGAACGATATCTTTGTTGTGTGTAAACCTCCAATAATTCGACATTTTTTTATTCACATAATTCGCATATGTTGTATCCCCTATGCGTGGTTGACCGAAATTATATACTTGAACTCCCCCTATGTTTTCTTTAAATAATTCCATCGCCATGATTTGAGAACAACCGGCTCCGTATGAATGACCCGACACAATGACTGAATTATATTGTCGTGTTGATAATAATAACTTCACTTCTTTGATAACTTCATCTTTTACGGCTAAAGTGGATTCATAAAACCCCTTATGAATATTACAATTACAATCTGAAAATGTATCATATGGAATTTTTTTGATTTCCAAATCTTTTACCCAATTCAATCCTGAAGATGAACCCCGAAACACTACATATATATTTTTGCGACTCGAAATTACACCGACATATCCTTGTAAATCCGATTTCACATCATATATAATCCGTTTTACTTCCAATTCATTCGCAGGTGGGCGTAAAGTCATATTACTGTAATTTTCTTTCCCGCAATAGGCGGCTCCGCTTAAAAATACTGCGATAGTCGCTTCATCTAAGTTATAAGCACGTATACTTTGTAAAAAAAGTATCAAACATACAAATAAAAAATACATTATATACATTATAGCGCTATTTTATTTTTTATGGTTTGATTACACAACTATATTACATTTATCATAATTATAATTATATACCATACATTTATCGAAATTGTATGATTTAAATACGGTTAATTCGTTGGGAATGGATGAACCTTTGTAAAATTCGACAATATTATATAAGGGTGGTTCGTATGTTGTGGTTATATTTGTAGTATCGTGTTTTGATGATATCATTTTTGATATATACGTTTCTACGTTATCCATGGTATGTTTGAAAAATTCACTGGTTTGATTATTTTGTTTTCCCGCGTATTTATTACACGCATCATATGCTACGGCGGAAACCATGACTATTTTTTCGTGTTCTTCTTCGATAATACTATGAAAATATTCATTAAAATACAT
>Ga0209550_10004855_pt1 | contig 12694 bp, 11 predicted proteins | sample LauGreSuBDMM15SN_2_FD_187567 | JGI IMG/M metagenome (GOLD analysis project Ga0209550, IMG submission 187567) | Freshwater lake microbial communities from Lake Michigan, USA - Su13.BD.MM15.SN (SPAdes) (version 5) | ecosystem: Environmental > Aquatic > Freshwater > Lake | place: Lake Michigan... | reverse complement strand
CGCACCCCCCGGACAGGCAGTCCGGGGGGCACTCGCGCCTAGCCAGAGACCTGCTTCGTCAGCCCCTCGGCCGCGCCCAACTGCCGGATTTAGGTTGAATTTTTACCTCCGCAAGCGGTTCACCCGCTCAAGCCTTCAGCCCGGCTTGGCTCAAGTGCTGCTGCGTCCACTTCACGATGTCGGCCAGGCCCATGGCGCCGGGCTGCCGGGCGAGTTCGCGCCCTTGGTAGAACAGCGCCAGGGTTGGGATGCTGCGAATTTGGTAGCGGGTGCCCAGCTCGCGCGCCATCTCGGTGTCCAGCTTGGCCACCCGCACGCGGGGCTCGAGCTGGGCCACAGCTTGCGCGTAGGCCGGCGCCATTTGGCGGCAGGGGCCGCACCAGGGCGCCCAAAAATCCACCAGCACCGGAATGTGGTTGCGCTGCAGGTGCTTGTCAAAGCTCTGCGCATCCAGCGCCAGCGGCTGGCCGGTGAACAGCGGTTTTTTGCATTGCCCGCAGTCGGGGGCGCTCGCCAAGTCGGCGGCTTGAACGCGGTTGGTGGTGTGGCAGTGTGGGCAAACGATGTGCAGGGCGGAGGTCATGGTGGGGGTCTGGAGGGCATCAGATGAACTTAGTTGAGGCCCGTGCGCATGTTTTTCAAGCGCGGCTTGGTGACCCAAGTCTGCCTGGGCCTAGCGAGCTTTCTGCAGGCCCGTGCACAGGCGCCTCTGGCGCTCAGCGCGGCAGCACTTCGAGCAAGCGGTCCAGCCCGCCCTCGTTGATGGCCACCATGGCCTGGGCCCGCACCGCCGGCTTGGCGCAGTAGGCCACCGACAGGCCTGCCGCGCCCATCATGGGCAGATCGTTGGCGCCGTCGCCCATGGCAATGGCGTCTGAGGCGGCAATGCCCAGCTGCGCGCAGGTGGCCAGCAGCATTTTTTTCTTTTCTTCGCCGTCGCAAATGTCGCCCCAAGGCTGGTTCACCATGCGGCCTGTGAGCACGCCGCCTTGCAGCTCCAGCACGTTGGAGCGGGTGTGGTCTATGCCCAGCAGGTCGCGGATGCGGTCGGTGAAAAAGGTAAAGCCGCCCGAGACCAGCAGCACCTTCATGCCCACGCCCTTGCAGGCTTGAACCAGCTCGGCCGCGCCCGGGTTCAGCCGCAGGCGCTCGTCGTACACGCGCTGCATGTCGGCTTCAGTCACCCCCCGCAGCAGCGTCACCCGCAGGCGCAGGCTTTCTTTGTAGTCGGCAATCTCCCCGCGCATGGCCGCCTCGGTGATGGCCGCCACCTCGGCCTTTTTGCCCACGGCGTCGGCAATCTCGTCCACGCACTCGATGTTGATGAGCGTGGAGTCCATGTCAAAGGCAATCAGCTTGTAGTCGCCCAGCTTGCGCGCGGGCAGCGCGGTGTTCAGGGTCAGGCCGGCGATCGGGGCGGGGGGTGCGGGGAGGGTGGTCATGGCCCATCAAATTTAAAAAGTGTTGTCGCCTTAAATGTAGCGGGCACCCGTTGTGGCGGGGGAGATATCTTTATGGCTACTGCGTTCGCATTGCACTGCATTCTGGGACTGGCGACAAATTTTTTTATTTTCGCTGTCCAATATGACATTCGAGTTGTCAAAAAAGAGTCACTTGCATGTGTTTTAATGTTCAACATGATTTCCGTCGTCATTGCCTCTTACCAATATGGACACCTTGCAGCCCACTGCATTGAGTCCCTTTTGTCGCAAACCCAAAAACCATCACGCATATTGTTTGTAGACGACGGCGCGCAAGATTGTGCGCATTTGCCTTCGATTTACCCTGATATTGAATATATTTTGCGCCCGCAAAATTTGGGCACAGTGGCTAATTTTCAAGACATGCTGTCGCGTGTAGATACCGAGTATGTTTTATTTATTGGTGCCGATAACTGGCTGCGTTCTGACTCCATTGAATTACTCACCGCCAACGCGGGCGCCGACATCGTGACTTACGACATTGTGGTCACCGGTGAGTTGAAGTCTGAAATCACCCTGCGGGTGCCCGGGCAAACCCATGCGCACCAGGGCGATTTGTACTGGGACAGGCAAGGCCTGCACCACGGCTCCATGATGTATCGCACCCGCTTGGGCCAGCAATTGGGCTATGGCAAACGCTTCGTCGACCGTGCCAACCCCCAGGAAGACTGGAATTTGTGGGACAAAATGAGGGCCCACGGCGCCTCGGTCTCCAGTATTCAGCAAGGTTTGCTGTATTACCGCCGGCACCGTGAGAATTTCTTAAAGTATGCAGGGGTGGATCTCGAGCGCAGCCATTTAGAGCTCGAATCCATGGCCGAGTAATTTCTTCACGCGGCCGCCACCTCTTTTTGCGTCGGCTGCCCCAAACTCCTGAGCACATCTCTGACCATCTGCGCCCGCTCCCTGGGCTCGGGCAAAGCGCGTTCTATGCGCAGTTTGTCGTTGCTGGCCAGCTTGATGTGTTTGTTTTTTTGCACCAGGCCAATGATGGTCATCGGGTCCACAGGCGCGTCTTTTTTGAAGGTGATGTGGATCACGCCGGGGGCGGCATCGACCTTGACCACGCCATAGGGCTTGGCTTGCACGCGCAGGCGGTGCATGTCGATCAGGGTTTGGCCCTGGGTGGGAAGCTTGCCAAAGCGGTCGACGATTTCTTCAAGCAAGGTGTCGATCTGCTCGCCGGTTTTGGCGGTGGCGAGCTTTTTGTAAAAAGACAGGCGCAGGTGCACGTCGCCGCAGTAGTCGTCGGGCAAGAGGGCGGGGGCGTGCAGGTTGATCTCGGTGGCCACGCTCAAGGGGCTGAGCAGGTCGGGCTCAATGCCGGCTTTGAGGCAGCGCACGGCTTCTGAGAGCATCTCGTTGTAGAGCTGAAAGCCCACTTCCATCATGTTGCCGGACTGGCTCTCGCCGAGCACCTCGCCGGCGCCGCGAATCTCTAAGTCGTGCATGGCCAGGTAAAAGCCTGACCCCAACTCTTCCATTTGCTGAATGGCGTCCAGCCGCTGGCTGGCTTGTTTGGTCAGGCCCTCAATGTCGGGCACCATGAGGTAGGCATAAGCTTGGTGGTGGCTGCGGCCCACGCGGCCGCGCAGCTGGTGCAGCTGGGCCAGGCCGAACTTGTCGGCGCGGGCCATCACGATGGTGTTGGCGGTGGGCACGTCGATGCCGGTTTCAATGATGGTCGAGCACAGCAGCAAGTTGTAACGCTGGGCCACAAAGTCCTTCATGACGCGCTCCAACTCGCGCTCGGGCATTTGGCCGTGGGCCACGGCAATACGGGCTTCGGGTAGCAGGGCTTGGAGCTTTTCGCGGCGGTTTTGGATGGTGTCCACCTCGTTGTGCAAAAAGTACACCTGCCCGCCGCGCTTGAGCTCGCGCAGCACGGCCTCGCGGATCACGCCGTTGGACTCGCTGCGCACAAAGGTTTTGATCGCCAGGCGGCGCTGCGGTGCGGTGGCAATCACCGACAAATCGCGCAGGCCTTCAAGGGCCATGCCCAGCGTGCGGGGAATGGGCGTGGCCGTCAGGGTGAGCACGTCGACCTCGGCGCGCATGGCCTTCATGGCCTCTTTGTGGCGCACGCCAAAGCGGTGTTCCTCGTCAATGATGAGCAGGCCCAGGCGCTGGAATTGCACGTCTTGGCTCAAGATTTTGTGGGTGCCCACCACAATGTCTATGGTGCCGTCGGCAATGCCTTTGACGGCGGCCGTGATTTCTTTGGCCGAGCGAAAGCGGCTCATCTCGGCCACCTTGACCGGCCACTTGGCAAAGCGGTCCACCAAGGTTTGGTAGTGCTGCTCGGCCAAGAGCGTGGTGGGCGCGAGCACCGCCACTTGCTTGCCGCCCGTGATGGCAATGAAAGCCGCGCGCAGCGCGACCTCGGTTTTGCCAAAGCCCACGTCGCCGCACACCAAGCGGTCCATGGGGCGTGGGCTGATCATGTCTTGAATCACGGCGTGAATGGCGCCGCGCTGGTCGGCGGTTTCTTCAAAGCCAAAGTCGTTGGCAAACTGTTCGTAGTCGCGCGGCGAGTAGCGAAAGGCGTGGCCCTCGCGGGCGGCGCGCCTGGCGTAAATGTTGAGCAGCTCGGCGGCCGCATCGCGCACCTGCTCGGCCGCGCGGCGCTTGGCTTTTTCCCACTGGCCCGAGCCCAGGCGGTGCAGCGGCGCTTCTTCAGCGCTCACGCCGGTGTAGCGGCTAATTTGGTGCAACTGGCTGACCGGCACATACAGCGAGGCTTTGTCGGCGTACTCCAGGTGCAAGAACTCCGACGGCCCCTGGCCAATGTCCATGTTGACCAGGCCCAGGTAGCGGCCTATGCCGTGGGCCGAGTGCACCACCGGGTCGGCCACCTTGAGCTCGGACAGGTCCTTGATGAGCGATTCGAGGTCGCTGACCTGCTCTTGCTTTTTGTTGCGCCTGCGCTGGGATGGAGCTGCTGCAAACAGCTCGGTCTCGGTGACCAGGTCTATGCCAGCTTCCACCCAGGAAAAGCCCTCGGTGAGGGCTGACGTGGCCATGCCCATTTTCTCGGGGCTGGTGAGAAAGTCTTCCAGCGAGTCAAAGCTGGGCAAGGTGATGCTGCTGGCGCGCAAAAAGTCCAGCAGGCTTTCCCGCCGGCCTTCGCTCTCGGCCAGCACCAGCACGCGCTGCGGCGAGCTGGCCATGTGTTGCTTGAGCTTGAGCAGCGGCTCCTCGGCGCCGCGAACCACCGCCAGGTTGGGCAGCTTTTGGGCGTAGGCCTTGGCCTCCACGTCGGCCGTGCTGGCCTTGAGCGCGAGCTGGGCGTGCGCATTGGCGCGGGTGTAGAACTCTTCAGCGCTTAAAAACAGCGCTTCTGGCGGCAGGGCCGGGCGGTCGGGCGCGCCTTGCACCAGGCGGTAGCGCTCGCGGGTGTCTTGCCAAAAGCGCTGAAACGCGGGTTCCAAGTCGCCGTGCAGCACCAAGGTGGCCTCGTCGGGTCGGCTGCCCAGGTAGTCAAAAAAGGTGGCGGTTTCTTCAAAAAACAGCGGCAGGTAGTACTCAATGCCCGCCGTGGCCACGCCGTTGCCCATGTCTTTGTAAATGCGGCTTTTGGTCGGATCGCCCTCGAGCAACTCGCGCCAGCGGCTGCGAAAGCGGCCCCGGGCGGCTTCGTCCATGGGGAACTCGCGGCCAGGCAAGAGCCGCACCTCTGGCACGGGGTAGAGGCTGCGCTGGCTGTCTGGGTCAAAGGTGCGTATGGAGTCGACCTCGTCGTCAAACAAATCCACCCGAAAAGGCACCAACGAGCCCATAGGGAACAGGTCAATCAAGCCGCCGCGCACGGCGTACTCGCCGGGGCTGACCACCTGCGTGACGTGGCTGTAACCAGCCAGCGTGAGCTGGGCGCGCAGCTTGGCCTCGTCGAGCTTTTGCTTGACCTTGAATTCAAAGGTGTAGCCGGCCAAAAAGCTGGGCGGCGCCAGGCGGTACAGCGCCGTGGTGGCCGGCACGATGACCACGTCGGCGCCTTGTTCTGCGTCGCGCTGGTTGATGCGCCAGAGCGTGGCCAAGCGCTCGCTGATGAGATCTTGGTGCGGGGAAAAGCTGTCGTAAGGCAGGGTTTCCCAGTCTGGGAACAGCGCGCAGCGAAGCGTGGGCTGGAAAAATGGCAGCTCGCCCAGCAGGCGCTGCGCGGTGCTGGCGTCAGGCGTGACGATGGCGGTCAGCCTGCCGGCTTGTTTGTCCCGCAGGGCCAGGCCCGCCAGCAGCAGCGCATCGCTGGAGGCCACGGGTTGGGGCAGGGTGTAGCGCTTGGCCAGAGAAAGTTTGGGCAGGTCCATGGGGGGTGGGGGTCCATCGCCAGGGCGAAAGGGCCGCAAGTGCTGGGTGATCGCAGAAAACACGAAAACCCCACACTGAAAGGTGTGGGGTGGTGGTGTGATTTTAGAATCTCCCGCACATGTCTGCATTTCCCACCACGCATGGCACTGAGCCTGCCTTTGCGCCCCCTGCCTCACCCGCCCGTTGCTTTGCCCTGATCCCCAGCGCCGGGGTGGGCGCTCGGGCGCGCACCGAGGGCCAGCCGGCCTGGCCCAAGCAGTACCAAGCCCTGTGCGGCCGCCCTGTGCTGGCGCACACCTTGGCCGCGTTTGAGGCCTTGGGCCCCGCGCTCAGCGGTGTGGCCGTGGTGCTCTCGCCCGAGGACAGCGTGTGGGCCCAGGTGATGTCTGAGATAGCAGCGCCATCTGCGGGCCAGGCCGTGACCTTGCTGCGCTGCGGCGGTGCCAGCCGGGCCGACTCCGTGCGCCAGGGTCTGGCGGCGTGGTGCGCGCAGCCCGATGGCCCCCAGCCGCAGGACTGGGTGCTGGTGCACGATGCAGCGCGTTGCCTGGTCACACCCGCGCAAATTCAGGCCCTGATGGACGCCTGTCTTGGCGACGCCGTGGGCGGCCTGCTGGCGCTGCCGCTGGCTGACACGCTCAAGGTCGAGGTGGATGGCCGCGTCAGCCACACACTGGAGCGGGCGCACAAGTGGCTGGCGCAAACGCCGCAGATGTTTCGCTTTGGCGCGCTGGCCCAGGCGCTGGAGGCGGCTGCGGCCCAAGGCGCGCCAGTGACCGACGAGGCCAGCGCCATGGAGGCCCAGGGCCTGGCGCCGCGCTTGGTGGCGGGCAGCGCGCACAATTTCAAAATCACCTACCCCCAAGACTTCAGCCTGGCCGAGGCGGTGCTGCACGCCCGCAGCCTGGCCAAGAAAGACCTGCCATGAGCCAGCCTGTCCCTGTGTCACCGTCTCTGGCTTTTCGCATTGGCGAGGGCTGGGACACGCACGCGCTGGTGGCCGGTCGCCCGCTCATGCTGGGCGGCGTGCATGTGCCGCACGACAAGGGCTTGCTCGGTCATTCAGACGCCGATGCTTTGCTGCACGCCATCACCGACGCGATGCTGGGCGCGGCCGGCCTGGGCGATATAGGCCGGCACTTTCCGGACACCGATGCGCGCTTTAAAGGCGCGGATTCCGTGGAGCTGCTCATAGAGGCTGCCGCCCGCGTGCATGCTGCAGGCTGGCGCATAGGCAACATCGACAGCACCATCGTGGCGCAGGCGCCCAAGCTGGCGCCGCACATCCCGGCCATGCAAGCGCGCATTGCCCAGGCGCTGGGGCTGGCGCCCGCGCAGGTCAATGTCAAAGCCAAGACCGCTGAAAAAATGGGGCCTGTGGGTGAGGGCCTGAGCATGGAGGCCCGGGCCGTGGTGCTGTTGATGGCGGCTTGAGCCGCGCAGCGTCAAACGAGCTTCGCAAGGCGACCCATTCAAGCCCGGCGCAGCCGAATCTGAGCGCACAAGCCGCCTGTTTCAGCCCTGCTCAAGCTAAAGCAAAAGCCACCGCGCAGCACCGCCGCCTCCACTGTGGCCAGGCCCAGGCCCCAAGCCGGCGGACACCTTGCGTGCCTCATCGACCCGAAAGAAGGGGCGGGTGAGCTGGCGCAGCTGATCCTCAGGCACACCGTGCCCATGGCCAAGCTGGCAGTGGCCAGAACATTGCCAGAAAGCGTGCGGATTGATTTGCTCAAAGTGACTTCCAAATGTGATGAAGCTATGGGGTGTCTTGTTTGAGCATGAACGAAGAGATTCTGGAAACGATGGCGTGCCGCGTCTGTCGGTGGCCAAGGACGGCGCCTGCAGGAAAGGGCGGCTGGCCGGGTCTGGAGCTCGGTTGTAGGGCTGTGGGGTGGTCTCAGGGGTGGAAAAATGGCGCGCCGCAGGACTGAATGTGGCTTTGCGGCTCACGGCACAATTGGCCTATGACTGAGATGATTCGTCACATCCTGGGCCACGCCCCCTTGGTGCTGGATTCACCGCACAGCGGCACCCATTACCCTGACGATTTCCGCCACGCCTGCGAGCTCGCCCTGCTGCGCCGCGCTGAAGACACGCATGTGGAAAAGCTCTACGACTTTGCGCCCAGTCTGGGGGTGCACTGGGTGGAGGCCTTTTTTCCGCGCAGCTACGTGGACGCCAACCGCGACCTGAGCGAGATCGACGCGTCCTTGCTCGACGGCCCCTGGCCTGGCCCCCAACCCCAAACGCCCACCGAATGGGCCAAGGTGCGCTTGGGCAAGGGCCTGATTTGGCGCCTGACCGACGAAGGCCTGCCGCTGTATGACCGCACATTGAGCGTGGCCGAGGTGCAGCAGCGCCTGGCGCGCTGCTGGCAGCCCTACCACCAGGCCGTGGCGCAAGCCATTGAGGCGGCCCATGCCCAGCATGGCTACAGCTTGCACCTGAACTGCCACTCCATGCCTGCGGTGGCGGGAAGTCATGCCACCAACGAGCCAGGCTTGGTGCACGCCGACTTTGTGGTCGGCAACCGGGACCACAGCAGCTCCAGCCCTGCGCTGGCAGAGCTTGTCTGTCATGCGCTCCAGCGTGCAGGCTATTCGGTGTGGCTCAATCACCCTTACAAAGGGGTGGAGCTGGTGCGGCGCTACAGCCAACCTGAGCAGCACAGGCACAGCCTGCAGTTGGAGATCAACCGCAAGCTCTACATGGACGAGCGCACGCTGGCGCTCCATGATGGTTTTCACACATTGAAAAGCCACCTGCAGGGCTTGGTGCAGCTGTTGCTGGCCACCGACCCCAGGCAGCTTTGAAGTGATTTAAAAGGCAGGGCATGGACCGAGTCGATGGCGTGGTGATTGGGGCAGGCGTGGTGGGCCTGGCCGTGGCCAGGGCGCTGGCCTTGTCAAGGGCTTGGCGAGGGCGCGAGCTTGTGCTGCTCGAAGCCGCAGGCGCCATAGGCACGGGCACCAGTTCGCGCAACAGCGAGGTGGTGCACGCGGGCATTTACTACCCTCTGGGCTCGCTCAAGGCCAAGTGGTGTGTGGAGGGCCGCCAGCAGCTGTATGCCTACTGCGCCCAGCGCGGCGTAGCCCACCAGCGCTGCGGCAAGCTGATCGTGGCCACCGACGAGTCCCAGGTGCCGCAGCTCCAAGCCATTGCCGCCAAGGCCGCAGCCAACGGCGTGGACGACTTGCGCCTGCTCAGCCGCCAAGAGGCCCAAGCCATGGAGCCCGCCTTGCGCTGCACCGCAGCCTTGCATTCACCGCAGACCGGTATTGTCGACAGCCACGCGTTCATGCTGTCGCTGCTGGGCGACTTTGAGCATGCAGGCGGCACGCTGGCCTTGCATTCGCCGCTGGCGTCTGCGCGCTGGACCGGCCACGCCTGGGTGCTGCACATGCAAGACGGCAGCATGCTTGAAACCGCCGTGCTCATCAATGCCGCGGGGCTGCATGCGCCCGCGCTGGCCAGCCGCTTTGAGGGCTTGGACGCGGCCCATGTGCCTCAGGCCTTTTATGCCAAGGGCAACTACTTCACGCTGGCCGGCCGATCGCCTTTTTCTCGGCTGATTTACCCCGTGCCCGAGGCAGCTGGCCTGGGCGTGCACCTGACGCTGGATTTGGGCGGGCAAGCCAAGTTTGGCCCCGATGTGGAGTGGGTGGACTCCCCCGAGGACCTGCAGGTGGACGCCCGCCGCAGCGAGGGCTTTTACGCCGAGGTGCGCAAGTACTGGCCCGGCCTGCCCGATGGCGCTTTGCTGCCTGCGTATGCAGGAATACGCCCCAAAATCAGCGGCCCGCACGAGGCCGCCAGTGATTTTGTGCTGCAAGGGCCAGACCAACACGGCCTGCCCGGCTTGGTGAATTTGTTCGGCATTGAGTCCCCAGGCTTGACCAGCTCGCTGGCCTTGGGCGAGGCGGTGGCGCGCTTGCTGCAGGGGGCTGCGCCGGGTGCTCAAGCGGCCTGATGGCGCCCAAGAGCCCGGCCTGCTTGGGCCTGCTTTAGCCCAGGCCCAGCGCCTGGTAAACCCGCATGGCGCCATAGGCGTCGTTGGCCGCGTACACCAGTTGCGCGGGCGTCAGCTGAGGCTGCGCCCAGTTGGAGGTGGCGACTTTTTTGGACTTGATGAAGCGCCGCTGGAACAGCACCGCCACCGCGCCTTTCACGCCCATGTCCTTGCGCCAGCCGCGCTGGTGAAACACATGGTTCAAGTCCAGCACGCTTTGCGGCAATACGCCGAGCTTGTGCAAGATGCGTTTTTTGTCGTCCCCCAGGCCAAAGCCGGCCTTGACGATGTGCGGCGCCTCCAGCAATTGCGCCACGCGGGCGCGGCAGGCGGGGTCGGTCAGCTGGAACACATAGCCGGTGGAGGCGGTGGACAGCTGCAAGATGTGCGGGCCGTCAGAGACCTCGTCGCGCACAAAAGTGGGCTTGGATTCGGTGTCAAAGCCCAGGGCGGGCTCGCCCTGCAGCGCCTGCCAAGCCGCATCGGCTTGCGCACCGTTCACCACCAGCTCAATGTGAGGCAGGTCCAGCCTGTCAAAGGCCTCCATCGCTGCAATGGCGTCTTTGTCAGGGACCAAGAGTTTTTCACTCATGGGTGGGCTTTCGCGGGCCAAAGGCCTGCATGGCCAGAGCGCATTCGCGCACCAGGGCCGGGCCTTTGTAAATGAGGCCTGTGTAAATTTGCACCACATCGGCACCGGCCTGCAATTTGGAGACCGCATCGGCCCCCGACAAGATGCCGCCCACCCCCATGATGGGAAAGGCGGGGCCCAGCGCGGCGCGGAACTGCGCAATCACGCGGTTGCTCGCTTGCATCACAGGCGCACCCGACAGGCCGCCTGACTCTTGGGCATGGAGCTGGCCTTGCACGGCCTCGCGGCTCAAGGTGGTGTTGGTGGCGACCACGCCGTCCATGCCATGGCGCACCAGGGCGGCGGCGATCACACTCACTTGGGTTTCGTCCAGGTCTGGGGCGATTTTCACGAACAAGGGCACGCGCTTGCCCTGGGCCTGGGCCAACTCTTGGCGCCTGGCCGCCAGGGTGCCCAGCAGCGCATCGATGGCCTCGTCGCTTTGCAGGGCGCGCAGGTTTTTGGTGTTGGGGCTGGAGATGTTCACGGTCACGTAGTCGGCGTGGGGGTAGACACCCTCCAGGGCGATGAGGTAGTCGTCCTCGGCGCGCTCCATAGGAGTGGCCCCGTTTTTGCCAATGTTCAGGCCCAGCACCAGGCTCTGCCGGCCCTCGGGTGTTTGGCGGCAGCGGGCGGCCCGCACATGGGCCACAAAGGCCTCCAGTCCCTCATTGTTGAACCCCAGGCGGTTGATCAAGGCCTGGGCCTGGGGCAGGCGAAACATGCGCGGCTTGGGGCTGCCCGCCTGGGCCAGGGGCGTGACCGTGCCCACCTCCACAAAGCCAAAACCCATGGCGCCCAAGCCGTCAATGCAGCGGGCGTTTTTGTCCATGCCGGCGGCCAGTCCCACGCGGTTGGGAAAGCGCAGGCCCGCCAGCACCAGCGGGTCATTGATTTTGGCCGCGCTGTAGGCCATTTGCAGAGGTGTGCCCTGGCTCTTGGCCACCAGGCCCATGGTGAGGTTGTGCGCGGCCTCGGGGTCCATGCCAAACAAGAAGGGGCGGGCGAGCGGGTAGGGCAGCAGGGGCATTGGATAATCTTTAAAACGCAGCAATTGCACGCGATTGTCTCAAACCACCACACTTCCAGACATGACCCAAGACGAACTCAAAGCCCAAGTCGGCCAAGCCGCTCTGCATTACATCCAGCCCGGCATGATGGTGGGCGTGGGCACGGGCTCCACCGTGAACAAGTTCATTGAGGCCCTGGCCGCCATGAAAGGGCAGATTCAAGGCGCGGTGTCCAGCTCGCTGGCCTCCACTGAAAGGCTGCTGGCCTTGGGCATTCCCGTGTTTGACGCCAACGAGGTGGAGTCCTTGGCGGTCTATGTGGACGGTGCTGATGAAATTGATCACGCCGGCCACATGGTCAAGGGCGGAGGCGCGGCTTTGACCCGCGAAAAAATCGTGGCTGCCCAATCCCGCAAGTTCATTTGCATTGCCGACGAAAGCAAGCTGGTGAGCACCCTTGGCGCCTTTGCGCTGCCGGTGGAAATCATCCCCATGGCCAGTACCCGTCTGATCCGCCAGTTCACGCAGATGGGCGGCCAAGCCCGCATTCGCCTCAAGGACGGCAGCCCGCTTGTGACCGACAACGGCCAGCACATCTTGGATGTGACGGGCCTGTCCATCAGTGATCCGCTGGCCTTTGAGGCCCAAGTCAGCCAATGGCCGGGCGTGCTGACCGTGGGTGTGTTTGCCTTTCAGAAGGCCCATGTGTGCTTGCTGGGCACGCCACAAGGCGTGAAGACGCTCACGTTTTGAGGTGGCCCAGCCTGGGTGCTGACAGACCTTGGGGCTGCCTGCTTGGATTTGCAGTGCTTCACCCGCTGACCAGCGAGAACACCACCTCTTGCGCGCCCTCCCAGAGCACCTTGCGGCCGATCTCGGGCAAGTGCTCGCGACCCTCGACCACGGTCAAAAAGTGGTTGCCAGCCAATTGGCCCAGCTTGCTGGAAAAGCTGCAGGGCCCGTAGGCCATGATGATTTCGGTTTCGCTGTAGCCGCCGGGGTAGAACAAGATGTCGCCCACCGAGGGGTGGCTGCTGTGGTTTTCAAAGCCCACGCCCAGCGACCAGTCGCCCAGCGGCACCCACACGCCTTCACCGCTCCAGCGCACATGGATGAATTTTTGACTGTAGGGCAGCAGTTTGAGAAAGGCCGCCACGGTCAGCGGCGCTTGGGGGTGGGCTTGGGCCAGCAGGCGGTGGCCGGCCACGTCAATGGCGATCAATGGTTCGTTCATGGGTGTCTTTGTGCGTAGGGT
>Ga0209550_10004854_pt1 | contig 12696 bp, 10 predicted proteins | sample LauGreSuBDMM15SN_2_FD_187567 | JGI IMG/M metagenome (GOLD analysis project Ga0209550, IMG submission 187567) | Freshwater lake microbial communities from Lake Michigan, USA - Su13.BD.MM15.SN (SPAdes) (version 5) | ecosystem: Environmental > Aquatic > Freshwater > Lake | place: Lake Michigan... | reverse complement strand
GTCGTCGCGATAGCCGAAGGTGGTGACGAGTTTGCCATCGAAGAAAAAGCTCTGCGACGCGATCATCTTGGAATCCATTTTTTGCACCATGCCACCGTTGTCGGCTCCGCCGGCGGCCACGTTGGCGTAGGCGGTCGTGAAGGCGCGACCGCCGATGTTGATCGTCGATGGCAGGGAGCGCCAGTCGCCGGCGCGATAAGTGCCGGTGCTGCCCTCGGTGAGATAATTTCGGACGTTGATGCGATTGTTGGCGTTGGCCGGATCGGTGCTGAACGGGCGGCCGGCGAGTACGAGCCACGAGTTGGCGCGGCGGTCGTTGATGTCGGTGCGGGCGACGGAGGCGGCGAGGCGATGGCGACCGAACCATTTCCATTTCGGCTCCAGCGCGTAGGAGGCGGAGAGGCGCGACTCGCGGCTGTCGCCGTAGTGGATGTCGCGCGTCCACGTGCCGTCGAAATACATGCGGCCGACGTAGGGGTTGGTCGGGCCGCCGACGCCGAGCGTGCGGTTGGCCTCTCCGCGCAACGTGGGCGTGTTGCCATTCATCACGTTCACGACGGCACGCGTTTCCTGGTAGTTGTGCGCGAGGTTGAAGATCACGTTGCGCGTCGGCTGCCAGTCCGCGGTGAACGTGTAGTTGTGGAGATCTTGGTCGCGAAACATGCCGGGGCCGACGGCGTTGCCGTTGAGCGGATAGAATTTCGGGTCGTGGATGCGGAGTACGGGCGCGGTGATGCCGCGCGTGCCGTCGGGGGCGCGGACGGCGGCGGTGTTGTAACTGCCGGTGAAGAACGTGCCGATGGCGTCGAAGATCGTGTGATCGTTTTCAATGTAGACGTAGCGATGAGCGGTGCCGCCGACGGCGCCATCGCGACCGACCACGCCGACTAATTGCTGCGCGGCGGTGGGCACCGTGTTGTTGGGCACGAACGAGACGGCGCTGACGCCTAGGGCTTGGCGGTTGTCATACCACGCGAGCACCTGCTCGGCATCGCTGAAGGAGCGGACGATGGCGTTGATGTCGCGGCCGACCTCGCCCATCGCGGTGAGCGTGACGGAGCGGATCGGGCGCCACGTGACGGAGCCGAAGATGCGGCGCTTGTCCTGAAAATCGAAGGCGCGCCAGCCGCCGTTTTCCTGGTGGAGGGCGGCGACAGAGACGGCGATTTTGTTTTTGACGATGACCTTGTTGGCATCGACCTCGAGACGTTGGCGGGACCAGGAGCCGAGGCCGTAGCGGATGGCGGCGGTGTCGCGGTGGGTCTCCGCGATTTTGGAGGATTGGTTGAGCAGACCGCCGGGCGCACCGATGCCGAAGAGGATGCTATTGGGTCCGCGGGCGTCCTCGAAACGGCCCACGCGATACGGGTCAGTCGGCGTGATGCTCGTGAAGTAATCCATGCCGATGCTGGCGAGGAGTCCGCGGATCTGGATCCCGGCGAAGAGGGCGTGGCCGCCGATGATGCGGTTTTGCTCGGAAGACGCGCCCTGCGAGTTGGTGTCCATCTCGGAGTTCACGGAGAACTCGAGGAGATGGGCGATGTCCGTGATCGCGAGGTCGTCGAGAAACTCTTTCGTGAAGACGGAGACCGAGCTGGCGGTGTCGCGGAGCTTCGTGTTGAGGCGGCTGCCGGCGAGGGTGTTTTCGGCGGCGTAGCCGAGGTCGTTATTGGTGGAGACGGTGAACGGGCTGAGCTCGACGACGTCGGCCGCGGCCACGGGCTTTGGTGCGGAGGTGGGCGAGGCAGCTTGGGCGACCAGCGACGTATGTAACAGGAATGCAGCTACGAAGGCAGGGACGATTTTGGGGTGCATGATTCGGAAGGGGATTGAGGGAAGCGCGCGGGGTGGCGTGGTGGGGGAGGCACCACGGTGGTAAATCGTCTCGCGGCGTCAATTATGGGGCGGTGCGTTTTTACGTCGCCCGGGAAAAGTCGAAGGACGATCGCCTGAGTAAGTGATCGGGTAAAAACCGGCGATTTCCAGAGGGTTTTTACTGAATAGGTGAGAAATTGGTTCGCTCTTTTTGGGTGGGGCGTGGACGAGCGCTATGGGCGCAAGTCGTCCGGAGAAAGTGCGGCTGTTGGCGGAGCTGACGCGACGGGCGGTGCGGTCGCCTGTCCCCGACGCGGGCCACTGGCAGGGCGAATCGACGATTGCGGGGCAGCCTGAGTCCTTTTTATTCGCGATCCGTCTTTCCCAGGAACAGCCCCAAACCGATGCATCTACGCCTCTCTGTTTTCTTTTTTTGCCTCGCCACTGCCGCCGCGACTGCCGCTGTCCAAACCGACATCGAATACGGCCGAGCCGACGGCGTAAGTCTGAAACTTGACGCGGCGGTGCCCGACGGGGTCGGCCCCTTTCCGGCCGTGATTTTGGTGCATGGCGGCGGTTGGACGGGAGGCGACAAGAGCGGTGGTCCGAAGAAAGGCTATATGGCGCCGATGCATGAGCCGCTGAGTGCCGCGGGCTTCGCCTGGTTCTCGATCAACTATCGGCTCGCGCCTACGTTTCGGCATCCGGCGCAAGTGGAAGATGTGGAGACCGCAATCCGGTGGGTGCGAGCCAACGCAGCGAAGTATCGCGTCGACCCCAAGCGCATCGCCCTGTCGGGTGAGTCGGCCGGCGGCCATCTCGTCGCTCTGGCGGTTGTGCGCCAAACGCTGGCCACGCGCGTTGATGCCGTGGTGCCGTTCTACGGTGTGTTCGATTTTGCGGCCGAGGCAAAACGACGGGACGGACTGATCCCGAGCTTCAAAAAACTTTTCGGCCGCGACGTGCTCGACGACACGATGCAAGCAATGATGCGTGAGGCTTCGCCGCTTCATTTGGTGAAGCCGGGCCTGCCGCCCTTCTTATTGGCGCACGGCACGGCGGATCAGACCGTGTCCTACCAGCAGTCGGTCGACCTGCTAGCGCGCCTGCATGCCGCCGGAGTCACCGCCGACTTACTCACGATCAAGGACGGACCGCACGGGATGTTGCCGTGGCCCACGCTGGCACCTGACTTTGCGGACCGGGTGGTGGCGTGGTTGCAGAAAACGCTGCCGGATTCGGCCAAACGCTAAGCTCGGTGTCTGTGGCGTGGCCGCGCGAGTGGTGGGGCCGGGCCGTGGCGGGTGTTGAAGTTGAACGGGCTGAGCGCGACGCGGGCCCGTGGTGGTCGTGGGGTTCAACGCGGACGTGGGTGACGCGACCGCGGATTGCGGCGGGGCTGCGGCTCCCGCTTTTCCAGCCCGCCACGCTGCCAATCTTACGAACCGCCGATCAACGCTGGCAAATTCCCGCGGGTCGTCAGGGCGCGAGGGTCTTCAGGCCGACGGCCTTCGCGAGGGCGGCCTGGCGCGTGTCGTAGGTCACAAACGTGCGTGCGCCGAGTTCCAGCGCGGAGGCCACGTGCAGGACATCGAGTGTGCGCGTGCCGAGCGTGATCGTGTGAGCGCGGCTCAGTTCGGCCGTGCGGTCGAGAGCGCGCCGCCAGAGGAGGTCGTGCAGCCGCAGATGACCCTCGGCGAGATCGTGAGCCAGGGCGGCGAACGCCGCGCGCGTGCCGTGGGCATCGAGGATGTGCCGATGTTGGGCCTGCGCGACGGCGTTGGTCAGCTCGGCATAGCCAAACTGGGTGAGCGGAATCGCGTCGCCGATACTCCGACGCCACCGACTCACGCGGAGCGAGGCCGGGCCGGGAACGTAAAGCGTCTGGGCAACGCTCGAATCGACGTAGAACTGTTCAGCGGTCGCCACGGTTGGCCTCGTCCAGTGCGTCCATCTCGGCTTGGGTGGCCATCCGCCCGCCGCTGTAGCTCAGCAGCCGCGCGTAATAGTCCGGTTGCGCTTTCATCTTTTTAGGCTTCTCGGTGTAGGCCCGCAAAATAAACGCCGCCTTACCGCGATCGGTGATGATGACCTCGCCCTCGCGTTCGATGCGGGCGCGGATTTTAGGAAACGACGTGCGCAATTCGCGGATGGTGGCGGTGCTCATGGCGTGTGACTCAAGCGTGAGTCACACGGATGGGGCAAGGAGCAAACGGTCTCGGGTGGCGCACCAACCAGATTTGAAAGGGGAGCGCTTGGGCGGAAGGACCGAGCGACGGTGCGGCGGAGACGCGGGGATTTACGGGGATGCGGGTGCGACGGTCTTTGGCCACGCGAGGTGGTGGTGGAGAAAATCGAAGGTGCCCTCGCCGTTGATGCTGTGGCCGCCTTGGAAGTATTCGAGGCCCGTGCGATCGGCGAGGCCGAGCTGCGCGTAGAGCCACCCGACCTTGGCGTATTCATGGGCGACCCAGGGATCGCGCCCGACGCGGTCGAGGTGGCCGCGCTCCACCATGAAGGGGCGCGGCACCATGAGGTAGGCCATCTCGGCGTAGTCGAACGTGTGACCAAGATTCCAATACGGCATCTCCCACTCAATCGTGCGCATGAAACTGAAGGGCTGGTCGGTCGCGGCGACCTTGCGCGTCCACGAGTTAAAATCGCCCGAGCAGATCGAGAGGCAGTATTTTTCGAGAACGGTCGGGACGCGCATCGCGGTCTCGCCGCCGTAGCTGAGGCCGTAGAAGGCGATACGTTTCCCGTCGACGAACGGCTGCGTGTCGAGCCAGCGAAGAATCTGGTCGTGTTGCGCGAGAATGAAGGAGAAGAGCGAGGCCTGCACGGTGTTGGCCTTGCGACTGAGGTAACGGTAGCGGTCCTCACCGCGGTAGAGATTGAAGGGCGCGAACGTAATGAAGCCGCGCTCGGCGAGGGCGGCGGAGAAATTATTGTAGGCGGGGTTGTCGCCCTCGAGGGTATCGCGGGGGAGGCTGTTGCGTCCGCCCTGACAGACGACGACGGGACGGCGTTCGCCGGGACGGAGGTCGGTGGGCACGACGAGTACGCCCCACGCGAACACTTCGGGCCAGACATCGAGCACGACATCGTAGGCAGTCCATTTTGCGGTGGCGGCGATTTGGCGGGTGCGCGGGTGGAACGGGAGCAACGGTTCATCGAAGCGGCCCATGGCGTCGGCGTGGAAGCGTTCGCGGTAGGGTTTGGCGCCGGCGATGAACTTTTCGGCGGAGTGGGTGGGCAGGCGGCGCTTCGTGGACCACGTGGTGTCGGCGAGCTCGGGCATGATGCGGTGGAGAAACGCAGCGTCGCGGACGTGGTCGGATTTTTGCAGGAGGGATTGGACGTGGGTTTCGAGTTCGCGGAAGAAGCGGGCTTCGCGGTTGGCGGGTGGGAAGGCGGTGCGGCGCTCAAGGGGAATCGAGCTGGAGAGCGGCGTGAGCTGCGCGACGCCAAGGCGGCGCGCGAACGAGGCGAGGGCGGCGTCGCTGAAGGCGTGGGTGTCGCTGCGGAAGAGGAGCGGCGGGGGAAAGCGATCGCCGGTGGCGACGCGTAGGACTTCGGCTTGGACGCGCGCGAACTCGGGTGTGCGCCAGTCTCCTTTGTGGCCGGTGATTAAGGGCACGTTGCTGTGCTCGACGATGAGGGTACGGGGTAAAATGAGGCCGGCGATTTCGGCGTCACCGAATTCGCGGAGGAGGCCCCACACGTTGCGATAGATGGGCTCGCTCCAGACCTGTTGGCGGGAATCGAAGTAACCGCTGACGAGAGCCGCGGAGAATCGCGAGTCGATGGCGGCGGCGTAGAAGGCGGTCTGACCGCCCTCGGCGTAACCGGCGATGCCGAGCGGCAAGGTGCCGCCGTGGCGCGTGCGGAGCCAATCGGCGGCGGCGAGGGCGGTCTGAATGTCGTAGCCGATGACGTGGCGGCCGAGGTGAAACGCTTGGCGGTAAATCCACTCCCGGTGCGTTTGGTCGGTTTTGCGGAGCGGGGAATCGTCGGTCGTCAGTTTCGCGCGACTGATTGTAACTGGGAGGAGAAGTTCGAAACCATTTTCCGCGAGGTGGCGGGCGGCTTGCGCGTCCGGAGCCAGGCCCGGGGCGAGGCCGAGGTAGTGTTCGGGCGTTTGGTCGGCATCGGGGATAAGGACGGCTTGCGCGACGGGCGGCGCCGTTGGCTCCACGTACAAGCCGGAGCCCCACACGCCGTCGAGCACGGGCCAGCGCACCTGCCATACGCGGTAGCGCGCGGTCTCGGCGACGAGGGCGGGTTGGGTATCGTCGCCGTAACGTTCGAGGGCGGCGGGCAAGCGAGAGTCGACGACTCCAAGGATGGATTGGAAACGCGCGCGGTTGGGTTCGACGGAGCGGGCGTAGGCGGCGGGCGAAGAGAAATCGCGCGACCAGCGCGCGGGGCGTTTCGCGATAGACTCGGCGATCGTGCGCTCGGCGAAGGCGTGGGCGCCGTCCATGAGGCGCGTCGAAAGGTCGGCCTCTGGCCAGTCGAGCGGCGCGGTTTGGGGGAGTGGGGCGCCGCGGGCGGGCTCAGCGGCTGAGAGGGTGGCGGCCGTGAGGACGGTGACGGTGAGGAGGGCGGCGAAAAAGAAAGCGCGAGGTTTCACGGGATAAAGGAGGCGGAGCGCCGGGATGTTTCTACCGGAGGACGGGCGGACCGTCGACGCGAGGGTGAAATGATTGAAGTTCGCCCGATAATCTGACGGTGAGTGATTGAGTGGCGGGATGACGAAGCAATCGGATCCTAGGTCGTGCGCTTGTCGTGCTACGTTGTGCGCAAGCGTGACCTTCGAAAACTCCAGCAAGCAGGCACCTGCTTCCATTTCGAACCCTGGGTCGATTGGGTAACACGCAACCTAGGCGGTTTCGCCGAGCGTGAGGCGGGGTTTTAGTTCTACGACGGGGAGGCTCTTCACAGCGGCTGCTGCGGCCTTCAGCACCGCGCGATCTTCCGGCGAAAGGCGGCGCATGTCACCCCCTTCGAAGTAGACCAGAGCCTTGAGCGATTCGGACGGAGGAAACGTGGGTTTGAACATCTGCTCCGCCGCGGCTAGACCAAGGTCAACTCGGACTCCGGCGCGCACCATCGCAGCGATGTCCTGATAGTCCTTCGCAGCCGAGCACTGGAGAATCACTTTCACCGTCGTCGCCATCAGATCAGTCAGCGACGCGACGAGCAAAACGCCATCCGTCGTCTCCTGTGGCTCGCCCGTTCGTCCGAAGTCGAGGCCTCCGAAAAACGATACTTTGACACCGGAAGCGGTGATCACCTCGAACGTGTTTCCGTTGTCCTGCGTCACCTCAGCTTCGCGTAAAAAGGGAAGGTGCTGCCGCAACTCCCCCCGGTCCACGGGACGTGACGTGAAGAAGTCGAAGTCCACCGACTGACGGTGACCCAACCGCAGCGCGACCGCCGTGCCGCCATAAAGAACATAACCGAGCGTCTTGACCGGGCGAAGTTCCGGCCAAAGCTGCCGCTGGGCGAGCGGCAGGATGTCGGTCCGAGGGTGAACGTTTCCATCACGCCAAGCGCCGCACTGGCAGCGGCGGCACGTGATCGACGGTCGCGAGGTCCAGCCGATAGTGCCAATAGTGCCAGGAGCGGGCGTTGAACCAACCCGCTTCTGCGTTGCGCACGACGGCCCGCAGGCAATCGTCGCCCAAAGCGTCCGCCACCCGGCAAGCGTCCCGAAAGACGCCGATATTCATCACCTGCGCGACGATCCGCGCGGGGTAGTCCAACGCTTCTTCCGCCGGCATCCACCAGATGTATTTGCGCGCCATGTCCGTCAGCAAGGCCGCGTGTTGCCGGAGTGTTTCATCCGGAAACCCGAGGGGAACGGCCGAGGTGGGAGTCGCTGCTAGCATCGCGCCGACCCTACCGGCGGCGGCGTCGAATACAAGCTGCCGCAGCGGAGGCGGCCGGCGCAGGCCAGAGCGGGCGATCACGATGCGGGCGGCCCGTTGGCGCTCGCCGGCTAACGGATCGAGGGTGCGCCGCGCTTCCATGCGCGGAATGAGCACGTGACGGGGTTGGCTGCGCCAATCGGAAACACTTCGCCGAATTGCTGCGTGAAGGTGCGGCGCGATCCGATCGCATCGCGAAGGAAATTTGTGCGCGCATCGGTCTCGCCGGCCTATGCATTTGACCGGACGCGGAGCCAGGCCACCGTCCTCGTATGACTCGGCAGGTTACGGTGGAATTTCCGGAGGAGGCCAGGCAGGTCCTCGGGGTCCGGCCCGACCAGCTTCCGCAGGAATTGCGGGAGGCTGCGGTGCTGCGCTGGTTTGAGGAAGGTCGCGTTTCCCAAGGCCAGGCGGCTGCACTGCTCAGCCTGACGCGCGGGGAATTCTTCGACCTACTGAATGTCCACTGGGGTTCCCCGGTCCAGATGACCACCGCCGATCTGGCCGAGGATTTTCGGCAGGGCTGAACGTTGGGTCGTAAACGCGTCTCCCGTCATTTTGCTCGGTAAGGCAGGCGTGATTCACTTGCTCCCGGAGGTCTGTGATGAACTGGTCGTGCCCGCGGGCGTGGTGGCCGAAGTCGAGTCGGGGCGCATGGCCGATGCCGGGCGGGCATGGCTCGACGGCGACGGTGGAAAAGTTGTGCAGGCTGCTCCACCGCTGCACGTGGCGGTGGGGAGGACGGGAATGGCGAGCCGGCGCGGTCACCGGGGAGTGGATACGTCGGGCGTTTTTGGATGGCGGGGTAGGGACGGCCGGCGATGAGGCGCGAGCCGTCGGTGAAACCCTCGGGGCGGTCGGTGAGTGTGCGGATCATCCGGGTATGCCAGTTGGCGAGCGCGGCGGCGTGGGCGGCAGCGGGCGTGAGGTTGTGTTCTTCACGGGGATCGTGGCTGAGACCGAAGAGTTGCTCGGTGACGCCGGCGGGGCGCCAGAGGTCTTTGTGGCGACCGTGGGTGAGGGCGGGGAAGGCTTGGGCGGGGCGCTCAGGTGTTGGCGTGTTCGGAGTGGAGCGTGGCGCGGAGTGGCGTGGAGGCGCCGCGCAGGGTGGCAACGAGTCTAATGCCGTCCATGGGTTTTGGTGACGGAAGGTCGGCGAGTTCGAGGAGCGTCGGCATGATGTCCTCGAGGCACACGGGTTGATGCGAGCGGAGGCCGGCGGTGAATGTCAGGTCGGGCGAGGCGGCGATGATGAACGGGATATTGGCGGAGCCCTCGTAGGGTTCGCATTTGCGGAAGTAGCCGTGGTCGCCGAGGAGTTCGCCGTGATCGATGGTGAAGACGATAATCCACGTGCGACCGGCGGCGCGACTGCGCGCGGTGAAGGCGGCGATGAGCGGGGCGAGTTGGGCGTCGAGGTGTTCGATGAGGTCGAAGTAGCCGGGTCGGATGTTTGATCAGGAACGGCGCGTAGCCGACGAGACCGCTGGTCTGGGGGGGATGTAGGCCCGTGAGGAGCGCGAGGCGCGCGGGGATGCAGAACGGGCAGGTGGAATAGGCGCGGCGGAACAGTGCGCCCTCGTTTGCGAGGCGATCGAGTGTGGGGGTGGTGACGTCGGGGTGGCCGACGGCGGAGAGGCTGTCGCCGCGCCACTGGTCGGGCATGAGGAGGAGGATGTCGCGCTTGAGCGCGGGGGTTGGGCGCAGCCGGGGCGATGGCAGTGAGAGCGAGTACGCAGGCGAGCCATGCGAGGGAGACGAGGGCGCAATGGGGGGGAATGGGAAAATTGGGGTGGAGGGCGTGGAACCCCGAGAGGCGGAAGGATAGCGGGAACAGATCAACGAGAACGGACAACGTATGAGCTGCCGATGCCATGGAGCCCAGACGCAGTGAGAATTGAGTGCAGGGAAAATTGAGCGGCGCGGTTGCTGCGATGCCGGACGACGGGTTCTGCCACGAATCTCACGGATGAACACGGATGAAGGGTTTCCCGCAGATTCGGGGCACCGCAGATTCGATCAAGGGGCGCTAGCACGCTTGGCGCAAATTCATCGCTTTCTCGAGCCCCCGATCTGTCTCTCAGCGAAAAATCGTCGGAGTAAAGTAGGAAGATTTTGTGGGTAAGAAAATTCCCCAAACTCCGGAGATCATTTCATCAGGAGTTTTCGTTGCGCGTCCCTTTCGCTCAGGATCATTGCGCATCGGGTGGAGTGGAGCGAGCGGCGGAACCGCCCTGGCCAGAGTTATTCTCCGATAAATTTTCCTACCAATAAAATTTTCCTACCCAAATCCCGAAGTCGGACTCGCTGCTCCTCGGAGTGAAATGCACGCGGCGGCACGCGAAGGTGCGTGGATCGAGGGCTTCCGTGGCGGTGCGCTGGTGCGCCCTTAAGAAAAACGGTTGCGCGAATGGGCGCGTGGTCGTTTTAGCCGAACATCAGTTGGCAGATGATCACCGAGGCGACCACGCCGGCGAAATCGGCGACGAGGCCGGCGGCGATAGCGTGGCGGGCGCGGCGGACGGCGACAGAGCCGAAGTAGACGGCGAAAACGTAGAAGGTGGTTTCACTGCTGCCAAAGATGGTGCCGGCCATGCGCGTGGTGAGGGCGTCGGGGCCTAGGCGTTGGGCCATTTCAGCGAAGAGCGCGGTGGTGGCGCTGCCACTGAGCGGGCGCACGAGGACGATCGGGAGGAGGTCGGGGGGAAACCCGAGCGGGACGAGCAAGGGGGCGAGCGCGCTCTTGAGCGCTTCGATGCCACCGGCACCGCGGAACATGCCGATGGCAACGAGGATCGCGACGAGGAACGGGATGACGCGAATGGCGACCTGAAATCCCTCCTTCGCGCCGTCGACAAATTCCTCGTAAACTTTGACGCCGCGCAGCGCCGCGTAGAGCGGGAAGAGCACGAGGAGAAAGGGCACCGCGAGCAGCGAGAGCGTGCCGATGGCGCGCAGCGCGACGTGCTGGGACGAAGTGTCCTCCCACGTGGGCAGCGGGACGTGGGCCGGAAAAATCTGCGCGTGGAGTGCGGCGGTGGCGGCGTGGTAGCCGGCGGGGGCGAAGACCATCCATGCAACCAGGGCGCCGGCCAGACCGAGCAGCAGGCCGATGACGGCGCGGCCCCAGCCGGGCAGCGGGGCGGGCTCGACGAGGAGGACGGGGGCGACTTCGGTGGCCGGGTCGGCGTTGGGTAGAGCGGAGGAGCTCGCGGAGCCCTCGGGCGCGACGCGGAACATGCGCCAGTTTTGCAGCCACTTCACGACGGCGACGGCGACGATCGTGGAGAAAACAGTGGCGAGAAACGCGGTGCCGACGATGGCCGTGGGGTCTTGGGATTTTTGTGCGGCGAGGATGGCGATAGCGGTCGTCGGAAGAAGTTGGATACTGCTGGTGTTGATCGCAAGGAAGGTGCACATGGCATTCGTCGCGGTGCCGGGATGCTTGTTGAGGGATTCGAGATCGCGCATGGCGCGGAGGCCGAGGGGCGTGGCGGCGTTGGAGAGGCCGAGCATGTTGGCGGCCATGTTCATGACCATGGAGCCCATGGCGGGGTGCTCGACCGGGACGTCGGGGAACAGCCGCCGCATGATCGGGCGCAGGGCGCGGGCGAGTTGTTGCACGAGGCCGCTGCGCTCGGCGAGGCGCATGAGCCCGAGCCAGAGCGCCATGATGCCGACGAGCGGGAGGGCGATTTTCATCACGGCGGTGTCGGCCATTTGAAAGGCGCCGGCGGTGACCTCGGCGATCCGGCCGGTGGCGGCGCCGATGATGGCGGCGAGCAGGACGAGCGAGAGCCAGAGATAATTCAGCATCGAGGGGAGTGGCGCGGGAGGCAGGTTACGATGCGGGTGGGTGGAGGCGGGGCCAGCGCGAAAGTGGCGGGGCGTGGGGCTGAGTCGATGGGGTGGCGGCGCGATTGGCTCCGACGCCCACGGGAAGCGGACGCGACGTTTGTGGTCGGAGAGGACGACGAAGCAGCCGAACCAAGACTCAACGGTTTCGGTGGTGGCCGGAGTGCTTCGGTCGCGTCAGGACGGAGGCGTGAGCGTGGGTGGGCCGGTGAGCCAGCCGAGGGACGTGAGAAATTTGTCGGCTGCGATGAGCGTGAGGCGGTAGTGGGTGTTGTCGCCGCGACCGTAGTTGAAGAAGCCGTGCTCTTGGCCGTCGTAGAGATGGAGGTCGCAGCGACCGCCGATCTTCTCGATCTCGGTTTTCATTTTCTGCGCGCTGACGACGGTAATGTTTTTATCGGCGCGGCCGAGGAAGTGGATCGTGGGTGGGAAATTTGGATAGAGGTTGTGGAGGGGTGAGATGGTTTTCCATTGGGCGCCCATGGCAGCCTCGACCTTGGCGAAGGCGCGGCTGCCGGGGCCGCGTTCGATCATGGAATTGAAGAGGATGAGGGCGTTGGGACGGGTGCTCGTGGAAGTGTCCTCGCCGGGTTGATCGAGGCCGCTGAGCGTGGTGACGGCGGCGGCGAGAAAGCCACCGGCGGATCCGCCAGCGACGGCGATGCGCTGAGGATCGAGACCGAGGTCGGCGGTGTGTTGGCGGACCCAACGCATGGCGGAGAACGCGTCCATGATCGCCTCGTGTTGCGTCGTCTGGTGGCGCGTGCGGATGCGATATTCGACGGAGATCGCGACGAGTCCGCGCGAGGCGAGGTATTGGGCTTGGGCGTAGAAATTGGACGGGGCGCCGACGTTGAAGCCGCCGCCGTGGAAGAAAACGATCCCGGGTTTCGGCGTCGCGGCGGCGTGGCCGGGAGGGTTGAAGATGCTGACGCTGAGCGTGACGGCGCCGATGGTTTTGTAGGGGACGATGCGGTCGGGTTTAATGTGCGCGGCGGCATCGGCCGCGGCAGCGTCGACTTCCACGCCGGCGCCCGTGGCGGCTTTGGCGTTGGGACGGGCGGCGGGTTGGGCGGAGAGGGTGGAGGCG
>Ga0209550_10004852_pt1 | contig 12702 bp, 7 predicted proteins | sample LauGreSuBDMM15SN_2_FD_187567 | JGI IMG/M metagenome (GOLD analysis project Ga0209550, IMG submission 187567) | Freshwater lake microbial communities from Lake Michigan, USA - Su13.BD.MM15.SN (SPAdes) (version 5) | ecosystem: Environmental > Aquatic > Freshwater > Lake | place: Lake Michigan, USA... | reverse complement strand
TGGCGGCCCAGCCGAGCGCGTAGAGCTCGGGCGGGATGAATATGACGGAGCCCTCGCCAGCGATCAGGCGGGCCTTCCGGCCGATTGTCAACATCTCCTCGGGGCTACCGGTTTTGATCGCCGAGCACACCATCTGAAGCGGCAAGTACGGCATGCCAAAGTGGTTTGCGAGGGAGGTGCCGACCATTGGGGTGGCTGGCATCTCGGTTGCCGGCTCCTTCTTTGCCGCCGGCGCGGAGGCCTTTTTTGCTGCCGCGCGCGCACCAGTTGGAAAGCGAGCATCAGGTAAAACGACAGCAGTGCGCGCTCGCGCGGGCGCGGGTGCTTTCTTTGCAGGCGCTTCGGGCTTCTTGGCTGGATCAGTTGGCTTGTCTTTTGGCGTGGTGGGGGCGCTCTCATTATGATAAGCAACAATCATTAGGTCGTCCTCAGGCACGACTGCGCCATGTTGCGGAGAAGAGGGTGCTGCATTGTCTTGGAAGGCCTCGATCAATGTCTCTGTCTCGAATGGCTTATCTGTCATCTTCAACATCAGAAACAGTGCTTCGTGTTCAAGAATAGATTTCTCGCGGCCTTTGCGTTTCCCCACAGAGCGGGGGAACTGCCGCGCTGCGTCCCAGGGAGGCGCCCCTTGATGAGGGATGTAATTGCGACTGGACTCGAGATTAGATTTCTGTCAGTCAGTCAGTTTTGTCGCGGTCCGGAGGGGGAGAGACCCTCATTGCCTCATACACACCTACAGGAACACATCCACACCTGCGTACCTGCGGGAGCTTGAAGATAACTAGATAAGTCAAGTCAAATTTAAAGTCAACTAGTCTCGATTACCCCCCCCAAGTCTATTCATAAACAACAGACAACCATTCGACTTGACTTGACTTGAAGATAACAGGCCTTTACGTTTCCCCACAGAGCGGGGGGCCAGCCAGGCGGCAACCTGGGTGTGCCCCTTGGCCCCTTGATGAAGGATGGTTTACGCCTGTGAAGATAACGGCAATGGACGACACCGCGATCGCGGCCTTCTCCGCCCTTCACCGCGTGACGGCCGCTCGCGACCTGCTAGGCCTTCGAGACGCGCTGAAGACGCACGGCGAAGCAGCGGCTGGCTCCGAAGAGCTCGCGGCTGCGCAGGCGCTTCACGACGAGCTGCTGGCCTCGACGACTAACGACAGGCACGAGGCGTGGCTCAAGGAGCAAGAGTGGCCAACTGCCGAGAACGCATTCTTCTCGCGGCGTGGCCATCCTCTCACGCCATCCACGCCGTTACGACGGCCGTGGCCGAAGCCAACCAGCCGAGCCATGCACGGCGGCGCGACTGGGCCCGACTGGCCACCCGAGCAGTGGACAGCCGACATGAGGCACGAGGCGTGGCTCCAGTACGAGTGCTGGCCGAGCGCGGGCTGGAGGCAGGTGAACACGGCCGACCACGTCGCCTTCACGCCGCACGAGTTCCCACAGGGGCGCCGGCCCGAGCCCGAGCCGGCGCCGTGGACCGTGCTGCCGAGCGAGGTGAGCGATAGGGCATTTGAGGCGGCGTCGAAGGCCAAGGCCGAGCCGAACGCAGCGGCGAGCGAGGCGGCCATCCGCGTGGCCATGGAGGCGTGCGACCTGATTGGCCTCCGGGATACACTCGCCTCGCACGCGGGCGCAGCCAAAGGCACACTTTCGGGCACAGCCACAGTTGCAGAGGCGACCTCACTTGTCGAGGTGCTCCTCGCACGCACGGCCAACATGCAGCACGAGGCGAGGCAGTTTTCGCAGGAGTGGCCGTCCGCCGCCAACGGCTTCTACTCGCGCCGCGGCCACCCGCTCGAGACGGCGCTCCGCCACACGCCGTGGCCCAAGACGGCAGACTGGCCGCCCAACGCGGCGCTGCGACTGCCGGAGCCCTCCGCAACCGACCCGTACCTAGCGCGCCACCGACGCTCGTTTGAGTACGTGACCGTGCGCCCGCTCGCCGAGGTGATCCTTGCACAGGGGCCAGGGCAGCGTGCGCCGGGCGGCGCTCGTGGCGACGGCTTCCTCGACGCCTCCGTCGCGGTGGCTGCGGACATGTCGAGCCGCGCCACCGATCACCGCCTGCGTCGCACCGACCCGCAAGCGCGCCATACCGGGCACACGAACCCGCGCGTGAACCACCCGTGCCCTCCCGAGGCACGTCGCGTCGACCCGCGCGCGTTCGCGCTCGCGCAACAAGCCATCGAGCGCAACGAGTCTCGCCATCAGGTGGCCTCCGCCGCTCTGACTGGCAAGTCGGTTCTCGGGAGTGAGTTCGTGCCCCCGCCGGCCGCTGAGCCACCGCCGACTCGCCCTCAGGCCCTGCTGCAGGAAGCACGCGCGAATGATGTTGGGCGTGCTGCTGAGCTGGCGCGCTCTGCGGCTCACGAGGATCTGCTCCGTCGGGCGAGCATAGGAGAGGGTGGCCGTCTTGGCCGAGGGACGGGATTTCGCCCAGGCAGCGCTGCGGCACGACGGGCCGCGGGTGGCCGCCCGTCAGTCTGGCCGGGTGAGATTGCAACGCCGATGCCGTGTTGAATCGGTGAAATTGGCAGAAGGGGGCGCCCAGGGACTGCTAGCACCAAAATTCACTCGTCACACAGAGGTCTTATTACATCAAGCGGACTCGGTGGCCCGTCGGCGCGTCGGCCGTCGCCTGTGCGCGCTGTGGTCTCCTTTCGCGCGTAGGTTGCATCCCGATCAATCGCGCATCCACCGCGCGCCCCAGACCGGAACCTCGACAGATGACCCCCGCCGCAGGCGCATTCGAACCGCGGTGCGTAACGCCCCTCCGCACCCACCGGCACGCGGCAGCGCAGGAGCGTGCGCGCTACAGAAGCGGTCCACGTGTGCGCCGTGCGCCGCCCATCCAGGGCCGGCCTTGGCGCCGCGGACGAGCCGCCTCTCTACAAGGCGGCGCAGGCCTTCTTTGCGGCGTCATCGAGGTCGTTGGCGGAGATGATGTTGAGGCCGGACGCGTTGATGAGCGCCTTGCCCTTCTCGACATTGGTCCCCTCGAGGCGTACGATGAGCGGGATCTTGAGGCCGACCTCTTTTGTGGCGGCGATCACGCCCTCGGCGATCACGTCGCACTTCATGATGCCGCCGAAGATGTTGACGAGGATCGCCTTGACCGACGGGTCCGAAGAGATGATCTTGAACGCGGCCGAGATTTGCTCCTTCTTCGCCGAGCCGCCCACATCGAGGAAGTTGGCCGGTGAGCCACCGTACGCGGCGATGATGTCCATCGTGGCCATCGCGAGGCCCGCGCCATTGACCATGCACCCGATGTTACCGTTGAGCCCGATGTAGTTCAGGTCCCACTTGCTCGCCGCGACCTCGCGAGGGTCCTCCTGCGTCCAGTCACGCTGCTCGAAGATCGCAGGCTGCCGGAAGGCCGCGTTGTCGTCGAAACCGATCTTAGCGTCCGCCGCGATCAGGTTGCCCTCCGGATCCTCAGCGAGGGGGTTGACCTCGACCATCGTGCAGTCGGACTCACGGAACAGGTTGTACAGCGCCTTGATCTGCTCCGCTGCCTTCTTCTTGTCGCCCTTGGCCTCGATGCCCGTGACGACCTTCATGGCCTGCTCATCGGTGATGCCCTTGTTGATGTCGATGGGCACCTTGACAATCTTTTCCGGGTACTTCTCGGCGAGGTCCTCGATGGAAGTGCCGCCCTCGGCGCACGCGATGATCAGCGGGCCCATCGTCGTTCGGTCGAGCATGATAGCAAAGTACATCTCGCGCACGAGCTTCATCTTCTTGGCAATGAGGAGCGTGTCGACGGGCTTTCCCGCGGGGCCCGACTGCTTGGTGACCAGCGTCTGGCCGAGCATCTTGTCCGCGTACTTGGCCACGTCCGCCGACTTGATCACGTGCACGCCACCCTTGAACCCGTTGGTGAAGGTGCCCAGACCGCGGCCGCCCGCCAGGATCTGCGACTTGATGACGACCTCGTCGTCGCCAATCTGCTTGGCCGCCGCGACCGCCTGCGAGCACGGCGCCACGGCACCCAAGCGCACGGACCCGTCAGCGATCGGAGAGCAGCCGTGCGCTACGCTGCAGACGCGCGGTGGCGGCGACGGCGGCGGCGGCGGCGGCGGCAGTGGAGGCGGCAATGACGGTGGCTGCAGCACACCTCGGCGACCGACTTGGCAGGGATGCCGAAGGGCACGTTCACGCCCTTGGAGGCCATCAGCTGCGCACTTTGGTACTGCGCACACGCGGGCACCAGGGGCCTACTGTCAGCGATGGCGACCGCGGGCGAAAGGAGGTTCTCTTGCTGATTGTGAAGGACGGCGACGATGCTAACCTCATGAAGGTTGAGCCGGCGGACAAATTGCCGCGTGGCCGGCGAGGAGTTGAGTGCACGGGCCTGCGGCGGCGATCACACACACGGGTCAGCGACTGCAAGGGCTCCGGCGGTAGATGCGGGCTCCGCGAATCGCACCCCGCGCGACAGCATTTTCTTGATGATGTTGGGCGCTGTCCTGGGCGCTGTCACCCCGTTTCGTTTGGAGGCCAAATATGCGAGCGACGCTTCACGCCCTGAATACTCATCAGCATCCTCCTTATTCATGCCGCCTGTTTTAACGCCAAAAATATCGAGTTTGGCTCGAAAAAAAGCATACCGCTCCGTTCTGCGGTAGTGGGCGGCGCGATGGCCGACCTCGAGGCGCAGGCGCAGAAGCGGCTGCGGCTGGAGCGCCTCAGGACCCTTGGCGAAGCCGTCGAACTGCAAATGATGGCCCGGAGCTCGATGACGGGCGCTGAGCAGCAGCAGCTTCAGCTTCAGCTCGTGGCTGCGCGTGCCGAGTGCGAGCGGCTTGCCGATGAGGTCGCGCAGGAGCGCTCGCGCAAGAACAAGCTGATCGCGAAAGCCAAGCGCCGCCAGCTTCTCGGCCCGCGAGCCAGCACGCATGCATGGCTCGCGCTCGAGCACCTGTGGCGTGCGCTGTCGACGACTGTATTCGCCCTTGCCGTCTGCTTCTTCAGCGTGTTCGGCCTGCGCGGCGTGAGCAGCCGCATCAGCGGCTGCTGGGACGACAGCCGCGAGGCCATGTCCGAGCCCGAGCCTGGCGCATTGCGACCGGCGGCGCGGCGCATGCGGTCGGGCGAGACGGCGGCGCCCAAGTCGGCGAACGAGAAGCTCCTCGCAGAGCGGCTCGAAGCCACCTACGTGGCCGAGGACAAGTGGGACGAGCCGGGCCCTCACCATCGCTTGGGCGTCTGGTTCCCGGGCATGCCAGCCAAGAAGCTGTGGGACCTGCTTGTCCTCTGGTTGATCGTCTACTCGTGCGTGGTGGTGCCCTTCCGCATCGGAATGAGGTGACCATCGGAATGCCCGACCCGATCACGAAGCGCGATCAGCGCGCCGCCCCATCCTGCCTCACGTGCTCCCCCCGCTCCCCTCGCTCCCCTCGCCCTGTTGCCGCGCGCGACGCCGCAGCGCCGACGCGGAGGGCCACATGTGGTGGTTCGAGTTCGGCGTGACCATCTGCTTCTGCATCGACCTGTGCTTCAACTTCAACACGGCCTACCTCGCGGGCTCGTTTTGGGTCATCGACCGTTGGATGATCGCGACCAATTACGCACGCACGTGGCTCGTGATCGACGCGCTCTCGTCCTTCCCGGTCGAGATCTTCGATCCGCGTTTTGGGCTCTTTGAGGCTGGAGGTGCGAGCGACTCGGAGGCTCACTATGGCGTGAGCGACTCGGCTTTCGACCCGACGGCGCTGCGAGCGCTGCGTATGGTGCGCCTGCTGCGCATGCTCAAGCTGCTCAAGGTGCAGCGCATCATCGACGAGCTCGAGGACGCCTTCGTCACGTCGATGCAGCTGCTCAAGATCGTCCAGATGGTCGCCGGCCTCGTCTACCTCATGCACATCCTCGGCTGCTTCTGGTACTTCATCGCCTCGACGGGCGAGCACGACAAGACATGGCTTACGTCCTACGACGGCGGTTCGGGCCTCACCAAGCCCACGTCGGTCAAGTACCTGTACTCGGTCTACTGGGCGCTCACGACCCTCACCACCGTCGGCTTCGGCGACATCGTGCCCACGAACAACACGGAGCGCGTGTACGTCCTCTGCTCGCTCCTCATCGGCGCGCTCGTCTTCGGCTACATGCTCTCCGCCATCGGCGAGCTCGTGAACACGCTCGACAAGAACGCCGTCGTCCTCGATGATAAGTTCGCCGAGATCAAGGACTTCACCCGATGGCACCGGATGGGCCCCGACCTCGCGGCGCGCGTGCGAAAGTACTTCGACTACTTTTACATGCGCAAGTCCGCGATGGACGAGGAGGCGATCGTGGCCAACTTAGCGCCGGCCCTCCAGCGGGAGGTGATCTCGTACCTGCTCGAGAAGACCGCCGCACAGATCCCCATGTTCTCGATCGAGTACTGCTCGTACGCGACGGTCGAGTTTCAGCTCGAGGTCCATCCCCTCCTCAAGCCGCTCATGTACGAGGCGTCGGTGCCCCACCATCCCTCGCTCATCGTCCCCAAGCGCGCTCGCGGGGGCGACCTCTTCTTCCTCTCCAAAGGGACAGTCGCCGCGTGCTCGTCACTTGGCGAGCGCGTCCTCTTCCCCATCGTAGCTAAAGGATCCCTCCTCGGCGAGCACATCCTGTGCAACGCGCCCGCGGAGCTTGCCTACCGCGCCGCCACGCGCTGCGAACTCTTCAGCCTAAATAAGGAAGACCTGTACGCCCTCCTCGAGCGCCGGCCGTATGCGCGCGCCGAGCTCGCCGAGTTTGTCTTCGAGGACCTGCTCCGGCACGGCATGCTGCGCTACTGGGCGCTCCGAATGGTCGTCAAGGAGATCAAGGCCCTCGATGAGCGCGCGGGCGCCGCGCTGCTCCTCCAAGTGAGCTGGGTTCGCAAGTTGGTCATTCGGCTGCAAGACAAACGGCTCGCGGCCAACGGTCGGCTCGAGTGGCTCATGCCCGGCCTCTTTGGCCTGGCCGAGCCCAGCCAAGACCTCGGCGCCTGGCCCTCTCTCGCCTCACCCTTCGAGGTTGGCGCGGGCGCGGGCAGCAGCGGGCGCGGCGGCGGCGGCGGCGAGGTCGCCACTGCGGCGCTAGCGGAGCTCGACAGCGAGCGTCAGAAGCTGCAGAAGCGGGAGTCCGCCATCGACAAGCAAGTGCGAGAGCTCGAGAAGATGGTGGCGCAGCTCATGGTCAAAGAGCAGCAGGGACTACCATCCAGCAGGGACTACAGCGCCTAGGAGCCGATCAGAAGGCACGCATTGGAACCTAGAGAAGCCCCCGCTCTGGAAGGTGGAACTGGAAGAGTTGAGACGGAGCTCGAGAATAATCAGACTCGTGTGTCGGCTTCGCGTTTTAACGTGAGACGTGAAACGGGAACACGGATCAGAACGTGCGGGCTCGACGGAATTTAAGCGTAAATAATACGTATCGTATAATTATCGAGAATTTGGCCTCACAAGGCCAGCTCTCGGGGCCATGCTCGGGGCTGATTATTACTTAAACTTAACATCCCTAACAAGTGTGATGCACAGACGAAGACTTAATGTTACGTCGTCCAACACTCGAATCTCGTATCACTCGCAGACGACCGGAGCCAGCGCTCCCCGGCGCTCCGCCTGTGCGCCCGTCCGGGGCGGCGAAACCGGGCCGGAAGTCGAAACGAATCGTGCAACTGCCGGGCTCTCAGTCCGAACAGTCCCATCCAACTGCGTGCCCCGTGTACCGTGTTTCTGCATGTACCATGTTTTGGCTCACTGGTTCGGTTTTGAAAAAGTGAGATCGCGCAGAATGAACGCCATGTGCGGCCGGACGGGATGCGCCACATAATCCTGCCGTTCCCGCACGGCACGTTCTGCTCCTGCCAGATATGCCACGCCAGCCCCGCTCCGCTCGCTCGTCGGCCCACGCGCTGCCACTGCGCGCGTCTCATCGTGCGCATCGCGCGCCCCATGGCACGCGCCCTCTCCCCTCGGCGTGCTCCAACCTATCATGCGGCACGCGGTGCCGCTGTCCACTCCTCGCTCGCCCTCTCTCTACAACTGTACGACATAAGAGGCGACCTCTCCGCCGGCCCTCGCGCGCCGTCGCCCGCTCAAGGGACGCGAGGCGCGCAGCACGCGCCGCCGCCTCTGCTGCCGCCACTGGTGAAGAGGCCACCGGAGGCGGCGGCTCTGAACGTCGGCGCCACCGCCTCCGCCGGCTCAGAACTTGAAGTCGGGGAGTGTCTCCATCGCCCTGATGAGGGAGGCAATCAGAACTTGAAGTCGGGGGGCGTCTCCATCGCCCACGCAAACTTGGCTAGGAGAGTCTTCGGGAACTGCTTCTGGATGGGCACGTCGAATCGCTTGCACCAGGCGATGGTGATGCGCGGGTCGTTGTAGTTGATCTTGGAGGTGCCGAGGGAGACGTTCTTGAGGTCATCCTTCGTCTGTCGCTCGGCCTGCAGCTTGACGAGGCGCTTCTGAAGCGCGTCCACCTTTGAGCTCTTCGCCTTCTTTGCCTCCTTAAGCTCCTCCGTCACCTTCTCAATCTTCTCGTCAATCTTGGCCATGGTGGTTCCGTGTGAGGCGGACGCGGCCTTCTGGTGGTTGCAAAGGATGGCCACGTTCTTGTTGGCGGTGTTGTACCACGAGCAGAGGGCGTTCACGTCGCCCTCCTTCTCGCGCTTCTCGGCCGTCACCTCCACGTCCGTCTTGGCGAGCTCCGAGCAGAGCGTGATCGACGCGTTATACGTGCGGAACACTTTGGCGGAGAGGCCTTCCATCACACTCTTGAAATAGTCGTTCAGGTCGTCGGGCTCAACCTTGTCGAAGAGCTCCTCGGTCGGCTTCTTGCCCTTCATGAACTTTTTGATCATCTGGTACACGATTGGCTCGATTGGGTTGGTGTTGTCGTAGACGATCGAGTCCTTACCCAGGAAGTTGAGATGGAGCATGTTCTCGCCCGCGTCGTCCTTGACATGCTCGACCCGCAGCGAGCAGCAGCCTACCGTGTCCGCCTCCTCGTCCGTGTTCTTCTCATTGCCCACACGCAGCGCGAGCCGGTCGATCAGGTACACGGCGACGCTCTTCTGCTGGGCCGTCAGATCGCCGTGCTTCATCCCCTCCGCATAGTCTTTGCGCACCTTGCCGATGTGCTGCTTGAGCAGCCGCGCCTTTTCGTACTTGGCCATGTCCGACATGCCCTTCCACGATGAGTTGGCCGCGAGCCAGACGCACTTATCCTCGCCGTTGATCGTGTCCTTCCACTTGGCGAGCCAGGTGACCGTGTTCTTGTGCACCACCTCGCCCCATTTGTGCACCTTGCCGTCTCCCAAATCGGGCACCGGCGGCACCTGCGACGAGCGTGACGGCACCGAGGAAGGAGGGCGTTGGAATGAGTGGGGTGGGTGGTGGGAAGGAGGAGAGCACAGGCGTTCAGCGTGGCGAGGTGAGACACTCGGCAGCGGCGGGCGGCGCGCTTCGCACCTTGGCTTTTTTGCTCATATTGAGGCACACGTCCTCAGGGAAGATGCGCGCCTTGAGCTTGCCCATCTTCGGGTGGGCGCCACGTCCGCGGAAGAGGCCCGGCGGCTCCACGCGGAAGTTGCCCACCTTCTCCTTGCGCCCGTCGACGAGCGCGTACAGGTACGGCTCCTCGAACTTGTCCTTCTCGATCTTGGCGGCCTTCTTCTCGGCAGCGGTCAGCTCCTTCTTCTTGGCCGCAATCTCGTCGAGGTGCTCCTTAATCTTCGAAAAGTCGCACAGCGCGAGGTCCTTGACTTCCTTCCCCTCCTCTGTCTTCTTGAGCAAAGGCCGCCACGACTCCATGAAGTTCTTGTTGAACACCGCGCCCTTCTCGGCGTTCGTCACGTATTCGGTCGAGAGCATCGCCGCATACATCGTCGCCACCTCCTCCTGATCAGGCGAGAGGGGCACCTTCTTGCCCTTGTACCTGAACTCGACGCCGTGCGGCTCGTACAACGGCGGGAAGACCACGCCCGCCCACTCGAGTGTCTGCCACTTTTGGCCGCCGCGGGTCCACTCGACCTCATCGGGGTTCTTCTCGTACCACTTGCCGCCACCTTGACTGCTTGGCATCCCGCCGCCCTCGTCGTCGTCGTCGTCGTCGTCGTCGTCGTCGGAATCATCCTTAGCCTTCTTCTTGGGTTTGGGCTTGGGCGAGCGCTTGGGTGCAGCCTTCTTCGGCGCCGCTGCCTTCTTCTTCTTCGACTCGCCATAGTCATCCTCGCTCTCGTCGTCGTCGTCCTCCTCGTCCTCATCCTCATCCTCGTCCTCGTCCTCGTCGTCGTCGCCGTCCTCAGACTCAGACTCGACCTTTTTCCTGCTGCTGCTTGGCTTAGACTCAGGCTTGGGCGCAGGCTTGGGCGCAGGCTTAGGCGCAGGCTTGGGCGCGGGCTCCGGCGGCGGCTTCGCCGGCGCGGGCGCCTTGACCGGCGCCGGCGCGGGCGCCTTGGCCGGCGCGGGTGCGGGTGCCTCAGTCTTCGCCGCCTTTGGCGCTGCTTTGATCGGCTCGTCATCGCTGCTGTCGTCCTGCACGACGCGCTTGGGTTTGCTCGCCGCGGCCGCCGCGGGCGGCTTCGCGGGTGCCGCTGCCGGCGGCTTGGCTGCTGGCTTGGGCGCCGGAGCGCTGCTGCTGGAGGAGGCAGCCGCGGCGGCCGCTGGCTTGGCTGTGGCGTCGGTGGCCTTGGGCTTCTTCGCGGATTCGGGCGGCTCCTCCGCCTTGCGCTTGCTGCTGAGCGGTGCCTCCTTGACGGCGCTCGCCGCAGCTGGCTTGGCGGGTGGTGGCCTCACCGGAGGAGGCGCCGCCTTGGAAGCTGGCGCGGCGCTGCTGCTGCTCTTCTGGCTGTCCGGTGCAGGCTGCTTCTGCGCTAGTAACTGTGCGATCGGCACGTCGTCATCGCTGTTGCTGTCGTCCGCCATCGTCAAGACGCAGCACGTCGGGGCGCAGTCAGTGGCGAGGCCTAGGCCACTGATGAAGAAGGCAATTCGGTCGTTTTCAATTTCACGTCGGGCGCGGCGCATCGTGTGGTGTGGCCGTAGCTGACGCCCTATGCATTCGCTAGAATGTCCCCCCCCCCGATTTTTCGAGACTTGTTTTTGAATGGCCGGCGCCGACGCAGCGTCGCCGGTCGCGCCGTCGTCGCGCTCGTGGCGCGACCTGCCGGGTGTTTACGCACGGCGCCCATCATCGCCATATGAGCAGTCATCGCGCTCGCTGTATCCGTCCCTTGAGTGTCTCACGCCCTTCGACTGCCGGCCCGCTGCGCTCGCCTTGAGGGCGAGATTTCTCGAAGACCCGTCTTGCACGCCACAGCTGCAGCTGTCTTGCACATCACAGCGGCCCAGGAAAGACGTGGTCTCTCCGACCTGGGAGCAACAGTTCGCCTGGCTCGAGAGCTCGATGCGCGATGCCGCGTCGTCCAAGGGCAGCACGCCAACCTCCACGCCAGGCAGCAGTCGAATCTGCACCACACCCTGCACCACGCCAGGCCAAACGCCCAACACGCTTTCGAAGTGGCTCTTGAAGAGCAAGGCGGCCGAGATGGACGTCAACGCAGAGAATCCGGCCGCACCGCCGGCGTCGCTACGCACCTATGTGGCGAGACGCAAGGGTTTGGGGCCGCGCTCTTTGAACGAGGGGGGCGAGGCGCCGCCCACACCGCATCGCCCTTCACAGCCGCCACCCTCGCCGCTATGCGCCGCGCCGCCGCGAACGCCGCCGCCCACGCCGAACGATGCGAGGACGAAGACGCCATCGAGCTCGAAGGGGACACCCAAGCGGCGCCCAGTACAACGCGCCGTCGCCGCGCCCACACTCTTCGTATTTGCCGAGGAGGAGACGGCTGAGATCGTCAAGACCATCAGGGAGGGGACGGCGGAGGCGGCATGGTCGCCGGCGGAGGATGAGGCGGCGCCTAGCTCGGCAGCGACGCTCGCGTTGGAGCCAGGCGAGATGTCAACGGCTCCGCAGTCGCCAGCACGTGAGCAATCAAGGTGCAATCAAGAGCAATCAAGGTGCAATCAAGGTGCAATCAAGGCTCCGCAGTCGCCAGCACGTGAGCCCGCAAGCGCGCTGCAGCCCGGGACTGCCGCGGCCCCCGCCGCCGCTGCCGCCGCCGCCGACAACGTCTGCATTGACAGGGCTCCTAGCCCCTCACGTATGCGCCTAGCCTTGGAGGCGACAGCACGCTCGCAACCGCCCTCGCCGGGCACCCGTCAGATTATCGCGAGCTTGCACGTGGCGGCACGCGCCGCCTCGAGCGCGATCGCGCCGTCGATGAGTGGGCGTGTGAGGCGCCGTACTGGCCGATCGGTGGGATGGCATTCGCAATCGCATACGGGGAGGACGCGCTTGCTCTCGAGCGAAGGCGGCTTGGTGGGCAGCGGAGGCGGCGCCCGGGGCGGCGCTCATGGCTGCTGGGAGGGAGGCGGCGAGCAGGCGGCAGACGAAGGCCCGATGGAGGCGCCGTCCCGGGCAGACGAGGGGCCATCGAACCCGTTGCTCACGCGCTCGGCAGGGAGCCGTCGGAGCCGTCGAGCTCGCTCGCTGCCGTCGGCTGCGATGCACAGGCGGCACAGCAATGCCGACGAGGATGCTGAGGCGGCGGCCGAAGATGGCGACGACCCTGTGAATGCCGACTACCCTGTGAATGCTGATGATCCTGTGAATGCCGACGACCCTGTGAATGCCGACCGCCCTGCGAACGTAAAC
>Ga0209550_10004849_pt1 | contig 12707 bp, 9 predicted proteins | sample LauGreSuBDMM15SN_2_FD_187567 | JGI IMG/M metagenome (GOLD analysis project Ga0209550, IMG submission 187567) | Freshwater lake microbial communities from Lake Michigan, USA - Su13.BD.MM15.SN (SPAdes) (version 5) | ecosystem: Environmental > Aquatic > Freshwater > Lake | place: Lake Michigan, USA... | reverse complement strand
GTATATTATATATTATAACAATTATTAAAAAATTTATGTTAGATTATAATAAAATTATCCTTAATTTAAAATCAAATAAATCTATTAAAAAATTATTAGGTAATTATAAAAATAATAATTTAAAAAAAATAATAAATAATTTATACAATAAATATGTAATAAATACATTAAATAAGATTAATTTATTATGTAATGAAATTTTATTATATTATAATAATAATAAAAAAAAGTTTAATAATAATTTAATTTCATATGAAGAAAAAATAGATTTATGTAAAAAAATTCATATAAATTTAATAAATATTAATGAATTATATGCAGTTTTTTTTTGTTCAATAGCAGATTTATTTATTTTAAGAAGAATTTTAGATAAAGATTATATAGAGAATTCAATAATATATTGTGGTGCTTTTCATATGTTTGAAATTGCATATTATTTAATTAAATATTTTAATTTTAAACTTTCGAATGTCTCATATTCAGCTAATATTGAAGAAAGTGATAATATTGGTAAAATTAATCATACATTTAATAATATAAAATATGATGATTTTAATTCAATATCTTTTTTAAATAATTATTTAATTAATGATTTTACTGAACAATGTTCTAATTTGTTCACATTTCCAGATGATTTATTATAGAAATGTTATAATAGTCCAAGTCTATATTTATTGAATGTAATATTTTTATTTTCAATAGATAGCTTATTTAAATAGTCTTGATATATATTTGTTTTAAAAGTTTTAATTGAACTAATTAATCCACGATCATATAAATATTCTTCTGATTTCAATGTAAAATATGAATTAATCCATGGATTAGATTCTGGAGTAATAAAAATATCATTATTGTAAAATGCAATTAATTGATCTAATTCAGTAAGTAAATAAAAATAATTATAATGTATATAAATATAAAAATCTAAAAGTTTAATATTTTTTTCTTTTTTTAAAAGTTTATTAAGAATATTATAAAGTGAACTTTTTTCAATTGTTTTAAATATGTCAATAGCATCATTTTTTGATAAAAAATCAATATGATGTTTTTTAAGATTATAAGTAATACCTGGAATATTTTTAAATTTTGAAAATTTTTGTTCAATAAAGTTAATTAAATCTATGTTATAATATTTAAAATCACCAGAATATAATGATATTGTATGATTATCAGGATTTTGTTCTTCTAAAATTTCACCTTTATAATTTTGAAGTAAATTAAGAGAAATAGAGTAGTAAGACTCATAATTATTATGTATAATTATTTGATCAATACCAAAAAAATGTCCAATAGATGATATAAATTTAACAAATTCTTCATCTGAAAATATTTGTTTAGTCCCTATAAATTTATTTATATAATTAACAGATATAATATCTCGAAGTTCAATAAATAAATTTATTTCACCTGTATCTTCATTTTGTAAAACAAAATATATCTCTTCTTTTGTATTAAAATTTTCAGAGTTAATATTTTTTTGTAGAAAAAAATATTTTTCATAAATAGGATTATCATCTAAAAAAAATGCTTGAAATAAATATGATTTTCCACCGATATCAGAATAAAAATATCTTTTATTATTGTAGACAGGAAGCATTACTCGATAAAAATAATATACTTTTGATGCAAAATCATCACCATCTAATACATTTTCTAACCATATAATTTTTGGTATTTCTTTTGGATAAATTTCATATGTTTTAGTTTCAAGAGATGGTTTATTTTTAATACTATCAATTAATTCAAATTCATATAATTTTTTAATTCTTTTAGAAGCATTTGGATTAGGGTGATAATAATGATAATTATCTTTAATTGATAATAATTTTAAAATTGCTGGATTTAGTAAAACTTCCTCTTCATTTTGGAACATTGAATAAGATTCAATACAAAGTCCAATACCTTCTTTTCCTTTAGGAATTTTTATTTTGATTAGAATAAATCCAAATAAATTATTTTTTGGATCATAAAATGGATTTCTAGTAGTAGATATAAATGAAGTTTCTTCAAATAAACTTCCTGGTTTTAAATCTGACAAATAATCATCATTAGAAATAAATCTATAAAGCCAATAATCTTTCTCAAATTCAGGTGCTTTACTTATAATTGAATAAAGATTATCAATCTGTTTTTCAACAAAAATATCTTTAAAACATTTATTTCTAATATAATAGTTCCAATAATATGAACCAAGTAAAGAATATAATTGGATATATGATTTTGATATATTTTCTTGTATATAAATTTGATGTGATAAAATTTCTTTTGCAGAAATTTCATTTATTGAAATTAAAGAACATAAATTATCTGATTCAAAATTAATATTATCATAATTAATTTTAATATTCATATTTAATGCTAAATTAATTAATTCTGATTTATTATAATATGGTTTACTTGTAATAAAAGGAATAAATGATGGTTTTATACATGTAGTAATATCAGATGTTATTGGTTGAGATAAATAAAAAACTTTATAATATGTTTTTTCTAATTCATCTAAATCATAATTTGATATAAAATTTATATTTTTGTTTAATTTTGAAAGATAGATATCGTTTCTTATAGATTTTGATATACTTTCATATGTAGATTTTAATATATTAAAAATTTGTGTATTTGGTAAACGATAATGATAAAACATAATACGAGAATATACATTTGATGAATTTATTAAATATATATTTTTAGAATAAATATCAAATAATGGTATATGTGTATCAATTCTAGATATTTTTTTTTTAGCTTGTAATAATTCATCAACTGAATATTTGTTATTATCTATAACTGCAAGGTTATAATATAGTTCATGAAGTATATTTGAAGTTTCTATTATTTTTGAGGTATTATTTGGAAGTTTTATGTAAAACATTAATTATAAGTTATATAATAATATTTTTTTAATTAATTAAAAATATTATCTTGAATAATTATAATAATTTAATGGATTATAACCAAGATTGTGCTTTTAATAGAATACATATATTAGATGATACTCCTGCAAATAATGAGAAGAGTGCTTGTGCCATCTTTGATGGTGGGATAAATGTAAATAAAAATATTTATACAACAGATATATTATCAAAATATATTGAAACAGATAAATTAAAAGTATATGGATCAGTAGGTATTAAAAATGATATTAAAATAGAAGGAAGTATTTATCCAATTATAAATTGTGAAAATCCAAATAAAGATAATTTATCATCTTTAGGATCTTTAAAAAATATGTGGAATAATATTTATGTTAAAGAAATATACTCTGATAATATTATAATAAATAATTCAATTAAAATTGAAGGGGGGTTTCTTCCAATAAATAGTTGTGGCAAATCATTACTTGGAACAAAAAATAACAAATGGGATGATTTATACTCTATAAATGGTACAATTGAAAATTTAAATTCAAATAAAATTAATATTAAAAATGTAATTATAAATAATGCATTTTTTGTTCCTTCATTTATTATTATACCTGAAACATATATTTTTAATGATGAATATTCAATTAATTTAGATTCAATTATAATATTTATTGATATACCAATATTAAAAGATTATAATTCAAGTAGTAATATATTAATTAGTTTACCAGTATGTTGTGTAAAATATGCATATCATAAAATTATATTATCGCAATCTTGTAATTATATAATTAAATGGAAAATTCCTGGAAATGATATATTTATGTGTAATAACAAAAATCAAATTTATGAAATATTAAATATAACTGACTCGAAATGGAAAGTAATTAAATATAATTTTAAAAATTATTTAAATTCAAAAGAGTATTGTTCTAATTATAATTCAGATTCTGAATCTAAATCTAGATCTAGATCTAATTCTGATTCTGATTCTGATTCTTATTCTTATTCTTATTCTGATTCTTATACAAAACATAGTAATATTGATTCATATATAAATGATGATAATAATCAGTCATATGATAATACAAGTTCAGAATTAAATAATAATATTAAACTAAAAAAGAAAAAAAATGCTATTAATAATTTAAAACATACTAATAATAAAATTTCAGCTTTTAAAAAATTATCAACAAAGGATGAAGAAAATATTTTTAATTTAATTGAAGTTACTATAAATAATATGATGACTGAATTTAATGAACAAAGTTCAACAATTAATGTTATTAAATATAAATTAGATTCTTTAATAAATTTAAATAATTTTAAAGAAGCTACTAATATTGAACAAATTGAGAATACAATAATTAAATTAGAAAAAGGTATGGATAATTATCAAGTATTAAATGAAACTATAGATAATGTAACAAAAATGATAAATGATATTGATGATAAACATTATAATAATTTAAATAATGTAAATAAATTAATGATTGATGTAAAAAAATTAGTTAAAGAAAGTAATGAAAATGAAAATGCAATATCTAGATGTGTTTTAAGTACAGAAAAAGCATTTAAAAAAATTATAGAAACAATAGACAATCTAAAAGAACAAGGAGAAAAAAAAGATTCTGAAATTTTAAAATTAAAAAAAATAAATGATGAAAATAGTCAAAAAATAGATATGTTATCAGACAAAATATTAAATATAAATAATAAAATTAAAAAAATATTTAAAGGATTATAATAATTAAAAAAATTTAAATATATATGTAGACTATATATCGACTATATAAATTAAATAATTATATATATGATAATGAAGCTTAGCGGTAAAATAAAATAAATTTATATATATATTAGATTATACAATACTATGGCTGGAGGATTATTACAATTGTTAGTAAGAGGACCACAAGATATATTTTTAATCGAAGATCCCGAAATATCATTTTTTAAAACAGTTTACAAAAAACATACAGCATTTGCTATTGAAACTAAAGAACAATATTTTAATTCTGTTAATTTTGGAACAAAATCAACATCTTTAATTGCAAAAGATGGTGATTTAATATCAAATATCAGTGTTAGAATATCATTGCCATCATTAAATGCAAATAATGTTAATTTACATAACATAAAAAAACATGAATGCGTGAAAGAAACTGACATTGGTTGTTTTTGTGAAAAATGTTCCAAAAAAACAACTGATACAATTTTTGGTTGGGCAAATTCAATTGGACATTTATTAATTGAGTATGTTGAACTAGAAATTGGAGGATTTATTATTGATAAAAGATATGGTGAATGGTTTGAAATTTGGTCAGAAATCTCACAAACAGCAGAAAAAAAACCTGGTTATGCAGAAATGGTTGGAAAAAGAGATCCTGTATCATTTAAACCAAACACTTTTTCAGATTCATTAGAATTAATAGTTCCATTAGATTTTTATTTTACAAAAAATATTGGTTTAGCTTTACCTCTAGTTGCTTTATATAAAAATGAAATATATGTTAATATTAAATGGAGAGATTTTAATGATTGTTGGATTTGTAATAAATCAAATACTCGACCTAATATTATTCCTAAACTTTCTGCATTATTATATGTTGATTATGTATTTTTAGAATTATGGGAAAGAGAAAAATTTGTAAGTGAAAATCATTTATATTTAATAGAACAAGTTCAATTTAATAATTCAATTTTTGCTTCAAAAAATTCATCAACAGTACTAGTTGACTTGAATTTTTCACATCCAACTAAAGAATTAATATGGGTCTTGCAGAGAACAGATGTTGCCGATAGATCACCTGATAATGATATTGACTTTTCTTATGGAAATGATTGGTTTAATTATTCTTGTTTTAAATCTAGACTTAAAAATCTAATTAAAGATCCATTTGATTCTGGATATTTATTATTTAATGGACAACCAAGAATGAACCCATTATCATCTATTTATTATCGTTTATATCAAACATACCAATATCATACTAAAACACCATCAAATTATATTTATGTTTATAGTTTTGCTTATAAACCAGAAGATTATCAACCAACAGGACAATGTAATATGTCTGCTTTAGATAAAGTAAAATTAAATTTAAAATTAGCACAAAATATAAAATCAGATTTATATATAAAAGTGTATGCATTATCATATAATTTTGTATTAATTATAGATGGTATGATTGCACTTGCATTTCAAATGTAAAATAATTTAAGTATATTAATTAAAATAATTTAAGTATATTAATTAAAATAATTTAAGTATATTAATTAATTAATTAAAATTTAAGTATATTAATTAATTAATTAAAATATAATTATACTTACACTTCAGATGTAAAATAATTTAAGTACATTAATAAATTAAAATATAATATAATTATATATAATGTCACATCAATTAAAAATAGACAATTTAAAAGTATATAATTTAACAAAATTATTTGATCTATCAGTTTCTGATAAAGCAAATATTAATTATGCATATATTAATAATGCTTATATTGACGGAAAAATTAACGTAAACGACGAAGTAACTACTAATACAATTTCTACACAAAAAGTAAATGCAGAAGATTCTATTATAACTAAATATTTAAATGCAAATGAATTAACTGTTTGTTCTAAAGCTATATTTGAAGACATTAAATCAGATGGTAATACAATTTTAAATAATTTAAAAGTTTTAGGAGATAATTGTTATATAAAAGACTTAACTATTGATAGCATTAAAGGGGAATCAATTAATATTGGTAATTGTAATAGTATTGTAAATGTAACTGGTAAATTAAATGCTAAATTTGATCAAACATTAATTTTAAATAATACTAATAATAAATCAATAAATGATTGTGGTATTATAATATCTAATAATGGACTTGTAGTTGGTTATATTAAAGGTAATTGTGATAATAATTGGATTATTAAATCTCCAAATATGGATAAAGGTGAAATAATTGCAACAAAAAGAATGATTGAAGAACTAAAAAATAATTATGATTTATCTTTTAATAACTTGTCATCTATTAAATCGGATATTTCATTAACTATATTATCAAATAAAATTTTATCTATAGATACATCAATTAATTTATTAAATACAACATATACTAATAATAAAATTTTAACAGATACATCTATTAATACATTAAATACATTATATTCTGCAATTAATAGTTGTAATACATCTGGTGTTTCTGTGGTTACAGATACATCTATTAATTTATTAAATACATTATATAATTCAATTAATACTGCATATACTAGTAATAAATCTATAACAGATACATCTATTAATTTATTAAATACATTATATAATTCAATTAATACTGTATATACGAGTAATAAATCTATAACAGATACATCTATTAATTTATTAAATACATTATATAATTCAATTAATACTGCATATACGAGTAATAAATCTATAACAGATACATCTATTAATACATTATACAGTTCAATTGGTATTGGAAATGCAACTACTGTAAATTTTGCTGCATATAATGAAAATAAAACTCTAACAGATACATCAATTAATACATTATATACTACATATGCAAGTAATAAAACTTTGACAGATACATCAGTTAATTTATTAAATACATTATATAATTCAATTAGTACTAGTACATCTAATGTAACTCTTTCTACATATACTAGTAATAAAACTCTAACAGATACATCAATAAATAAATTATCATCAAATGTTACTGCTCTAGATATATCTGCTGCAAATGTTAATTCAAATTTTAATGATTATTTAAATGATTTTATTAACCCAACTATATTAACAGATGATAACGCATACACATTAAAAAATAAAAATATTGAAGTAGTTATAAATACAACTGAATGTTGTATTTCAATTGAAACTGCTAACAATAACGTTATAAATTATGGTCCAAATACATTAGAACCACATTCATCATATACTTATAGAAAAATTACTACAACAACTTCTGGCCTTGGAGGTATAACTACTACTATTGCATGGTATTAATTAAATGTATTAATTAAATGAATTTATTAAACTAGTTTCTTCATTTTCACTGATATCAACATCTAATTCTTTAATTTTCCATATCTCGTATGTATTATTTGGTAATGGCCTTCTAACTTTGAATGGAGTCATTTTAGTTTTTAATTCATATATTGCAATTTCTACAGGTGATTTACCTTCTATATTTTTAACAAGTGTTTTTGCATTAACAGATATTTGATGAGCACGAATACCTAATATTCTAACCATCTCATATTTAGTTAATTTATTTAGAGTAATTCTTTCTTCATCTGGAACTCGAGTTGCTTGACCTAAATCTTCATATTCATCAATTAAATTATCATATTGAAAATAACAATTTTCAATTTCTTCTTTATTGTCTTCTATATTTAAACCATCATTTGATATAACTTCTTCACCATAATCATTATATTCAACATCATCTTCATCTTCATCTACATTTTCATCATCTTCTACAACATTTTTTACTGGTATTGCTTCTATAATTGATTCTTCATCTGAATCGGATGTAACTTCAGTTTCTTTTTTTTTTATTTGTTTTTTAGATGCCATTATTATATAAATATACAATATATATTTATATAGAAGAAAAATCAATTTTTTTAAATATCTAAAAAATTACTAAAGTTCTGTTACTTTAAAATGGATATATTTAAGTTCCCCATTGAGTATTACATTGACAACATATATACTTAATATTATATTCTTTACCTGTTCTATAAAATACAGCTTCTTTTTCAACTAATATTTCTTTACTATTTTTTTGAAGATTTGTTTTACATTTTGAATTTGGACATATATAATCTTTTGTTCTTGCTAAAGTTGGATCATGAATTCTTGATTTTATATCATCATAATCATTTTTAACATTTGAATTTTTATCAAGATTTATTGACTCGATTAATGTTTCTGGCTCTAAAAAGTATGTTGTCGAGCAATTAGTACATGATAGATAAAATATAGAAACATTTTTTTGTGATTTAACAATATCTCTATATTTTTTTATTAAATTATTTTTAACACTTTCATCTGAATTATTATCAATATCTAAGTTTTTAAGATTTTTAATATTAAGACTATTTATTTCTCCTTCTGGCCAATTTATTTTATATTGAAAATCAGAATTAATAAAGTTATTTTTTTTAGATTCTAAATCTTCTAAATATATTTCAAATAATTTTGTTGGTGATTCAATAACTTTAATTTTATCATCAATACTAATATTTGTATTTTTAATTATTTCTAAAGTATTGGAGCAATATTTACAATAAAACATTTTTAATATAAATAAAGTTATTATTTTAAATAAAAATAAATCAATTTTTTATTTAAAAAAAGAATAATACATTATTAATATATGAGTTTTTTCATTAAAATTTTAATATTTACAACAAGTATTATTGGTATTAATGGTTTTTTAGAAAATTATTTCAATAATTTTCGATTTAGATTACCAATTATAAATGAAATACCATTTACAGAATTGATTAATAATATGAACAATCATAAAATATCAAAAATATTAGTTGAAAATAATTATAAAGATATTATAAGTATTGATAATAATTTAGAAACAGGACATATTACTCATATTGATCCAATATTACTTCCATCAATTATTGATAAGACATTAGATAATGAAATAATTGTTAATTTTATTAAACCAAATGGTTTATCTGAAATATTTAATGGAATTAATTTTTTATTTACTAATATTTTTATTCCTTATTTATTAATAAATTTAGTAATTAGATTAATTTTAAGTTATAGAACAGGTACTAACACAAATATGCCTATGCCAAATATGCCTATGCAAAATTTTAACCCATTTGGACAAGCACCTAGTAATTTAAAATTTGATGCTAAAAAATATAATATATCTCTATCTAGTTGGGTTGGTAGTCCAGAAGTTTTTGAAGAGTGTTTTGAAATTATATCATATATGGCAAATAATACAGAATATAAAGAAATAGGAGCTGAATTACCTAAAGGAATATTACTAGAGGGTCCGCCAGGTACAGGTAAAACATTATTGGCAAAAGCAATTGCATCAGAAACAAATTCAACATTTTTTTCAGTATCAGGTTCTGAATTTATTGAATTATTTGTTGGTATGGGTGCTGTAAGAATTAGAAATTTATTTGATGAAGCAAGAAAATCAAAACCATCTATTATTTTTATAGATGAAATAGATACAATTGGTAAACAAAGAGGTGGATCTAATACAATGGGTAATGATGAAAGAGAACAAACTTTAAATCAGTTATTAGCAGAAATGGACGGATTTGCAGATAATGATCAAATTTTAATAATTGCTGCAACAAATAGAAAAGATATATTAGATAAAGCATTAATTAGACCAGGTAGATTTGATAGAATAGTACGTGTTAGTTTACCGGATAAAACATCAAGAATGCAGATAATAAAATTTTATTTAGATAAAGTAAAAACTAGTGGCAATATTAATTTAGAAAATATATCAGAAATGACAGATGGATATTCTGGTGCAGAAATAAAAAACTTGATTAATGAAGCATCTATTTTAGCTGTAAGAAATAAACAAAAAATAATAAAATCAGAAGATATAATAAATGCTCTTGAAAAATTAACAGTTGGTCTAATTAAAAATATAGATACGCGTTCAGATGATGCAAAGATGCGAGTATCATTACACGAAATAGGACATGCATTTTTAACAATGAAATATCCAGATTATTTTAATCTAAATAAAGTTTCAATTAAAGCTACTTATAATGGTGCTGGTGGTTATACACTTTTTAGTGAAAAAAATGAGATCAAAGATGGAGGACTTTATACAAAAGATATTTTATTTAAAAGATTAGTTATTATGATGGGTGGAAAAGCAGCAGAGTATGTATTTTATGGTAACAATTATGTTTCATTAGGAGCTACACAAGATTTAAAACAAGCAAATGATTTAGCAAGAAAAATGATTGGGATTTTTGGAATGGGTGATAATTTAAAAGTATTTTATAATAAAAATATAGATATGGAATCTAGTTTTTTTGGTTCAAGTGATGTATACTCTGAATCGACTAAAATAGAAATGGATATGGAATCAATTAATTTAGTTAAATTAGCATATTTAGAAGCAGTTAAGTTATTAGAAGAAAATAAAGATAAGATTAAAATAATGGCTGATGAACTAGTTTTAAAACAAATTTTATTTAATTCTGATTTAGAAAAAATGATTTAAAAAATTAAATAATAATAATAATAATAATAATAATATATGTATTTAAGTTTAGTTTTTATACAACTATTACCAGAATTATTATTTGGATTTCAATTTAAACATTCATTTAAAATCAAAAATATAAATTTATATACAAATACTCCAACATATAATGATTTTTTTATTGAAAATAATTGTATTAATGATACACAAAATATTTTGTATCAATTTGGTGCATTTCCAAGATTAGAAGGTCCTAATTTAAATGGAGAATTAACATGGTATCCAATAGGATTTCCGCACGAGTTTTCTAGTATAAAATCAACAAAAGTTACAATTAGAGACATTAATTACATAGTTTGGAGAGATTCAATTGGGTATTATGGTATTAGAGATGCTTGTTCGCATCAAGGTGCTTCATTTGAAGGAGGATGTATAAAAAAAAATACAGTAACATGTCCATATCATGGATACAAATTTAATGGTCAGAATGGTAATTTAATAGATATTCCTGATCTAGATATAGATAGATATTCTTTTCATAATATTGAATCTTTTAAAGTAGTTGAAAAAAGTGGAATTATTTATATGAATACAGTTCCATTAAATAATAATACAGAACAAATTAATGAAAATTTAATATGGATTGAACCAGAAGCAACTGATATAAATAATAAAGCTGTATTTTTAAGTGAATATTTTGAACACAATGCAAAATTTGTTTCTGTAAATAGTTTAGATATTTGCCATATTGGTTTTGTTCACACATTTGGAAATAAAAAAAATCCAAATCCAGTATTAAATTCAAAAATAGAAAAATTAGATGATTCTATACATCATTATAAAATTTCTTATGATTATCTAGCTGGATCTAATTCTTTAGTGAATAAAGTTTATAAATTTAATAAAATAACTGTAGAAAATGAATATGTACTGCCTCATACAACTGTGGCTCGAGTTATTTTTGGAGATTTTAAATCAACAATTATAACTGTTGCTCAACCAATATCTAAATTTAAAACAAGATTATTTGTAAAAGCATATAGATCATACTGGTATTATGATTTAAAATCAAAACCATTTATTCTTCAACCTTTTTATCAAGGAATTAATATTTTAGGAAACATTATAACACATAATACAATGTTTACTACATTAAAACAGGATAAATATATAGTTGATAAAATAGATAAAACAAGTTATAAAACAATGCATGGTAAATTTTCTATTAAATATGATATGATGTCAACACATTATAAAAATAATTACAAGAAATTTTTTGAATATTCTGAATTTAATTTTTAAAAATCATTAATAATAATAATAATTTTATAAAATTATTATTATTTTATCTAATACTTGAGGTATTAATATTTTTATAAGCATCGGGTTTTTTTTCAGATTCTAATTTTTTATTTTCATTAGTTTTAATTTTTTTATTTTGACTAATAGTTAAAAGTCGAATATTATTAATTATTTTATCAAGCATTTATATAATTATATATATATATAATTATATATTTTTAAGTATTTTTAAATTATTTAATTATTAAATTCATGATCAGGTATTATTAGTATTGTTTCTGATATTTTAGAATCATGATCAGGTATTGTT
>Ga0209550_10004847_pt1 | contig 12710 bp, 12 predicted proteins | sample LauGreSuBDMM15SN_2_FD_187567 | JGI IMG/M metagenome (GOLD analysis project Ga0209550, IMG submission 187567) | Freshwater lake microbial communities from Lake Michigan, USA - Su13.BD.MM15.SN (SPAdes) (version 5) | ecosystem: Environmental > Aquatic > Freshwater > Lake | place: Lake Michigan... | reverse complement strand
GTCAAAATATTAGATTGCACGAATTCTTTAGGAAATCTAGAGGGAGTAACTACTCTTTAATTGGTTGAGTTCATTTCCTTGGCAATATCACTAATCATGGTAGAAAGATCACGCTCGGGTTTCCATCCGACTAGCTGTTCAATTAATTCAATGTTCGGTACGCGACGCTCCATATCCTCAAACCCATCTCCATATGCTTCTTCATAAGGCACGTAAACAACCGAGCTCTTCGAGCCAGTTTCAGAGATCACTCTTTTCGCTAGGTCATTTATTGAAATTTCAAAGTCATTACCGATATTTATGACTTTTCCGATTGTATTAGGAGAAAAAGCGATCCTAATTACAGCCTCGACTGCATCATAAACGTGCCCAAAACAACGAGTTTGTTCTCCGGTGCCATAAATTGTAATTGGTTCGTTATTGAGTGCTGCCTTTACAAATCTAGGAACAACCATGCCATAAGCGCCTAATTGACGAGGTCCAACCGTATTGAAGAAACGAACAATCCTAGTTTCTAACTTTTTCTCAACAAAGTAAGCATAAGCAAGCGACTCATCTATGGCCTTTGCCTCGCTGTAAGACCAGCGCAGAGTAACTGGACTACCAAGAATTCTGTCGTCACTCTCTTTAAGTGAATCTGAAATATTTTTTCCATAAACTTCACTACTACTTGTTACGAAGACCGGAATATTCTTCTGGTGTGCTGCTTCCAAAACATTCTCGGTTCCCCGGATATTTGTGAGCAAGCTCGCCAAAGGATTATTCACAATGTTAAAAACACCAACTACAGCAGCTAAGTGAAAAATGTAATCCGAATCGTTTATGAGTGAATTTAGAAGTTGAGTATCGAGAATTGAGCCTTCAATTAATGAGAACCCTTCTTTGCCTTCAATCAGCGCAAGATTCTGCGCGCGTCCCGTAGAGAAATTATCTATGGCGGTGACCGTGTGACCTTCAGAAATGAGCCGTTCGCAGAGATGGGATCCAATAAAACCGGCTCCACCAGTTACCAATATTCGCATGATGTCAATCTTACTTTACAAAGACAAACTTAGTCGCTCAAAGTCCCATTAACCTTGCCTGGAGATCAAAATCGGGAACAGCATTCCTCACTTCATCGAAAGATCCAGTTGCCAGTACCTTACCTTTCGATAAGTAAACAACTAAGTCTGCACTTCGTACCGTTGACAAACGGTGGGCAATCATCACAACAGTCGTTGATCCGCGTAGGGCGTGAATAGCATCAGAAATACTTGCCTCAGTTTCCCCATCAAGAGAGCTGGTCGCCTCGTCAAGTACCAACAAATGTGGGTGTGTAAACATTGCACGAGCAATTCCAAGGCGTTGGCGTTGTCCACCACTGATTTTAGCTCCGCGTTCACCCACTTGTGTATCTAGGCCTTCGGATAAATTTGAAACAAAGTCATCCAGATTTGCAACTTTCAAAGCGCTCATTACTAACTCGTCGGTGGCTTCTTCTGCCGGATACCCTAGTGCGACATTCTCACGTATCGTACCTGCGGAAATAACGACATCTTGAGGGACGTAGGAGACTGCGCCCGGCCACTTCGCCACGGCTTCAAGTGGCGGCAATCCAGATATCAGCACCTTACCTTGGTCCGGATTTAGAACTCCGAGCAGCACATCGATCATTGTTGTCTTTCCCGCTCCAGAAGTCCCAACAAAGGCCACCGAAGTTCCAGGAAGAATCTTTAGGCTAATATTTTCAATCGCTGGCGAAGGGCTGTTCGGATAGGTAAATGAAACTTGATTCACGGTAATCTCCGAGTGAAAACCTACGTGAATTAAATCAAGAGTATCATCAACATTTTCAATGAGATCAGTTTCACCCAGCGCCTCAAGCAAATCTAGCGTCGGTTTGGCTTGACCGAGAGAATTTCGTATTTGAATCGACCCTTGCTGTACTCGCAATACTGCTGGCGCTATGCGCGATCCTGCAGCAAGAAAAATAGCCAAAGTTGCGATTGCATGAGTCGCATCTTGCAAAAAAAACTGAGTAATGCCAATCAATAGTGCGCCAAGTACTACGCTTGTTTCTATCACATACTTACTTACATAGGGCAAGAAGCTTATTTCTGCTGATGTATTCGCAAGACTAAAACGTAATTTACTGATCTCACGTGCATAATAGTCACGCCGATTCCGCACAACAGACTCACGGTAGGAAGCAAAAACTTCAACTATTTTTTCATTACTCTTAATATTTAGTTCAGAACTTTCGACTCCAAGGGAACTTGCTCGTACATGCATAAATCGATATAGCAAATAGCCAATCATTGAAAAAATAACAAATGTACCAATTGCAGTTGTCGGATCTACTAAAAACAGACCTACTGCCAGAACTAGCAAAAGTGAAAAATCTGAAACTAATACAACAACGGTTGCTAATACTTGTAAAACTATCAGCTCTACCCCTTTTGTTACTGCATACAAAGTTTCTTGGGTTGTACGTCCTTGGATCATAATTATTGATTGAGAAAGAAGCCGAGCGATCAAGTTTGCTGAAATTGTTGCGCCCCTCCTACTCAAAAAAAACAAAATTCTTCGCGTAAAGTAAATGGATAAAATAGTTCTACCAACAAGTAAAATTACGGCGCTAATTCCCAAAATCAAAGCTTGAGTTTGGAAGGACATCTCGGCCAGACGCAAAATTCTTAAAGCTAAACCAACACGGTTGCCAGGTTCTTGGGATTGCAATCCTGTTGCCGAAAGTGCCCCTAGTAATCCAATTGCAACAATGCCCAATAAATCTAATGCACTCAAAAGAATTTGCAGGAATGTCACTGCTAATAACTTTCGTTGATCTAGTTTGGAAAGTACACTCAGGGACCTCCCAATGGTGCTTTTTCCGCGGCTGAATATCATCATTAGAACTTCACTTTCCAACCTTTAGACTTGCTTAAAACGAATGGGGACCTTGATTAAGTAATTATAGATCGGACAGTCAAATCCATCTCGCTCCGGTACTACAATTTGATAGATTCTGAGGAATTGTAAGATTCTTCAAGTCTACTGGTTAGGATTCGATTATGAAACGAGTCATGATTTTAACGAACTCATTAACTGGAGGTGGTGCGGAACGGTCCATGAATTTGGTCAGCAACGAGCTTTTCAACCGTGGGTGGGAAGTCGCTTTAGTTCCCATTAACGAAGGCCCTAACGACCAAATAGTTCCATTATGTGAATTAATTCCTCTTAAGCGAAAATGGAAAAGTGGCTTCCTAAAAACCATTTTCGCAATTATAAAATTTAATAGGGTAGTAAAATCATGGAAGCCAGATGTAATTATTCTCAATTGCGAACTACCAGAATTATTTGGAGCTGTTCTTTTAAGTTCCCAAAGATTGGTAGTCCTTCAACATACGACTGAACCGTGGGCGGGACGTCTAAAATTTGGGCGAGTGATTCGTCAAGTTTTATCATATAAAAAAACTACCTGGATCGCTGTTTCCCCTCATTTAGCAATTTGGCCGAATGGAGGAGTCCCACAGGCAATACTTCAGAATCCTATAGTTGAAAAAAAAGTGACAATAAACCAGAATGAACAACAAACGTTAGAAAGACTTGTCTTCATCGGGCGACTGAGTGTTGAAAAGAGACCAGGGATAGTTATCGAAATATCATCGGTGACTGGTATGCCAATTCTTATCATCGGCGATGGCATTATTATGCAAAGCCTCAAAGAACAGTGTCACCAATACGGCACCGTTGTTGAATTCGCTGGACAAATCCCTGACCCATGGTCCAGACTTAAAACTGGGGATCTGCTAATTGTCCCCTCTGCTTTTGAAGGTGATGGACTAGTGGTAATGGAAGCACTTCTTAATGGAGTTCCTCTTCTATTAGCCGATATTCCTGATTTTCGCCGTTTTGAATTTCCTGAAATAAACTACTGCTCAAGTATTGAAGAATACCGAGCCGTTATCGATGAATATGGAACTGAATTAAGTAAACTTCTAATTCCAATTGACATATCTCGGGCGTTAATTGAGGGAAGATCAATCGACATAGTTGGTGATATGTGGGAAGAGTTTCTTCTAAGCTAGTTTTATTAACTGACTGTATTCATGGGATAGTTTGAAGGAGTAATCTTGGAATTTATCAAATCACAAATATTTAACCTATTTGCTGGACAATTAAATTGTACAGTTGCGAATTTACTTCTTCAGAGGACCAGACAGTTTTAAATTTATCACTCCGAATGAAATTCTGACCTCTTTGTCTTATGAGTTCGATACTCTCATCAGATAGGGTTTTCAGTAAATGAGATAAGGAATCAATATCTGGTTCACATTGGATTGCAATGTCGTCTGGGAGTTCAATCGATAACAAATTTGGTCCAACATAGATTGGTACACAACCTGCAAGAATTACATCAAAGATCTTTTCACTGACAGTGCTATTCGAATTTTCCAAGACGATAGACATTTTTGAGTTCAGAAGTACATCAAACTTGTTATCTACAGGACCACAGGATTGGTAGCGCCAGTGTAAGTGCCCATAGATGCTCCTAATTGAAATTCTACTTCGACTTCGAATTGCAAATGCTAAAACTCTAAGACGATGATTTACTTTCTTTTTTAAGTTACCACCCCAAAGATCCCCGTAGATCCGAATATTGAGTTCTTGAGCATTATGCGCTAACACCCTTCGAAACTCATGAAAGACAGATTTCTTTGGGCTGACCTTGTTTGAGGAAATAACTACCGTGTGATTTTCTCTTGAGGTCCATTCGTTCAAGGTGACATCAAAGCCATTGGCCTGTATTTGAGCCAGCACATCGGAATCCGTTTTTTTGGGTGTATTTGGATTTGCGTTTATCTCATATGGCCATGGAATAAAATAAGTTTTCTTCGAAAGATCTTTAGTGAGACCCGGCGTCAGCACCAGTGAATATAGATTCTCTACATGAGTTTCAAACTGAGAAGGAAATACACTCACAGGTTCATCTCTCAAAAGAATTGCACGTTGAGCTGATCCCCCAGCAGAAATGAATTTTCGGTAGGCGGCCTTACTATGATTTATAGAAATTAGCCAATCAGACAGAGGATCGGTGCTCAACGAATAACCACTATTTCGCAAAGAATCTAACAATTGTGAGAATCGATAGACTTGATCTGGTCGGTCGAATGGAATGTGTCGACTTCCGGCTATACAAATAGAAATGTTGACTGGTTTTTTCAAAGGGTTCAATTTGTGTAAAAGTCTCGAATCGTATTTGTCACTAATTCGATTTCATCGTCAGTGATTTGGACAAATGATGGCAGCCAGAGACCTTTTTCCCCAATTAGATCTGACATAGGGTACGACCCTGACTTGTTATAAGCGACTTGAGCATTAATTGGAGGATACATTTTTCTGGTTCCAATTCCATTATCACGAAGATGGGCTATCAGATCCTCACGATTATCCGCCAGACAATCTATGAACCAAGGTGCTACGAGATTCAAATCATGTTCAAACAATTTTATATTCTGATTGCCGCCCAATGCTTCTGAATACTTTTGCCAGATCTCTTTTTTTCGCTCAACTCTTGCAGGCAACTTTGCCATTTGAACTCTACCTATGACGGCTTGAAGGTCAGTGATTTTAAAGTTCAGACCAATGGTCCCGTGGATATCTATTCCACCTTGAGTGCGACCAAAGTCTTTGTATGCGCGAAGCTGATTAGCCAATCCATCATCATTTGTAACAATGCATCCCCCTTGGCCCATGGTGATTATCTTTGGAACAGAGAAAGAGAAACTCCCCATAAGCCCCATAGTTCCGAGATGCGCTCCGTTTGGGAATTGGCTGCCAAGCCCTTGGGCGGCATCTTCTAGAAAAAATATTTTTGAAGACGCAGAAAAATCAATAAGATCTTGAATGGGGTACGACGGCGATCTTCCATTTGGAGAAACATAAAGAATTGCTTTTGTCTTTGCTGAAACCGCGCCTTTAACTAAATCTATATCCATGCAGAGCGTTGATGGCTCGATATCTACAAAAATAGGTTCTGCACCGACTTCGCTTACGGCGTTAGGAGTTGCAATCATCGTGTAATTAGGCACGATCACTTCATCGCCTGGACCAATATTTAGTATCTTCAACATCATAAACAACGATAGGGTCCCATTATTCACCATTACTACATGCTTGACATTGACGTACTCAGAAATCGCTTTTTCGAGAGCAGCTGTTTCCGTAAATTCTGTTAGAAAACCACCAGACTCCAAATACTTCGACATTGCTGTTACTTCTGCATTATCAAAAAATGGTTTCATTTGAGGTATATTTATATTATTCACGATCTAACCCCACGTAACATTTACACACTTGGTCAAATTGTGTTCGGTCCAATTCTGCGCCAAGATATGGTCCATTTTTGAATTCCAGCACCACAGTCAGATCTTGGATTATCTTGTAGGCATGGCCACCACCGTAACAATGTAACAATTGACCTGCAGCCAAGTCCGTAGAGGACAAGAAGGAGCCATCCTCTCCATAAATATCTGCATGAACCATTCCAGAAGCAACATATAACACCTCTGTAGTACGGTTGATTGTTCTTTCCAAGAAATTATGAATATGAGGGACACTTGAATGACCCTTTGGATGCTGCCATACGCCAACCTGGAGGAGGTCAGTGGGGTTTGATAAAAACGTCAAACCTTGCACAGGTAAACTCTTGGTGTCTACAACACGGGCAACAAGTGTTTCCCCATCAAAAAATTCCATATATCTACTATACCGAGGAATCTATCGATTTACTCTAATTTTGCTGATACCACCCTACTGTACTCTTGATTCCATCCTGAAGTGAAGTCGGTGGCGCCCAATTCAAGAGTTTTCTTGAGATGTCACTATTCATAATCTTTATCTGATCCCCATCCGGTTTTGTTTTATCATAAGTTATCTGACCCTTAAACCCAGTTTCTAGCGCCAATGCTTCAGCCAAATTACTGATAGAAATGCCTTTGCCGCACCCAATATTTAGTAAATCAGATTCAACATCGAGCAGAATGCATTTTTCGATTGCGTTAACAGCATCATCAATATACAACCATTCCCTGATGGGTCTACCGGAACCCCAGACTATAACTTCATCACTTTCAAGCCGCGCGGCAGTTACAAATTTGTTAGCTAAAGCGCCAAGTGCGTGGGCCCTTTTAGGGTCCTTATGGTCTCCTGGGCCATAGAGATTTGGAAAACAAATATTCAGGGCCCTGAGTGAAGAGTCTGACCTGTATGCGGCAGATGCAATTAATGTTAATCGTCGAATTTCTCCATAAACCTTCACTGAATCATCCAATGGTCCATCCCAGAAATTTTCTTCTTTAAATTCATTTAAATGCCCTGGATAGGCGCAATTGGATATTGGGTTAATTAGGAAAGCTTTCATTTCTGATGCAAATCGAAAGATGTTAATCATCATCTCTAGATTGTCATTAAAAATAGATTTTTGGTTTTCTAATCCGTAAGCTATTCCTCCAACATGAGCGGCACAATTAATAATCACGTCAAAACTTTGCTTTTCGCTTAAGTCAATTAAAGTTGCAGGGTCCCTTAAATCGTAACCATTCGAACGAGAAATGCCTGAAACCTCCCAATTTTCCGTGAGAAAATGGTTGTAAAGGCTTGAGCCTAAAAATCCGGTATGGCCTAAAACTAGAACTCGACCAACTTTGTTAAGAATTTTTCAACTCGCTCTCCACCATCATTTTTGCTAACTCAGACACATTCGTCTGCGGAGTCCAACCCAGTTGAGATTTTGCTTTTGAGTAATCACCTATCAAAACATCAACCTCAGAGGGGCGATACAAGCGAGGATCAACCTTAATAACAGTTTGCCCATTGAGAGAATTGACCCCAACTTCCTTCACGCCCTCGCCTTCCCACTTAATTTTTACGTCCACCACCTCGTATGCCATTTCGACAAATTGCCTTACAGTGGTGCCAACACCTGTGGCAACTACAAAATCATCGGCCTGAGACAACTGAAGCATTGAATGCATCGCCTTCACATAGTCACCCGCAAAGCCCCAATCGCGAACGGAATCCAAATTTCCCAGACTTAAGACAAAGTCCTGGTCTTTTATGTACTTGGCAACACTTGCTGAGATTTTTTTTGTCACAAAAGTGCCTCCGCGTCGAGGAGACTCATGGTTAAACAGAATTCCATTTGCAATAAAGAGATTAAATGCTTCGCGATAATTCACACAGAGCCAAAATGCGTACAACTTAGCGGCCCCATAGGGAGATCTTGGATGAAAGTTTGTTTTTTCATTTTGTGGTTGACTCCCTGGAATTCCACCAAACATTTCGGATGTCGCAGCATTATAAAATTTGATCTCAGGATCGATACTCTTCACTGCGTTTAAGATACGCAGGGTGCCCAAACCCGAAACATCACCAGTGTATTCAGGCACTTCGAACGAGACTCCGACATGTGACTGCGCTCCTAGGTGGTATATCTCCTGTGGTCGAACTTCATCAACTAACCTATGGATATTGCTTGAGTCATTAAGGTCACCTAAATGAAGTTTTACTCGGGGATCATTAATAAGGTGGTCGATGCGTTCCGTGGTGAAAGTGGAGGAGCGCCTCATTATCCCGTGCACTTCATAGTTCATGGTTAACAAGTATTCTGTTAGATAAGATCCATCTTGACCTGTTATTCCAGTAAGGAGAGCCCTTTTCTTGTTCATTTTATTCACCAATTTCCTTTGCAAATTCAAGAATCGTCTCTTTAGGTCTTAATCGAATAGGTTTAGCAGGAGACCCTGCGTAAATTGTCCACGGCTCTGCATCCATTTTAAGGAGTGAATTTGCTCCTAGGACTGCCCCTTCACCAATCGTTACCCCCGGCATTACGATCGAATTTGTACCCAATGCCGCGAATCTCGGAATTTCAATCTGTTCACCAATTTGACGGTCCTTGTACTTTGTTGGAACTAAAGCTCCGACAATTCCAGCACCTAAGTGTTCGTCACCTCTACAGATTATCCGCACGCCAGCAGCTATCGAACAAAAATCATCGAGTATAAGTCGTGCGCCCTTCCCTCCGATTATAGAAACGTGGGGACCAATATGGATGTAGTTCCCTATTTTAGCTGCAGTGCTGAGGACAAATCCAAAATCTATTGCTACATGATCCCCAATTGACACTAGTTGGGGGTACCTAATTTCAACGAATGGAGAAATCACGACATCAGCGCCAATACTTTTAAATTTAGCCATATCGAATTGACGTCCTGACCCATTATCATTCATGCCCAGATTGTAAGGCAGAAATTGAAAATAACTGTATCCAGACTCGATTCAAGTGCAGCCAGATTGGGAAACAAAGAAAGTTGCTAGAAAGCTGGCGTGTCAGATTCGCTTAGTTTCGATATTGCAGTGAAAAGATTCGAGATATCCATGGAATCATCACTCAACCAGAAGTATTTGAGGCGACAGCTATTTGCAAGTCGGGCAAAACATGCTCTTGACAAAGTTTCACGACTGATCTCTATCACTGTTGCAGAGGAATTCATCCAAACCATTCCTGCTAAACCGGCGCCGTGTAAACCGCATAGAACACGAGCCTCCGAAATTTTTTGAATCTGCTCCGTTAGCGAGAGAGTCTCAGGATAAAGTATGTTCCAGCCATCAGCTGCAAGTAAGGTAGTAAGTTCTTTTTCGTAATGGGTTGATCTCGACGCATTTATCCTTGAGATGTAGATTTTTCTGGCGGATTTCTTTTCAAGGATAAGTGGAGCAAACGTATCTCGCAAAATATTTATATCTTCCGTTCGTGGCCAGCCTGTGTCGTCACCTCTCGAGATAAACTCCATTTCTTCGAAACTTGCAAACCTCTCTAGGTTAATTCCCTCGATACTCATCCAGCTTAGAAAATCTCTCACGTAGGATGGCGCGGAAACATATACAAAAGTGTTAAGGGAGGTTCCTTCTTGTCTCTTTTCTTTTAGTAATCTCAAGTATAAAGGTAGGTCCTCTAGTAGCCAATGATAAAAACCATTTGAGGGAAGCAGAACACTTTTGCCAGTTGAAACCTTGACTTCTTGAAAATGTTGCGACCGGTGAACGACATTTAATTCCAAATCTTGTTTGCTCCAAGACGATGACTCAACTACAAAATTTCCATTCTCTAAGGTTATTATGCCAGTAATTGTGTCGACAGAAATATTCGAACCTCGGACTAGATAGCGAGGACTAAATGCATGACTTTCTACATGAATATCTCTAGGGTGTTGCACCGATGATATATAAGCTTCGTCAACCTTTTTCAAAACCGATAAACTTTTATGGATAGGTTGTGATTCACTGAACATCAATTGATGACTCTGTGGACCTAATCTCAATATCCGCGAAATAAAATATCTGATGGCATATGATCTGGACTTGCGAGAAATTACTCGTATTTCTGAAGCAAAGCGTTCCATGATTACAATTCTCCTACCCTAGCTCCATTGTCTTACTTTCTTGCTATATCGTTATTTAATCACTTGGCCTAGAGTGTTCAGTCTATGCCAGCCGTAAGGAGAAGAAAAGAGATGGTTGAATGAAAAAACTAATAATACAACTGTCTGGTGGGATTGGGAATCAACTTTTTCAGTATCACGCTGGTTATGCAGTTGCTAAAGCTTGCGGCGCAGTCTTATTCATAGATGACTCTAGAGTCTCCAAGGGAAAATATGTTCGGAGCAATAGAGATAGTGGATTAAGTTCCTCTAATCTGCGGGGAATTTCAGGTGTGAATGAAGTATTTTTGAGAAATGGATTTATTCACGACTTTTCACGAATGAATAAATGGAAATCTTTTGTCCCCTTTTTGAGAGACACCCTTGTTGACACCTCGCCAAATGGTGAAATCGGAGTCAAATTGTCAATCGGGGATATCCGTCGGCTAATCCCAGAACAAAGAACTATCCGCTTCAGAGGGAATCTTCAATCCTTACAAATTGTTGAATTTGCACGAGACAAAGGATGTATGCCACTTTTCCAACCTAAAGATGTAAGTGATTCTTTCTTCCAGTCTGTTGACCAATTGACATCCCAATCTTTATTGGGAATACACCTTAGGGCCAAAGATTATGGAATCGATTCCAATATGACAAAGCTATCTGATTTGTATTATCGCAAAGCAATTGAGATGGCACTTGAAGAAGAAAAGGGCTCAGCGGTTTGGATATTTACAGATAGCGAAGTGGATGCACGCAGAAAGTATGGTTGGATATTTGATTTGCCCAATCTAAAAGTTGTGAAAGCGCACGAATTTAATGATCTAGAGACTCTCTATGTCATGTCAAAGATTGACCAATTGATCATCAGTAATTCAACATTTTCATTTTGGGGTGGGATGTTTAATTCGACAGGAAAAATATATGCCCCAGAGCCCTGGTTTAATTCGCCCGGAAAAATTATTGGAGACAGCCTAAGCAGCGAAGTTAATTTGATTCATTTCCAATTCCCACAGAATTGGGAGATTATCAAATGGATCTGACTAAGACTTTTGGTTGCTTAGGAAGTGTTAAATCTCGACTGAAGTTCGCTAGAGCAGTGAAATGGCTTAAATCACTTTTCAGTCCAATGATGCTAACCTTGAGGCTAATTCATTTGTGAATCTGCAGCGAGAATTTTTTGGGGGTGTAATAGCTTGAGAGTCTTAGTTACCGGCGGTGCGGGATTTTTAGGGTCGCATTTATGCGACAAGTTGATACTTGAGGGTTATGAAGTTTTGGCTGTTGATAATTTATATACAGGCTCAGAAGCTAACATTTTTCATCTGAGAGAGAATCCCAAATTCGAGTTTATAGAACACGATGTCATGTTTCCACTGGCCGTAGAGGTCGATGCGATTTATAATTTGGCATGTCCCGCATCTCCAGTGCAATACCAAAGATTCCCCGTTCAAACTATCAAAACCAGTTTGTTGGGTGCCATAAATATGTTGGAGCTAGCCAACAAACTTGATATTCCAATCTTGCAGGCTTCAACCTCCGAAGTTTACGGCGACCCTTCAGAGTCACCACAGAGGGAAACCTATTGGGGCAACGTTAATCCAATCGGTTTGCGTTCCTGCTATGACGAAGGAAAGAGAGCATCTGAGTCGCTATTTTTTGATTTCCACAGACAATTCGGCGTGGATATTAAAGTCGCAAGAATTTTTAACACTTTTGGGCCCAGAATGAGTTTTACTGATGGTCGAGTGGTTAGTAATTTTGTTCACCAAGCATTAATGGATGAGGACTTAACAGTTTATGGAGACGGCAGCCAAACACGATCTTTTTGCTACGTAAGCGATCTGATCGATGGCCTGTACGGTTTTATGCATAATTCGACAGGGTTTACTGGACCTCTAAATCTAGGAAATCCTACAGAAGTTAGCATGAGTCAGATGGCGTCCAAAATAATCTCTTTCACCAAGTCAAAGTCTAAAGTAGTACACCATGCATTGCCTGTAGATGATCCAAAGCAAAGGAAACCGGATATAAGTCTAGCTAGGACTCTCCTAGACTGGTCGCCAAGAGTTTCTCTTGATGAGGGCTTGCATTTAACAATCAAAGATTTTACGGGCAGACTTTAAGGTTAGGCTTTTACAAGGAATCAAAAACTACCGTGGCTTGGGCCGGGATCGAACCGGCGACCTAACGATTTTCAGTCGTTCGCTCGTACCAACTGAGCTACCAAGCCAACAAAGATCTTGC
>Ga0209550_10004845_pt1 | contig 12710 bp, 10 predicted proteins | sample LauGreSuBDMM15SN_2_FD_187567 | JGI IMG/M metagenome (GOLD analysis project Ga0209550, IMG submission 187567) | Freshwater lake microbial communities from Lake Michigan, USA - Su13.BD.MM15.SN (SPAdes) (version 5) | ecosystem: Environmental > Aquatic > Freshwater > Lake | place: Lake Michigan... | reverse complement strand
TAATAATTCATATATTAATTTTTCTGGTATTCTATATCTTTTTTTTAGACTACTAATATATGTATATGCAGTTTTACAGTCCTTATATTTTTCCTTTTGCTCTTTTGTTTTTACATCTATTTTTTTACCATTATCATCTATTATAGTTTTACGACATCCAAAATTTGCACGATGTCTACCATTTACCATATTAATACAGCTATTATTGCATTTTTTAGGCTCAAAATTTAATTTATTTGTCCATATTCTTGTAGGCTTTTGATATCCCCAATCTGAATACATACAATAATCTACATCATAAAATGGACTATTTATATATTCTTTCATTCTTCCTGTTTTAGGATTTTCAATAAAATATAATTCAGGTTTAAAGTATTTAATTATCTCTTCGGCTTTTCTCAGAATAGGTAATCCCTTTTCATCTATGTCTTTTTGTAATAATTCAGATGTGCATATTTGCCCATTATGTGATTTTAATTTTCTACCTATCCACGATGTCCTCATTGATGAAAAGGTATAGCAGGGGGGAGATGCCCAAATAATATCAAAATATCCAGTTTCATACGTGGTATAATCCCAATCTAATATATTACAATTAATATCTGCACCCTTTAAATCTAATGATATTACATCATACCCTAATTGTTTACAGACTCTACCAACTGAACCAGTCCCACTAAATAATTCTAAAACTCTTTTCGTCATTTATTTTAATAATTATTTTTATATTGTATTATATATAATCAAAATATAATTATTTTTATTCAAAAAAAATGGCAACAACTTCAGGAGTTCCACCAACTGTTTTTGATTTAGAAATTAATTTGAGTAGTTTAAATACATCAACGGCTAATTCACTATCTACATTTGTAAATAGATCATCACCAATTGTTTTAAATCCATCTGATTATTACGTTTCAGTCTCTCGCTTTATCTGTTCAACTCAATTAATACCACTATGGTCGCCAGTTTTAAATACTACTTCTGGGTTTAATGATGGATATAATACAATTTATAGTATTACTTTAACTTATGGGGCATTATCATCAGACCAAACATATTTAAGGGTAATAAACACATTAGCTAGTGCGACTGCTCCAGCAACTCCAGTATTAACACAGCCAACGAATGGGTGGGGTTATGTATATTCATATTACACTATATGCGATATGGTAAATACGGCATTAACTACAGCATATACACAATTAGCAACCTTAGCAGGTGGGGAACTTCCAGATAATCCGCCATATATGGGATGGGAAAATCAAACTCAACTATTTACAATGAATTGTTATCCAATGTCATTTTATGACCAATCCAGCGGCGATGAAGTTATAAATATCTATTTTAATAATAATTATAGACAGTATTTATTAGGATGGGATTTTATAGCAGAATCATCAAATGTTAATACACCTACAGGCATTGACAATTTATTAAATGTTAGGAATTTAGGAAATAACTATACCCCTACTACCAGCCCTCCTACATATACACCATCAGACCCTGATGTAGTTCAAATACAATTTTCTCAAAGTGTTCAGGCTCCGTGGGCATTTTGTAGTTTAGCAAAATTGCAAATAGTTGCATCATTGCCTATTGCATATCCAACATTAAGTGCATTGCCATTAGCAAATGTAGGCAATTCAAATAATAATGCTGTAAGTCCTATATTATGTGATTTCCTTGTTAATTATAGTTCTGGTGGTGCCTCATCATTTACACAGCCTATTTCATATTTTCCGTCATTAGATAGTTATTCATCACCTATAAAATTATCAGGGGCATCGGTTTTAAATTCATTTAGTGTAGGTGTTAACTGGATGAATTTAGAAGGTCAGTCCTTTCCGCTATCGGCATTCGGCACTACAAATTCATCAATAAAATTAACATTCACACATAAATCATTAATTGAAAGTGGATTATAATTAAATATTTAAATTGAAATATAATATAATTATCTAAATATAATAATATATTTTTTTTTAAGATGTCGGCGAGAACACAAACAGAATCGACAAAAGAAACTTATAAAAAAAATCTAATTCGTTTGAATGATGGTAAAGAAATTAAGAATTATAATTTTCTAAAAAAGACAGATGACATATTAAAAAAAATAGATCATCTAAAACCAAACTCACAGCGGTCATATTTAATTTCAATTGTTAGCACAATAAAGGGATTAAAGGGGTTTGATATGGTAAATAAATTTTATTATAATTTAATGATGCAAATGAATAAGGATTTAAAAGTTAATAATTCAAAATCAGAAACACAAACAAAAAACTGGATTTCTCAGGATGAGGTTATGCAAATATGGCAAAATTTATATGATAAAACATTGCCATTATTACAACTTAAAAAAGTAAATGAAAAAGAGTGGACTGATATATTACATTTTATAATTTTAAGTTTATATACATTGCAACAACCCAGAAGAAACCGCGATTATCAGGTAATGATTTATTTAAATACTCCAAAAGATTTAGGCGAAAATTTCAAAGATTTTAATTATCTTGATAAAGATAAATTTTTATTTTATAATTATAAAACTAAGGGAACATATAATTTACAGGATATTCCTATTTCAGCAGAATTATTAGAACTATTAAAATTATATGTAAAATTACACCCATTAAAAAAATCAAAAAATCCATATCTATTAGTTCATTATAATGGTCAACCATTAGACAAAGTTAATGATATTACACGGATACTAAATAAGATATTTAATAAAAAAATAGGGGTTTCAATGCTCAGAAATATATATCTAACTGATAAATTTAAAGAGCCTATGAATGAGTTAAAGGCAACCGCAACCGCAATGGGTACGAGTAGTTCCACTATTGAAAATAACTATATAAAAACTGATGAAAGTCAATCGATGAAAGATTTGATTAATGTATAAATACAATTATATGATCATTTTTTTTTGAATGGTGGTAAATTCTTATTCCCTTTTATCTTTTGTTTTAATTTAATCTGCTTTTTTAGATTGCTTTTATCTATCTCATTAATAGTTAGTGGGGTCTTTTTATTGACCCTAATAGTAGGCCTATAAACAGGATATTCTTTATTCCCCACATCCTGCCATTTTTCTTTAAACCATCTTTTTAAATTATAATCATTTCCACTATCTTCATAAGTTCCTCCTAGTTGCTTATATGTCTTCACAATAAAGCCGCTCTTATACGCGCTCGGCTTACTATATACAGTGTCTGCATAGTCCTTTACTTTCTTATATAATACCTTATTTATTGGGATTGCCATATTTGATTTTTTATATATAATACTATATATAAAAAAATATAAATATATTATTATCAACATTCCGCGATTTAGATATTTACAATGAAAAATCTAATATTATATATTTAATATGAAAAATCTAAAATAAGATATTATATAGATATTCATAAGTAAAAATTTATAAATTTTTCATCGTATATATCTTATAATTATCTTATAATATCTAATATTTAGATGTTTCATATTAAATATATAATATTAGATTTTTCATTGTAAATATCTAAGTCGCGAAATAGTCAATCAAAAAAATATAACATATAATATTTATTATTCATCTTCCTTTTCTTCATTCCACGCCTTTTTTCTTTCCCCTTTAAACATAAGAAATTTACGGACTTTCTTAAGGGTAATACATACCATACCATAATTAGTTTCCATCTGTTTATTAATAGTCTCATCTCCTTTAAATCCTCCAACCTCAGTAATTAATACGGCATCTGGTTTTATTTTTTTTAATGTATCTAAATATTCATTAAATGCCTTATATGATTTTAGTGTATTTTCTCTTAAAAATCTACTTGAAATTATCATTGTTAATTGACCCCCTGAGTCGCTTAACATATTATAACATTTCATAACAAAATCTACATCATACCATACAGTATCAACTTTTTGTACTTTTTCAGTTTTTGTTTTCGTTTCTGGATCAACTATAAAAGTTAATGTATCAACTTGAGTTCTTAAATTAAATGGTGGATTTCCTAAAATGTAATCATATGTTAATGGCGTATCAAATGTTATAAAATCCGCATTATATAAATGGACATTGTCAATTCCTAAAAATCTTGCCGCACTTATTTGAAAAAATAGATTATGCAACTCTACTGAATTAATCATCATATTTTTATTATTATCTAATAATAATAATTTTGCAATTATATTTCCTATTCCAGCGGTCGGCTCTAATACATTTATTTGAGTTCGCGTATCATTTCCGATTCCTGATTGTTCTATAATTTGCATTACCTCGCTCATTGGTGTAAAGTTTGCCTGAAATGCTGTTATTTCAGACTTTGGTAATTTAAATAAATTTAAAATATCTGATAATGATTTTCCAGAATCTAACATATCTTTTATTTCTACTATTTTATTTGCGTATTGTGTATTATTTGCCTGTTCTTCTAAATTTGGATTTCTATTTTTTTTATATCTTGAGTCCTCAAATCTTATCATCCCAGAAGATGAATTTAATTCCATTATTTTTTTAGTATAATATTCATCATACATTGCAGATTTTAACGCCATTTTTTCCCTCAATGGCATAACTTTATTTCCGTTTGCTTCTTCTGCTATGATCACCGCGGCATTAAATGATTTTATAAATGGATTATTTTCAATATTATTTGCCTCTTCAAATCTTTTACATCTAAAAAGCCATTCTTCAAATCTATTTATTTTTAATTGCTTTTGCAACATTCTACTATACATATCAAAATCTCGTGATATTCCAGAATATGATTTAGATGCATTTGGTAAATCGTGGCCTTTTTCATCAACGGCAACTTTGAAATTTTTAATATCACTATTAAAAATATCTGAAAATGCTTTTGCCGCAAATCTATTTTTCTCATTATTTGACGCACCCCCTATAAGCATATAACAATTAACAGTTGATTTATTACCATCTTTATGGCTATCGCTTCTAATACCTCTCGCCGTTATTTGCTCCATCATTGCATAATTCCAGTATGGCTGAACGGCTATAAAATTATTTGTCTCTTTAAATGAAATGCCCTCTTTAATTGCAAAAGAATATAAACACACTTTAACAGCACCGCTATTATATGCACTAACTTGCTTTATTTTTTGTGAGTTTGTCAATTCTCCTGTAATAATTACATATGGTATTTTAAATTTTATTAATGCCTGTTCTATTGGCTTAACTGATAAATCTAAAAATTGTGAATATATTAATGTTTTCTCATCTTTGTGCTTTAAAATAAAATCAATAACCCACGCAGATTTTGCGATATTATCCTTATTTCTTGATTCGTGAAAAAACGCATCTAATGGCTTAGGCCTTGCGCCTCCTTCTAATTCTTCAACTTCTTTCACTTTCTTTTTTCTTGGAGTTGATTTTTTTATTTGACTTTCAAACTTCTCCCCTGCTTTTATTGGGTCTGCTAAATTTGGAACTAATACAAAATGATAAATAGTTTTTGGAAAATTTTTAGCATCGCTTGGTTTTTTATAATAAGATATTAAACCATCAAAATAATATTGGAATCTATCAAATGATTTTAGCATTAAATCCCATTCAGTTTGTTTAAATGAAGTCTTAGGTTCTTTTTTATACCCTATAGAAATTAATGATTCTATATCTTCTGGGCTATTAACTAATAAAGTTCCACTCATAAAAATAGTTCTCAAAAATTTATTATCCGATTCTAATAATAATGTTGCTAATTTTGAACCTACTAAAGAATAATCACCAGTTTTTTGAAATTTCCGCGCCGATACTTTTATATTAATGGCAACAGATTTTAAATTTCTTAAATTATGAGCCTCGTCTACAATTAATAATGATTTATCATCAAAATTTGCTGATGACCTTAAACATTGTTGATAGCTAAAAAAATTATATACATATTCTCCGCTTTCATCTTTTCTTGTTGGGTCAATTCCATATTGAAACATTTTTATGATCATATCTAAAACTAATGAAGCAGGTAATAAAAAATATACTTTTGAAGTTGGGTTTAATTCTAAAAATAATTCGGCACAATTACAGGCTATCATCGACTTGCCAGTTCCCACACCATAATATAAAAATACTAATTCTTGAGCAGATACAGACCAGTCAGAAATAAAATTTCTTTGATAATCATAGAATTTTTTATTATTCTTTACGTATGATGTCATACCTTCATCATAACTATAGACTTCTGGATTTATTAATTTTACTTCTGATAATCTCAAAGCCTTTTTTATATTTATAATTGAGTATTCAGTTAATGATTTTTTATTTCCTTTTTTCTTTTCTTTTAATTGCTCATTTTCAGTTGCTAATGCTTCATTTTCAATTGATAAATCTTCTATTATTTTTAATAATCTTTCATTTTCTTTTTTCTGATCATCGCCACCTAATAGATTTTTAACAATTTCAGTCTCGACCGTATCTAATTCTGTTTTTTCTTTACCAAAATTAGGGTCTAAATCTGGGTCAATTGTTGCTCCTATAGATTTATAAAAATCCATAGCAGTAATCGCCCCTCGCTTTTTTTGTTTTTGCCCTCCTTTTAGCATTTTTAAAAAAATTATATTATGTTATATATTATACTATATAAAAAAAAATAAAATTATATTTTATGCATTATTATCAGTTCGTTGACTTTGATTTGCTCTTGGGCTTGGTTGCTCTCTTTCATCTAATTCTAATTCTGATTCTATATCTCGTTGTATTTTTATACAGCCGCAACATTCTACCGTTTTGCATTTAGATTTGTAGGCCATTCGTGCTAATGCTAATATAAATGCTATGCCAGAACTGATTGCAAATGTTAAAAATATTTCTGTTATTTCCATAATATATTATACAATATTTATTTTTTTTTGATTTATTTATTATCATTAAAATTTTATACAGTTGTCCAAACAAATCCACCAGCACCATTTGCAACTGGATATTGCCCAGCCGTCCCAGTTAAGCCATTTGCATCAACTAATCCTGCAGGTTGTATAATACGACTAATTACTAATGGATTTCCAGCCCCAGCACCAATAGAAAAATCGGCATTAGTCCCAGCTGGATTTCCCACTTGTAATACGACTGTACCAGCCGCACTACCATATCCAATTTGTGCACTTCCTGCTTGAAGTTCACCAGCTTGACAGTCAACATTTCCAGCAGTTGCAGTAAAACCCCCAGTCGTTGCAGTAAAACCAGTTCCAGCGGTAATAGTAGCACTCGCTGTTAAATCTGCAGCACTAATAGTTCCAGCATCTGCGGTAATATTTCCAGCAGTTGCAACAATATCACCAGCACTTGCTGTAATAGTTCCACTGGCGGTAATAGCACGACTAATGGCTAATGGATTTCCAGCTGCAGCACTAATAGAAAAATCGGCATTAGTCCCAGCTGGATTTCCAACTTGTAATACGACTGTACCAGCCGCACTACCATATCCAATTTGTGCACTTCCTGCTTGAAGTTCACCAGCTTGACAATCGACATTTCCAGCAGTTGCAGTAAAACCCCCAGTCGTTGCAGTAAAACCAGTTCCAGCGGTAATAGTAGCAGTCGCTGTTAAATCTGCCGCACTAATAGTTCCAGCCGCTGCGGTAATATCTCCAGCACTTGCTACAATATCACCAGCACTTGCTGTAATAGTTCCACTGGCGGTAATAGCACGACTAATTGCTAATGGATTTCCAGCTGCAGCACTAATAGAAAAATCAGCATTAGTTCCAGATGGGTCTCCAACTTGTAATACGACTGTACCAGCCGCACTACCATATCCAATTTGTGCACTTCCTGCTTGAAGTTCACCAGCTTGACAGTCAACATTTCCAGCAGTTATAGTAATACCCCCAGTCGTTGCAGTAAAACCAGTTCCAGCGGTAATAGTAGAGGGAACTGATATATCAGATGACCATAACATATCTGTACCAGCATCTGCTTTTACCAAAACTTGCCCTGGGGTTCCAATACTATCCGCATTATCAACAATGTCCGTAGCTTGAATTGCACCAGAAAGTAATAAAACTCCACTATCAACACTTGATAATGTGATATTTCCAACACCAGTTCCGATAAGAAGACTTGACACAGATAAGTCGGCCGTTCCATTTTCTAATTCTGGTAGAAATGTGGTATTACCACTTGGTAAAATTGATTTTGCAGCCATCTTTGAAAAATATTAAATTTGTTTGAACAAAATGAAAAATTAATAATTATGTTTTATTATATAATACATATTATTCTTTTTCATAAAAAAAATAATTTAATTAAATTATTTATACATAATTCTTTTTCGTGTTTTTAATATTCCTTGACCTATCATTTGCGACTGGTCAATTCTATCTAATATGTCAATTTTATGTTCAGTTAATGGGTTTGCACTTTCTGCCGGTATTAATACATCGTGGCCTCGTTTTGTGCCGTGTAATCCGACACTTACAACATCACCAGATGATCTAATATTATACTCGTTTTTTAATGGCTTTTCTCCTTTATATGCTGGATTTAATGTAATTATTTCTTTGCTATTTTGCCCTAAATCCCTTCCGAGCTTTGCACCCTGTGAATGACCGAGGGTTGACACATTTTGAGCACCATATTTATTTTCAGTTGCGGTTTGTAATTTTTTTCCCTGTTTATACCTATCAGTATATTTATATAATCCCATTGCATAAGCGGCGTTGTTTCCCCAGTCCTTGACACTTTCTAAATAAGTGTCTCCGCTCGTTCCTTTATGTGTTAATACGGCGTGGTTTTTATCTGGATCATAATAAACAGAACCATATTTATTTGTTAATTCTGAGTCTAAATTATAAGTATCAATTTGTTTAGGTGCTTTTTTACCAGCATACGAAGATTTAAAAAATTTAGATAAATTGCCTACAGATATTTTACCGCCGCGAGTGGCTTTTTTTTTTAATCCTCTACCGCTCGTGCCTTCTATTGCTGATGGTAATATTAAACTTGCTTGTGATGTTATTGATTCGGCCTTTTTAGCGGCGGCCTTTGCCTTTCTTGCCTCTGGGCCTTTTTTTCTACCGACTGCAGAGCCTGGGGCTTTACCTCTACTATATTTTGCCCCTGGTGCCGATTGTACTGATGACACACTTCTACTTTCCCAGTCTTGTATTCTCCTTGGAATACTTCTTTGTGTATATGGTACATCTTCGGCCTCCGAACTTTGAAATATAAATTGTTCATATCCTTCTTCTTGAGGTAAAAATGCTTTTTTTGGCCTTCCCATTATTTCAAAATTAGCATCATTCCGTTCATATTCATCTCTTAATGCTTCATTATCATAATCGTGTTCTGGTGGTTCATAAGATGGAACTGCCTCGCCTATTTCTTCTGGTTGCATTCTATAATAATTTATTTCTTGCCTTCCAGATGCAAATTTATTATATAATTTTGCTGTGCTTGGATTAACCCCAGGCAATACCTCTATAATTTCACTACCATATGCAAATCTTGGTCTAATTTGTTCATATCCACTAACCTGACTTCCAGCAAATGGCATAAAAAAACTTCCAGCATCTACATCTTTTGGAGCAATTCTTGATGGTGTTAATTCTGATAATGGCCTTCTTCTCGATGGTCTAACATATGGAACCGATTCAGATGCTTCGTATCCCTCATATTCACCGATTTCGCCTAATAATTCCGCAATATCTTTTTCAGTTAATGGCCTTTCAGTTGTATCTTTTATGATCTTCTTTTGATTTTGTAAAACTTTATAAAAATCTTCGGCATCTAATACATCTTTAGGCTGTGGTCTTGTCTGTTTATACAAATCTTTATACAATAATTGTTCATATTCTTTTTTATAGTCTACCTTTATCTGTGTATCTGTTATTGGTGGTTTGACTACTTTTTTTCCTAATTGTTTAGTTAACTGTTTTGCTGGTATATATGTTTTTTGAACAAATCCACCAGATTTTTTAGCATTATCAAAATTTAGAATTAAATCACTTAGTGTTTTTTTCGGCATATTTTTGGTCAGCTTTTTGAAGTCTGAAAAAACCGCAGGTTTTGTAAGACGGTAAAAAGTGTTTTTTAAAAAAAAATAATTTATTATATTATTACAAAGATAATTATTTATGATTTATTAAATTAATATGGTATGTTATTAGCCTTTACATAATGAGATGCTTGAGGTAAGCTCATACCGTGCTGCATCATTACCTGACGAACAATTGCACCCCTTGCTTGATTTTTAGCACGGCCTACCGTTTCTCGTCTTGGTTTCTTTACTCCTCCTAAAAGCACACCGCCTAACATAGCACCAGGCATTGCTCCAGACATTGGCCTCATCATACCGAAACCGCCCAGACCGCCCATAAGTTTTTTAGCCATTGGTGCTCTTTTTGCTTGTGCCGCAATCGTTGCTGCATGCATTATTCGAGGATGCGAGGCCATAAAATTACTCAATAGAGGATGTTGCTTTCTTTTTGGAGGCATTTTGATTTTGATTTAATTTAATGTGTGAAAGATAAAAAAATTAATTGTTTTATTATATTATTATGTATATTTTTTTTATTAAAATAAATATTAATTACTTTTTCAAAGAAAAAGTATATCAAAAAGAAGCGATGCCTATGCAATGGCATTTACATATAATTTTTTAATAATCCTCGAACTTTTCCCCTATTCATTTTTCCTGCTCCGAATGTCTCAATTGCACCGACGGCCTTTTGACTTAGTGCCTTTCCGACTGGATCTAAATATGGTTTCATTGCATTCATAAAACTTGACCAACTTCCACCAGAATAACCATTTGCGGCCATTGCATTTCTTACAGAATCATCCGTTGAAGAACTCAAAGCAGGAGCGCTATCATACATTTGTTTAGTAATACCAGCGCCGACTTCCAAATTAACAACACCCCCAAATTCAATAGTGCAAATGCCAGGAGTAAAAGCGGCAACATATAATTGACACGAATCACCAGGGTATGCCGTTGACCAATTAACAGGAGAATTATTTGTAATAGTAAGATTGATTTGAAAATTAACTTGCGATGCCATACCGACGCAACTACTCTTTGGGAGTGATAGATCACTACTTACATCGAGTATAAGGGCACCGCCTCCGTATTGATAATTTGAGGCAGAACCAGATGAAACTATAGGAAGGCCAGACCATTGAGGATAAGAAGTATTTGAGCCGTTTTTCTTGCATAGGTTATATAGTTGAATTGGTTGAGCATTAGTTCCGATAAGATTTGACCTTTGAGCAAAATTAACAGAAACTCCAGAAATACTAAAATTAAAATCAGGATAAGATTTTGTCTGGTCATTTAGTGCGGATGGTGGAGGCATTGCCCATATTGCAAAATGTGATGGAATATATGAAAATTGTAAAACATTACTACTTGTAGGAGAAGTTGAGCCATTTCCAGCAATTGTAAAACCGCTTGATTGAATTTGGGTATTAGTGTAGTTGTAAGAAGTTGGACGAACAGAATTTAATAAACTATCTTCAAATGGTGAAATAATATCAAAGAATAGCTGTTGCGATGTAAAATTACCGACAACTGATGTAATAGTAGAATCACTTGCAGGAGCCCACGAAAGCATACGCGCCAGATTGTTAAAAGATAAACTAACAACAACATTTGACAAATTGAATAGGGATTTCTTAGGATTTTTAACACCAGTATAAGTAAAAGGAGAAACCATAATAGGCTCAATAATTTGAGCGGATACAGTCATAGATGTCGCACTATTTACAGTAATTGCGGTAATTTGTCCAGTTCTTGAAGAGTTGACATATTGAGAATTTGGAGATGATATAATACTATCAAATGGTGAATTTGATGCACCTATTGCTGTTGAATAACTTGAATACAAATCAGGGGCGGATGGAAAAGATGAGAAATCAGCATTTGCGACAGATGAATCAACATTCCATTGTGTAAATAGTGGTTGATATAATGAAGTATTCATACTTACACCATTTGTTCCTAAATTTACATTGCAGGATGTAATGCAGGAATTTAGTGGAAATGCTCTTAAGGAAATTGCATTATAATTTTCATATTCAGTTAGATTAGTTCCAGTAATTTGAAATGTAATATTAAAGGCCATAAAAATTTCACGACTCAAACCTTGACCAGGTGGGACTGAGATATTAAATGTAGGATTAACAGAGGCGGAACCACTGACTTGCAAATTATTGAATTGCACCGATGGGACAGATTCAGAAAGAACCAAAACAGGATCTTCGTGAATATTAATTCTCTGGTCAATTGCTTTTGCGATACGGATAGTCTCGGACATCTTTTTGCTAAATTTATTAGAAATTCAAAGAAAATTTAAAAAAGAATTATGTATTATATTTATAGCAGAATATAAATTCAAAAAAAAAATAATTATTTGAATTATTTACTGGAGAATTTCAACCTCAAAAAATGGCAGTCGCCTTAATAGTTTTGTAGCCCTATATTCGGCTTGATATTGTTTATATTTTTGAGGATCATTATAACTTATAACTTTTTCTTTAGGTTCTTTATTTGCTTTTTTTTCCGCATATAATTTTTTCTGATATTGTTTATTATATTCATTTACTTTCTCCCTATTTCTCTTAATCCACGCTTTAGTTGCATTACTCCGTTGAGCCATAACCTTTTTATATTTTTCTGCGATTAATTCTAATTCATCTGACATTTTTTGATATCAAAAATAATTTTTTAAAATTATTATTTATATATATTTATAATTTT
>Ga0209550_10004841_pt1 | contig 12719 bp, 10 predicted proteins | sample LauGreSuBDMM15SN_2_FD_187567 | JGI IMG/M metagenome (GOLD analysis project Ga0209550, IMG submission 187567) | Freshwater lake microbial communities from Lake Michigan, USA - Su13.BD.MM15.SN (SPAdes) (version 5) | ecosystem: Environmental > Aquatic > Freshwater > Lake | place: Lake Michigan... | reverse complement strand
CCGTTGGCCTGGAGCTGGTTGATCGTGCTGAGCGAAGCAGCCGTGAGGTAGGGGTTCTGATCGATATAGATCGGGATCGCCTGTCCGCCCGCCTGCGCGCTGCCGCCAACCGCGTTGGTCACGGCGCCGCCGCTCTGCTCGAACTTGTTGTTGGTGTACATCAGGGTCGAGCGGTAACGCAGGTTATCGCTGAGGTCGTAATGGCCGTTGGCGGCGAGCGAGATACGCTCGTTGCCGGCCTGGTACTGCGCGTGGCCAAGCCCGGTGGCATCGTATCCCTGGCCGTTATACATGGCGCCGATACGGCCCGGCACGGTCGAGCTCAGCTGGCCCGGGTTGTAGGACACCAGGTTGCCAGACGAATCAAACGCCAGCGGAACAGCGATGCGCGGGAAGAGCGCGCTGGTCGCCGGGTTGGTGTTCGGGATGGTGGTCAGGTAGCCGTTGTTGGCGTTGACCGCTCCGGTGGTCGGGTTGGTCGTCCCGTAGGTGCCCATGAAGAGCAGCGGGTTGAGGTTGGGGTTCGCCGCAAAGTATTCGTTCGGTGTCGGACGGTTACGCTGAAGCAGCGCCACGGCCAGCGTGCTGAGCTGGGTAGCCGAGAGGCCGGCCGTGTTGGTGCCCGGCGCGAGCGACGAGATGACGCTGGCAGCCGAAACGCCTGTTGGCAAGGACGACGGCGCGAAGAACGAGAAGCCTTGTGGATCGGCGCCCGGACGCGTGAGGGCGCCAGGGAGCGCGGTCGCCGGGGAGAGGATCGTGTTGGTCGAGAAGCCGGCGCCGAAGAGGTTGCTTGTCACCAGCGTGCCGCCCAGGGAGGTAAGCGGGTTGGAGAGCGCAAGCGGGCCGAAGAACGTCGCCTGGACGCCGTCGGTGGCCGACGGCTGGAAGGCGGGTGTGAGCGTTCCGCCCGCGAGCAGGGTGCTAACAGCAGCCTGGGCGTTGAAGGCGCCCGTATTACGGACCGAGCCTTCATAAGGATTGGCGATGCCCGAGCCTGCATAGCGAGCCGGTGTGTCCGCGGAGGCGCCGATAAAGTCCGCCTTGGCGTAGTCGCCCGAGACAACGATATTGCCCTGGCCGTCCATGATGTCCGAGCCCCAGAGGCCGGACAGGCGATAGTTCTCGCCGTCACCCAGTTCGGAGATGCCGGCCTGTGCGCGGAGCTCCAGGCCTTCATAGTCGTCGCGCGTGATCAGGTTGACCACCCCGCCGACCGCGTCGGCGCCGTAGATCGCGCCGCCGGTGCCGGCCAGCACGTCAACGCGCTGGAGCATTTGCGGGTTGATGGAGGTCAGGTCGACCTGCGAGCCCGAGGCGTTGCCCGGAACGAAGACTGAGCCGGGGTTCGAGGGAACGATGCGGCGTCCGTTGAGAAGGGTCAGGGTGCGCTGGGTGCCGAGGTCGAGCACGTCCGGGAAGGCGAACGAGTCGCCGTTCTGAACCTGCGTGCCGCGCGCGTTGGTGCCGATGCCGACGATGGGCAGGTCTTCGAGAACGTCGACAACGTTCGCGACCTGGCGATTGTCGATCTGCTCGGCGCCAATCTCAAAGGTGGGGTTCGGGTTGTCCAGCGATTCAGTGCGCAGGCGCGTGCCGGTGATGACGACGACATCGCCATCCTGAGCTTCAGCAGCCGGCTGAGCCGATGTGGTCGGCACTGTGTCCTGCGCGTAGGCAGCGAAGGAAAGGCCGGGCGCCGCTGTAAGCGCCACAAAAAGCGTTGAGCGCAGGAGATGCGCTTTCGCAGTAGTTTTCACGATTTTGACCCCTTTAATGCCTGACCACTGGACGCGCGAGACGTCGTTGGACCGCCTGTGTCCCCGGGGCGAATGCATTCTTCCCAAAGGTTTGGCGGATTAGCCACATTCCCGTCATAAACTCGGAGGCGTCAATCGGCGTCGGAGGGGCCCGAAGGACTTTCTGCAAACCTGCCGGAATGTGCAGCATTTCTGCATCAGCCTGCGCACGACAGGCAAAGGATTCCAATTCGGAGCCTGAAACTCCTTGCGTAAGTCTGTTTTGCGGCATCCTCCGCGAAACATTCTTGCTGCATTTGCGCGCCTCGCGGCGCCTGGCGCACGCCTCGAACGCTCAGGACGCGCCATCCGACGGACAGGTTTTCCACAGGCGTTGCTATCAAGGCGCACTCGACCCGTCGGAACACTGTCCGGACAGCTGGGGCGGCCGCTGGAATTCTCGCGTCAGGCGATTGTCAGTGCCCGCACTCAACCTGAACGCGAAACCTGCGCGCCTGGCGCTGCACGCTGGAAGCCCGCTAAAGTCCGGGCTTGCACAGACTTGCCATGAGAATCAGGCGTCGACTTCCGCTTCCAGAGCGAATTCCTGGATGAATTCGCGGCGGGGCTCGACAAGGTCACCCATCAGCCTGGAGAACATCTCGTCGGCGGTGTCGGCATGGTCGACCTTCACCTGCAGCAGCAGGCGGGCGTTCGGATCGAGCGTGGTTTCCCAGAGCTGTTCCGGGTTCATCTCGCCAAGGCCCTTGTAGCGCTGGATCTTGATGCCGCGCTCGCCGGCCTCGAGGACGGCGGCAAGGAGCGAAACGGGCCCGAAGATCTGGCTTTCGCCGGTCTTCTCATGGCGCAGCACGCAGCTGCCGGCATAAACGTCGCCCAAAGCTTCAGCGCGTTCGGCCAGGCGGCGCGCGTCCGGCGTCGACAGCAATTGCGGATCGAGCGCCGCTTTCTCCTCGACGCCTCGAACCGTGCGCGAGAAGACGACAGAGCCATCCTCGTGATGGCCCTTCCAGGTGTCTTCGCCTTCTTCCGCGATGCGGTTCAGGCGCTGGGCGGCGAGATCGGCTTCGGCCTGCCCTGCTCCGGCCTTCAGCGCGCCGGCGAGGGCCGCCTGCTCGACAACGTGACCCGGCGCGCGCAGCGCAAGGCGCGCGAGCGTGCCCTTGAAGGCTGCCGCTTCCTTCACGCGCGCGCCAAGATCGGCGCCGGCGATCTGCTCGCCATTGTCGCGGATCAGCATCTGGCCTTTGACGCCTTCAGCGATCCGGAACTCGTCGAGTTCGGAATCGTCCTTGAGGTAGCGCTCGGACTTGCCGCGCTCGGCTTTGTAGAGCGGCGGCTGCGCGATGTAGAGATAGCCCTTCTCGATCACTTCCGGCATCTGGCGGTAGAAGAAGGTCAGCAGCAGCGTGCGGATATGCGCGCCGTCGACGTCGGCGTCGGTCATGATGATGATGCGGTGATAACGCATCTTCTCGATCTGGAAGCCTTCGCTGGGGTTGGTCTCCGAGCGTCGCCCGATGCCGCCGCCCAGCGCCGTGATCAGCGTGCCGACCTGGTCGGATGAGAGCATCTTGTCGAAGCGCGCGCGTTCGACGTTGAGGATCTTTCCGCGCAGCGGGAGCACGGCCTGGTTCTCGCGGTTGCGGCCCTGCTTGGCCGAGCCGCCGGCGCTATCGCCCTCGACGATGAAGATCTCGGACTTCGCCGGATCCTTCTCCTGACAGTCGGCGAGCTTGCCGGGGAGCGAGGTGATGTCGAGCGCCGATTTGCGGCGCGTGAGTTCGCGCGCCTTGCGGGCGGCTTCCCTTGCAGCAGCAGCCTCGACGATCTTCATCATCACCTGTTTTGCGGGGCCGGGATTCTCCTCGAACCACTGGCTCAGCGCGTCCGTCATCAGGCTTTCGACAATGGGTCGGACTTCGGACGAGACCAGCTTGTCCTTGGTCTGGCTTGAGAATTTGGGGTCCGGCACCTTCACCGAAAGCACGCAGGTGAGGCCTTCGCGCGCATCGTCGCCGGAGATTTCGACCTTCTCCTTTTTCGCAAGACCCGTCTCGTTGGCGTACTTGTTGATCACGCGCGTGAGGGCGCCGCGGAAGCCGGCAAGGTGCGTGCCGCCGTCGCGCTGCGGGATGTTGTTGGTGAAGCAGAGGACGTTTTCATAATAGCCGTCATTCCACTGCAGCGCGGCTTCGACGACGACGCCGTCCTTCTTGGTCATCGAGTAGATCGGCTTGGGGATCGCGGCGTTGCGCTGGCGGTCGATGTGCTTGACGAAGGCTTCAACGCCGCCCTCGTACTGCATCACGATTTCCCACGGCTCTGGGCCGCGCAGGTCCTTGAAGACGATCTTCACGCCCGAGTTGAGGAAGGCGAGTTCGCGCAGGCGATGCTCGAGCGTCTCGCGCTTGAACTCCGTCATCGTGAAGGTGGCGGCGCTCGGCAGGAAGCGGACGGTGGTGCCGGTCTCGTGGCGCGAACCGTCGGCCTTCATTGGCGCGTCGCCGATGATGCGCAGGGGCGCCTCGGGCTCGCCCAGCTTGAAGCGCATCGTGTGGATCTTGCCATTGCGGCGGATGGTGAGGTCGAGCGTCTCGGACAGCGCGTTGACGACCGATACGCCAACGCCGTGCAGGCCGCCGGAGACCTTGTAGGAACCTTCCTCCTCCGTGTTGGCGAACTTGCCGCCCGCGTGCAGCTGGGTCATCACGACCTCGGCGGCGCTGACGCCTTCTTCGGAATGGATATCGACGGGAATGCCGCGGCCATTGTCGCTGACTTCGGCGGAGCCGTCGGGGAAGAGCGTGACGGCGACATGGTCGGCATGGCCCGCCAGCGCTTCGTCGATCGAGTTATCGACGACTTCGTAGACCATGTGGTGCAGGCCCGAGCCGTCGTCGGTGTCGCCGATATACATGCCCGGCCGCTTGCGCACGGCGTCGAGCCCGCGGAGCACCTTGATCGACTCGGCGTCGTAGCTCTTCTTCGAAGGCTCGGCGCCAGCAGTTTCAGACACGTCAGGCATTCACAACTTCCCTCGCGGCGCGCAGAGGCGGCGCCGCCAAACTCCGTATCAGCCCTCGAGGACAGTCCCGTCAGACACTTCGAAGCGCTGGGCGCGATCGCCGAACGCATCGAAGAGGGAGCGGTCTGTTCCTGTGAGCCATGCCTGGCCGCCAAGGGCAGCCAGTTCGTCGTACAACGCGGCGCGCCGGTCCGAATCGAGATGGGCCGCCGCCTCGTCAACTAATAGCAGGGGTGAGGGGGCAAAATCACGCTCGAAAAGCGCCTGAGCGTTAGCTAAAATAAGCCCTATCAACAAGGCCTTCTGCTCACCCGTCGAGCACTGGTCGGCGGCGAGGCCCTTGGGGGCGTGAATGACGCGCAGATCGGTGCGGTGAACGCCCTCCGTGGTGCGTCCGGCGATGCGGTCGCGGCCGCGGTTTTCGCGCAGCTGGACGATGATTTCCTGCTCGATATCGGTGAGCGCCACGCCGTTGGCGGCATGCAATTCAAACTGCCCGTCGAGATCGATCAACGCCTTCGGGAAGGCGCCTTCGGGGCGCGCGAGGATTGCCTCCTGCATCACCTTCACGGCGTCTATCCGGTGGATGGCCATGGCGGCCCCAGCGGAGGCCATGCCGAGCTCGATGGCGTCGAGCCAGGCGGGATCGCTCCTGCCCTGCTCCAGCAATGCATTGCGCTGGCGCATGGCCTTCTCATAGCCGGCGGAGGCGGAGGCGTGGCTGGGGAAGTGGGCAAGCACCTGGCGGTCGAGAAAGCGGCGGCGGTCGCCTGCCGGGCCTGCGAAGACGCGGTCCATGGCGGGGGTGAGCCAGATCACGCGCATCAGCTCGCCGAGATCCTGCTGCGCCGTGTCCACCCCATCGAGGCGAGCGGTGCGCCGTGAGCGGCCCTGGTCGTCGAGTTCGAGCGCAAGTGAAATGCGGCGGTCGACATCGCCATCGCGCACATTGGTGGAGATGGCCCAGCCGCGCGCGGCCTCGCCCTCCGACGTCTGGCGCACGAGGTCGCTGAACTCGGCGCCGCGCAGGCCGCGCCCGGGCGACAGCATCGAGACGGCCTCAAGCAGGTTGGTCTTGCCCGAGCCGTTCTGCCCGAACAGGCAGACATGGCGGCCATCGAGGCGCAGGTCGAGCGCGGCATAGTTGCGATAATCGCGCAGGCCCAGCCGCGTGAGCCGGACATGGGGGCGGCGAGGATCAGCGACGTCCATCATGGCGAGATAGGCCCCGCCCTACGGTATGCCAGCCTACACACGCAGCGGCATCAGGACGTATTCGGCGCCGGCGTCCTTGGCGTCGATGACGCGGGCGGGAGAGGCGGCGTCGTTGAACTCGATGCGTGTCTCCTCGCTTTCGATCTGGCCTGCGACATCAAGGAGATATTTGGCGTTGAAGCCGATCTCCATCGGCTCGCTGTCGTACTCCGCCTCGATGTCTTCAGCGCCGTGACCTGATTCCGAGTGCGTGACGGCGAGCATCAGCTTGCCGGCCGACAGCGACAGCTTCACGGAGCGCGAGCGTTCGGCGGACACAGTGGCGACGCGATCGACCGCGTCCTTGAACAACTTGGTCGGCACGACCATGATCCGGTTGTTGTCTTTCGGAATGACGCGCTGATAGTCCGGGAAGGAGCCGTCGATCAGCTTGGACGTCAGCACGGCCTCGCCGATGCGGAAGACGATCTTGGAGTCCGAGGCCTCGATGGTGACGATCTCGGGCGCGTCATCAAGAAGCCGGCGCGCTTCGGCGACGGCCTTGCGCGGCACGATCACGCCCTTGAGGCCGGATGAACCTTTCGGCGCTTCGCCTTCGGCCAGCGCGAGGCGATGCCCGTCGGTGGCGACGGCGCGCAGCACATTGCCCTTCGCGCCCTTGGCGTGGTGCAGGTAGATGCCGTTCAGGTAGTAACGCGTCTCCTCGGTCGAGATCGCAAAGCGCGTCTTGTCGATCAGGCGGCGCAGTTCGGCAGCCGCGATCTCGAATTTCACCGGCGCGGCTTCCTTGGCCATGGTCTGGAAGTCGGCGGCGGGCAGTGTCGGCAGGGCGAACTTGGAGCGGCCGGCGGAGATGGAGAGGCGGCCGTCGGCGAGGTCGAGCGCGACTTCGGAGCCCTCCGGCAGTTTGCGGACGACGTCAAAAAGCGTCTGGGCCGGGGCAGTGACGGCGCCGGCCCTCTTCACATTGGCTTCGGCCGCGTCCGTCGCCTCGATGTCGAGGTCGGTAGCGGTGAGCATCAGCCGGTCGCCTTCGGCCTGCATCAGTATGTTGGACAGGATAGGAATCGTGTTCCGCCGCTCGACCACGGCCTGGACGTGGGACAGCGCCCGCATCAGCGCATTGCGGTCGATGGTCAGTTTCATACGTCCAGTCCCTGACAGGAGGCGGCCCTTGAGAAAAGCTCGTGGAGCGCCCGGTGGTTCGCCGAAAAGGTTCGGCCCGCCGGATGAGGGCGGGCCGGAAGATTAGCCAGATTGGCGCGTGCGGGAAGGCCCTGACAGGGGCTTTCGCAAGCTATTCACATACCCTCCCCTGTTTTCAGGGAAAACTGGGCGCTCAGCGCGTGTTGCGCGGGTCGGCCATGATGCGCTGTTCGAGCTGGCGCAGCTCTTCGGCCATCGACTGGTTCGAGGCGACCATCGCCGCAATCTTGCGATAGGCGAACAAAACCGTCGTGTGATCCCGATCCCCGAACATCCTGCCGATCTGCGGGTAGGAGCATTTGGTCATCTGGCGGCTGAGATACATCGCATACTGCCGGGGCAGCGCGTACTGGCGCTTGCGGCACGGGCTTTCAAGCTCGGCCTTGGTGACGCCATAGGCGCGGGCGGTGACGTCCTTGATGGTGTCGATGCGCGGCGCCTTGGACGGCGCGCCGCCCATCTGCAGCTGGATCGACTTCTCGACGGCGGCGCGGTCGACCGGCTTTCCGGCCAGCACGGTCCCGCAATAGACGTTGCGCACGGCGCCGCAGAGCGCGCGGCCGGACGCGGGCAGACGATCAGCAAGAAGATCGATCCACTCTTCGGTCAGCTGGAACTCGCTGTCGATGGCGGCGGCGGCGATGGACACCGCGTCCGCGCGGGCGCGGAGGATTTCGCGGCGGAGGTTGCGCTCGGGCAGTTCCATCTGGGCGATCACGCCGCCATGGATCTCGTCACGCATCCGCTCGTCGAGCTGGTCGATCAGGGCGGGCGTCTGGTCGGCGGCAAGCACCACCACGCCGCCATTCGCGACGATGGCGCGCATGTGGGAGAAGAACTCGACCAGCGTGCCGGGCTTGGCGCAGATGAACTGGAAATCGTCGAGCAGGACGACGCGGGCGCGGCGGAACATGGTGCGCAGGTCCGACGTGTCCTTACGCTTCACGCCGTCGATGAAGGCGTGGAGGAAGTCTTCCGAGCTCATGTAGAGGACGCTGCCCTCGCCTTTCGCGGCGCGCAGCGCGCCTTCGATGCCGCGCAGGAGGTGCGTCTTGCCGACGCCATGCGGGCCGACGATCGTGACGACGTGGGCGGAAACGCTGGCGCCCATGGCGAGACGGCGGGCAAGTCCAAAGGCGACGCGGTTAGAATCGCCCACCATGAAGTTCTCGAGGGTCTGATCGTCCTCGCCCGCGATGGCGGGGAGAGCGTCCTCATCGACGGGCGCGTCGAAAGCGTCTTCGGCGACGACCTCGTTCGGGCGGGCAAGCGCCATCACGTCGTTGGAGATGCGCTCGCGCGCCTCGATGCGAACGCGGCGGCCATCGCGGTCGGCCTGGTCCCAGGCCTGCTGGATGAAGTGGCCGAAATCGGCCTCGACGCGCGTGCGCTCGTGCTCGCTGGCGGCGGAGAGCAGCACTTCGCCATTCACTTCGGCGACGAGCTCGAGCTTCGCCAGCCAGGATTCGAACTTCACCTCGCCAAGGCGGCGGCGCAGCGCGGCGCGCACGTCGGCCCAGATGACGGGGATCTGGTCGCCTTCGCGACCGGCATAGGCTTCACGACCCGCGGGCGCAGAAGCGCGCGCCGGCGCGCCGGTCTCGCTGGCGAACGGCTCCCTGCCGCGCGAGGCTCCGCCGCCGCCATTGGGCGAAAAACGTGTCGTGGATTGCTTGCTGATCATGGCCCCTCATCTACCCTTCTCTGGCGATGCCTTCCTTTTCTGATCGGACACAAAGCTTCTCAGACGGCTCCAGCCCCGGAGCCGCAGAACGATGTCCAAACGAAGGAAGGTTACTCGCTACAGAGGAGAGTTTTTCTCCCTTCGAGACGAACCGTCAACCGACTCATCGGCCGCAGCTGACGAATTATTTTTCACGAATCTGTCGTGATCAGTATTGCCACTGGATTCATTCAAAAAATGCTGCGGCACTGCATTCTTCGCACGTTTCCTTGCATCTGCAGTCATCCGTGTACGGATGAAATGCAAAGCACACGAGACCGCAACGCCCTGCGGCGCTGCTTCTTTGAAACTCAACTGTGACGAGTATCAGCGCAACCCCGAAAATGCGGGGTCGGGGCTCCGCGCGTTACGCGCCGACGCCTTTGACGCGGGCGGCGAGACGCGAGACTTTGCGCGAGGCGGTGTTCTTGTGCAGCACGCCCTTGGTGACGCCGCGCATGATCTCCGGCTCGGCGGCCTTCAGCGCCTTGATGGCGGCGGCCTTGTCGCCTGACGCAACGGCTTCCTCGACCTTCCGGACGAATGTGCGGACGCGCGACCGGCGTGACTTGTTGACCTCGGTCCGCCGGGCGATCTTGCGCACCATTTTCTCGGCGGATTTCGTATTGGCCATCGGTCTTCCAAGCTCCGTTTACCCTGACCGCCGGACACGAACCGGGGGTTTTGGGGAGCGGCCTATTATCAGCGTCGCCTCAGGCCGTCAATTCGCGGCGCGCACGATTTGGCGGACGGCGCGAAACACCGCGCCAAAGGCCCTCTTCACTGTTGCTTGAACTGGGCCGGACGCTTCTCGACGAAGGCGCTCATGCCTTCCTTCTGGTCGTCGGTGGCGAACATGGCGTGGAAAAGCCGCCGTTCGAAGGCCAGGCCCTGATGCAGCGTGGTTTCGTAGGCGGCATTCACCGCCTCCTTGGTCATCATGGCGATCGGCTGGGAGGCGGCGGCGATCTTTTTCGCGACCTTTTTCGCCTCTTCCATCAGCTGGTCGGCCGGCAGGACGCGGGAGACCAGCCCCGCGCGTTCGGCTTCCGCAGCGTCCATCATGCGGCCAGTGAGGCACATCTCCATCGCCTTCGATTTTCCGACCAGCCGCGTGAGACGCTGCGTGCCGCCAATACCGGGCATCACGCCAAGATTGATCTCCGGTTGTCCGAACTTCGCCGCCTCCGACGCCAGGATGAAATCGCACAACATCGCGAGCTCGCACCCGCCGCCCAGCGCAAACCCGTTCACGGCTGCGACGATCGGCTTGCGGAAGGACGACACCGCGCGCTCGAAGTCCGCGAACATGTCAGCCTTGTAGACGTCCATGTAGCTCTGCGGCGCCATTTCCTTGATGTCGGCGCCGGCGGCAAACGCCCTGCCCGCGCCGGTTATGATGACGCAGCTTATGCTGGCGTCGCCATTCCACTTGCCCAGCTGGTCGCCAACTTCGGCGCACAGCTTGCGCGAGAGCGCGTTCAGCGCTTCGGGGCGATTGAGCGTGATGATTCCGACGGGACCATCGATTTCCACCAGCAGCGTTTCGTAGGCCATGAGCGTCTCCTCTTGCCGTCCCTGTTACCCAACGGGGAGGCTGAACTCCACCCGCGTTGCGCCGGCGAGCCGGATGCGGTCGAGCAGATCGATCACGACATCGACATCGGCCGTACCGAGATCGGCCTGCACGATCGACGTTGCGCCTTCAACGACGGGATCGGAGAGGAAATGCGCAGCGTGCTGCAGGCCATCCTCGTCAATGCCTTCGGGCGCGCCGATCGCGTTGTCGAACCAGCCGGCGAGCGCTGCGGCGATGGCCGGCGGGTCGCCATCGATGGCGATGCGTGCGCCGTCCCACGAGAATGGTGCAATCACGATGTGCAGACCCCCGCCCTGGAACGCGATCGGCTCGAACTCCAGCATGCGCCCGGGCGAGAACATCGAGGGGCTGGCGCTCTCGCCTTCCACGACGGCGAGATCGTAACGCGCGCCGAGATTGAGCACGCCTTCGCGCGCCAACTCGCCGTGGTCATCAAGCATGGGCGGCTCGATCATCACGGTGCGGCCCTGCTCGCGGAGGTCCCGCAGAGCCTGCTCGAACTGGCCGACATAGTTGGTGCGGATATCGGCCAGAAGGCTGAAAAGGTCGCTCACGCTTTGCTCCGTCGCAGTGATGCGAGGGGTCTAGTCCGCCAGGCGCGTCGAGGCGAGCTTCACGACGAGCTCGAACTCGACGCGCACCGGCGCATTATTCGCAGACGCGCGAATCCTGATCGTGAGACGCTCGTCTTCGCGCGCATAGACGACGCCATCCGGCTCCTGCACCGGCTTCCAGCCAAGTGCGGGAAGCGTCTCGGCGTAGAACGCCGAAATACGGTCGCCACCGATGTTGCCTTCGGCAGACGTCCTGACGACGCGGCCCTGATCGCTTTCAAAGATCAGCGGCTCGGGCTTTTCGGTGAGGCCCTGCGGGAGCGGAACGTCATCAATCGCGGTCAGGAATTGCGTGGCGTGCGCAGCCGGCGCGCTCGCGCAGGCCGCAGCGGCGGCGATCACGATGGCGCTGGCAAAGTGTCTGAGCACGCGTCCCTCCACTGACGCGAGTCTCGCCGGGTTCGCCTTAACAGGCAAACAATCGGGCTGTCTCGCGAAACTGTTCTTCAGATGTTCTTCCGGCCGATTGTGGTCAACGGCGCTGGAGCTGGGGACGGGCCGATGATGATCGGCCGCGTCACGACTTTCGCCGTCAAGGGCGTCGCGGCGCTGACCTGTCGTTTCTGTCCCGCCATGGCGGGCCGCACGGGCGCCTCCGGCATGCCGGGCATCGCGGCCTGAAGTTCAGGCCAGCTTCTTCTCGATCACGTCCCACATTGCCGCCACCGCATCGACGCCCGAGAGGCGCTTGAGCGCACGCGCGCCAGTGGGCGATGTCACGTTGATCTCCGTCATCATGCCGCCGATCACGTCGATGCCCACGAATAGGAGGCCGCGCTTCTGCAGCTCCGGACCGATGCGCGCGCAGATTTCCTTCTCGCGCGCAGACAGGTCAGTCGCCTCTGCTGTACCGCCAACGACGAGGTTGGAGCGGATCGCGCCGCTGGGCGGCTTGCGGTTGATGGCGCCGACAGGCTTTCCGTCCACGATGAGAATGCGCTTGTCCCCTTCACTCACCGCCGGAAGGAAAGCCTGCGCGATGAAGGGCTCGGGCGCCATCTTGTTGAACAGGTCGACGACCGCTTCGAGATTGCCGTCCTCGCGGCCAATCTTGAGGACGCCGGCGCCGCCATGCCCATGCAGCGGCTTCAGCACGATGTCGCCATGCACGGCGCGGAACTCGTGCACGCGGGCAATGTCGCGCGTGATCAGCGTCGGCGGCTGCAGGTCAGGATACATCAGCGTGAGAATCTTTTCCGGCGAGGAGCGCACGCCGGCCGGATCATTCACCACCAGCGTCTCGTCCGTCACCAGTTCGAGCAGGTGCGCCGCCGTGATGTAGCCCATGTGGAAGGGCGGATCCTGCCGCATCAGGACGACGTCGATGTCGCGGCGCAGATCAATCCTCTGCGCCACGCCCATCTCGGCATGCGGCGTGCGGCCGGGGAAGACTTTCGCAGGTCTGGCCCACGCGCCGACGAAGCCGGAGTCATAATAGAGGTCGCCCACGCCATAGACGAAGACCTGATGGCCGCGCGCCTGCGCTTCCTCGATCATCATGAAGCTTGAATCGCCAGCCGGGTTCACGGCCTCCAGCGGGTCCATCTGGACGGCGATGCGCAATGACATGGGA
>Ga0209550_10004840_pt1 | contig 12721 bp, 9 predicted proteins | sample LauGreSuBDMM15SN_2_FD_187567 | JGI IMG/M metagenome (GOLD analysis project Ga0209550, IMG submission 187567) | Freshwater lake microbial communities from Lake Michigan, USA - Su13.BD.MM15.SN (SPAdes) (version 5) | ecosystem: Environmental > Aquatic > Freshwater > Lake | place: Lake Michigan, USA... | reverse complement strand
GGATGAGAAGCGTACCAGTCTTTCATGGCCCTCATCGGGGTTTTGCTCTTGAGTGCCGACTGGGGTAACTGATGGTTGTACAAAGCCACGTAACGCATGAGCGTTTGCTCCAAATCTTCACCACTGGTGAATCGATGCGTTCTGAGCACATCGGCAATGCGCCCATTGAAGCGCTCAACCATGCCATTGGTTCTGGGCGTGCGTGGCTTGGTCAGGCGGTGCTCAATGCTCAGGGCTTGGCACAGTTGGTCAAACTCATGGTTGCCCGTGGCCTGGCGCTCACGGCTTGCAAACAACCTGTCGGTGAACTCTTTGCCGTTGTCGGTCAGAATTTTCTGCATCTTGATCGGGCAAGCCTTGTGCAGGGCATTGAGAAACGCTCGGGCTGCCGCTGCCGTCTTATGACTCTTGATCTGCACAAACACCCAGCGTGTGGCGCGGTCGATGGCCACAAACAGATAGCGCCTGCTGGTTTCGTCGGGCATCTGGGGCAGGTATTTGACATCGATGTGAATAAACCCCGGCTCGTAGCTTTTGAAAGCTTTGTGAGGCTGAGTGGGTTCTTTGGGCTTGAGCGCATTGAGGTTGCCAACGCCGTGGCGACGCAAGCAACGATCAAGACCCGAGCGTGTGGCCTGGGCGCACAGAAACTCGCGGGTGACGGCCAACAAATCATCCAAGGGCAACAGCAGCATCTTTCTGAGTTCGACCACGATCTGTTCTTGCGCGGGTGTGAGCGTGGTTTGCAACCGCTGCGGGGTGTGCGATGCGTCATGAAAGCTGTCCCGGCCCTTCCATTTGTAGACGGTGCCTTCACTCACGCCGTAACGCAACGCCAGGGTTGCAGCAGTCTCCGTGCTGGCCGCCATCTCCGCGCGGGTTGCGGGCGTAGTACGTGCGTTTTTATGCAAGGCAATCATCATGACAAGGCTCCCGGGTGGACTGCTGTGGTGACGCAAAGATTGTCTATCAACTGCCGCATGACCTCTCTGGCCATGAACAGGGGATACCGTTTTGAGTCGATGCAATCATCCCGGATGCGACAACTAAAAGGCAGCACCTTATTTAACAAGCGTGTGCGCTCTCCTCAAGTAAAAACAATTTGAATTTTTGCGTATTGGTACAGCCTCTTAAAATCTCACCCCTCTAAAAAATCTGGGACAAATCATAGTTAGAGGTTCCCAGTGATTCGCTCACACCATCCTTTTGATTTACTGAATGGCCAAACAACCCAATATGCTGGTCTCTCACTAGTCTGAAAATCCCTCCAGACTTTACAGTAACCATCAGGGTCTTTCATCATGTTTTTTATTTCATCAGCGTCTGCATCTTTTCTGAAAATTGTCTCATCCTTATTATTGTGAAATGCAACTGCCCAAAACTCATAATCCACCTCAGTCACTTGAGAAAAATAAATATCAATACAATGTTTGAATACATTCAAATAACTCGCCAATCTTTCTTCTTCGTTTTTGAATAGATTTGGATTGGGTGGATAGTGTTTATCCAGGGTATATTGTTGAACAGATCTAAATGAAAAATTAAGACCTGAATATATTTCATAATCCCGCAAGCTTCGCTCAATCCCAAAACCATATTTGTGGAAATTTTTTAAATTAACCTCACTATCCATACAAAATAATTGTCTGTTTTTTCTGTGTGAAATATCATTTTTTTTAAACCATTCTTTATCATCATCCCAATGCTTAACTCGACCTTTTCTTGTATATTCATGCCAAATAACAGTTTTGTGAGGATGGAATAAGTCGTAACCGTGAGTAAATGCTCTTGCTGCAATTGATATTTCTTCACCATGAAAATAGAATTCCGGATCGTGTTGAACCTCTATACTGAATTTACCCAACGTAAATGCCATGTGAGCAGAGTAGAATCTTGATGGAACAGGTTCAGTTAGTTTTTCCCAATCAGGGATGGTTTCTGGCAAAAAGAAAACAGCGCCTTCTGGAATAAATCTGTCGAAAACCATCCTCCAAGGCTCTTTGATTCTTTTGGCAGGATCATCCTCAGGGTCAAATGATGGAACATAAGCTGTTAAAAGTGGCTTTTTAAATCCTTTTGCTTGAAGTTGCTCGATCATTTCTATCAATATTTTATCCCAGGACTTTTCAAATCGCATATGGGAATCTATTTGCAGAGTGTAATCTTCATCTTTGTATAGTTGTTGAAGCTGATTTCTAGCCCAGCAAGCACCTTTGGATTCATTGTGAAGGACATCAATAATTCTAAATCTGACGTCTTCTTTATAATTATTTAAATTATCAAAACCGTCTTCAGGATGGTATTGACGGCAAATGCCAATGACTAAATTTTCTGGTTTTTCGGCATTCTCCAACATGGATACGATGGTGGGAATCAGTTGAGGGTCCCGATAGGATGCAATTTGAACAAATATCTTCATTGGGCTGATCTTAAAACGGTGATCTGAAAGTCGATCTCAGTTGATATTCGGTCAGAATCAACTCAAAGTTAATTGTTTTCTTTTGCAAGTCCAAACAACACTGTTGAAGGGCTTTTTGTTGAAATCAACCAGTTGATACTTACCGCAAGCTTCGCGAATATCGACTTCCTTAATTTCTTGCCAATTCCAAATTTTATTGTAGTAATTGAGCATGAAGTTTTCTTCTGTATCTATATAATCATGCGCCATGATATAGTCACCATCCTTAATATAAGCGGATAGCAAGTTGAACTCACCCACTTTGTAGCCTCCATCACAAAGAACGAGTGTTGTGCCCGGCTGTTGTATAAAAGGAATAATCAACTCGGGATTAATGATTGAAGAGTAAGTATCGTCAAAAATATTTTCAACAATAATTTCGATATTCTCATCTCTCAAACTGTCATAACTAGGACGGCTGTTCACATCGAAAGATCTAACGCTTGATGAGAACAATTGATTAGCATTGAGCATGTCTCTGATGGCCAATGTCAATCCGCCATCAGCAGTACCAATTTCCAAAACTCTTTCAGGTTTAACATGATGAATAAAATCAGCAAATACCTTAAAGGCATTTTCATGCTGCATAGCAACATGATTTTTGTATAAAATATAACCCGTCATTTTATTCATGAAATTTTTAAACTACAAAATATATTGATACTTGTTACGGCTATTTCAACTCCTGCTGATAAAAGACAGCTTTATTTCAAGTAGGGCTTACTGGTGTACTGGTGTGGGTGTGGGTGTGGGTGTTTCCGTTTCTGTCATTGTTGGTGTTTGTGTTTGCGTTGGTGCTGGTCCTGATGTTCGTGTTTGTGTGGGTGTAGTTGCTGGGGTTGCCGCTGGTATTGTTGCAGTCGAAGTTGAAGTAAACGTTGGCGTAACTGTTGGCGTTAATGTCGGCGTTAATGTCGGCGTTAATGTTTGTGTTTGTGTTTGTGTTTGTGTTGTTGCTGGTGTTGTAGCAGTCGGAGTCGGCGTTGGCGTTGTGGCTGAAGTCGCCGTAGGGGTCGGCGTTGCCGGTGCGGTTGCAGTCGGTGTTGGGGTCGGTGTGGCCCCTAAAGTTGCAGTCGGAGTCGGCGTTGGCGTTGAAGCCGAGGTCGCCGTAGGGGTTGGCGTTGCCGGTGCGGTTTCAGTCGGTGTTGGGGTAGGCGTGGCCCCTAAGCTTGCAGTCGGAGTCGGCGTTGGCGTCAGGCTCAAACTGGCAGAGGGCGCTGGCAAAGATGCCGACGGAGTGGGACTGGGGGTGATGGCAAAGCTGTTGGCGGCATAAGCAGGCGATACAACAGCATCAAGCACGGGGCGAACCCATGATTGTGGAATAACACCTGTGTAAACAAGCATACCTGTAGTTGATACCCCCAAGGCCTTGATGAGACGCCGCTTTCCTATGCTGTGAGAATCCGTGTGTGGCGTATTTTCCATCACAACTTTTTTGGGATCGACGTCAGACATTTGAAATCTTCCAGAGAGCGAATGAATACGATTTTCTCATTATGTTCCTAGTCATAATAATTTATAAAAAGTAGCATTCGGCATTGATTGGTTAAACAGGTTTTGAGCACACATTGCTTCGAACACAGTTAAATTTTACTGTAAAATTGATTTTGTTTTCAATAAGTTCAGCTTAAATGTTTTTTTAGTCAATTTAAAATAAAAGTTTTAATTTAATCTATAAATTTATACTTGTAAAATTTATATACGAAATTATAATTAATATATAATCATTCACACACCTACTAGCATTACATTACTTAAAACCAATTTTTTAATTAATTTGCTAAATGCATCACGGTGTCAGGCTCATTTGCTCAAGGTTAGACCATGTCACCAGATACTTCAAATTTGATCCAGTGCCTGTGTAGAACCTTCATCCAAAGCAATCGCGCGAAGGAATTGCAGCAAGCCGTGTCTGATTTCAAAGGATGGGATGCCTTCTTGCATGAGGCTACGCACCACCGATTGCTGCCTATTGCGTACTGGACCTTCAAGCGCCATCAGGTTGTGATTCCACGAAAAGTGAATCTTATTTTGGCAGGTGCATATTTACAGCAAGCATGTCTGGCGAAGGCACAAACCGCCGCCATGAATGAGATCCTCAGAGCTTTTACTGAGCTTGGGATCAATGCCCTGGTGCTCAAGGGAGGGGTGTTAGCCCATTTGATTTACCCAGAACCAGGGCTCAGGCCCATGGAAGATATCGATATTTTGGTCTCGCCTGATCAGTTGGGCAAGGCTCATGAGGTCTTGTCGTCAAAGGGTTACAGTGCACCGCTTGAAAAAACACGGTACGACCGACTGCAGCATCAACTGCCCATTGCGCATCGCAAAGTGGCAGGTCACATTGTGTGCATCGAATTGCACCGTGAGTTATTTAACCGGATTCTCAATTGCACGATGGACTTCTCTCACCTAGAGAGGCCATTTGCACAAATTCAGGTTGATGGCGTCAATGTCAACCATCTCGGTGAAGCTGAGCTGTTGTGGATGCAGTATCGAGGGCTTCGAAAATTAGCAGAGCCTTTAAGACAAATTCAGCTGATTGATATCGCTTTGCTTGCAGAGCGCATGCCTGACCATTGGCAGGGTCCATCTGTCCGGATGCTTCACTCTGAACTGTGGAATGCTCTTGTCGCTTTGGATCAGTACATTCCCTTTAGCCAGCGCACGCGGCAGTTCTTGGGCATTCCCATTCAAAAAAAGCCCGACGCCCAAGATCATTTGGGCAGGGACTATAGCGGCTGGCCACGTGTTTTGATGCAACGCCATTGGGCTGATTGGGTGCAAACTCTGTGGCCCAGAAGATGGTGGGCCCACTTTTTTTATGGTCTTGCGCCTGACAGCACACGTTGGCAAATCCAACGATCGCACTGGGCCCTGTTTGTGCTCCAGGGTTGGCGCCGCCTCAAACTGGGTCCGGTCAACACCCATTCATTTTTTGCTCTCAAGCAACATGCCATTCAAACCCCAATTTATAAGGCCAGCGAAGACTCTGATTCAGCTCTGGGCCTGCTGGTTGAAAGCCAGCCAAGCAGTGATTCAGTGCCAAAGACAGCCCCAGAGATGTCTCAGGAAGTCAGTGACACTGGCCTGAATACCGTTTCTTTCTCGCAAAAACAGGAGCCCCTTGATGAGGTGGCGGTTACAACTGTACTCGTAACATGTATGTACAACGGTTTGTCGGAAACATGCTTTGGCGGGCGTAATAACCGTGACAAGGATTACCGTGAGTCACTGGCGACCATCGCACGATCCAGTGATCTTCCAATTATCTGCTTTGTGTCAGCCGAAGAACTGCCAACTCATCAATCATTTTTCGAAGGACGACCACACCATATCACGTGGGTCACTCTTGAATTAAAAGATATTCCTCATTCAAATGAAATTCAAAGAATTAAATTTGATCATTCTGAAGACTACACAGATTTGTATTGGAAAGAACGATGTTTAGAGATCATGTGGGGAAAGTTTCATATGCTGGAGCTCACTTTGAAGATTCATGAAAGTGCGAAACATCTTTTTTGGATCGATGCGGGTCTGGCTAACGTCAATATCATTTCTACCAAATATACGCATGCCGAAGCACTTGCTGCTTTTGAATTGCATCGGGTGGACTCCGCATTCACACCACGACTTTTTGAAGGCATGAAGGAAATGGCAGGCGAGCGTTTTTTGGCAATCAAGACGACTCAGCCGCACAATCCCGGTATTCCAGAAAAATACAATGATTATGCTTATACCAATAGCCATGGTTTGATTGGTGGGCTATTTGGCGGCAATCGGCAGGTGATAAAAAAGATGTGCCAGTTGTTTGAGGGAAAGTGCCAGAAAATATTAGCAACTGACGTGCTTTATGGTGAAGAGAATATCATGACTGGCTTGCTGGTCGATCATCCTGAACTCTTTGAGACCTTCACATTTAATTCTTGGTACCACGAAGGTTGGAGTTTCCATAATCCCGAATTGGTTAACTTCAGTCAGTTCTTCGACCTCATGCTTAAAACGCCTGAAATATCTCATCCTGTGAAATTTCCATGGGGCGCGTGATGGAAAATTTAAACTTCAATGAAATAACTTAAAAATGAAAATCAACACAAACCCGTTCGATCAAAGCCTGCATTACCTCGGGTTCTCAGAAGCCAAAGTGAATTTTGTGGTCATCGGTGCCATGGATGGTATTTCTTTTGATGAATTTTACAGTTTTGTAAGAAGCTACCGTTGGTCGGGACTGTTGGTGGAGCCTATTCCCGAGCAATTTCGCCGATTGGTTTCAAATTACACAACTGTCGGTTGCAGTCCCGACAATCGCTATGAAAACAGTGCTGTCGCTGAGCACAATGGCACCACTCAGATGTTGACCATCAACCAGGAAGCTGTTGACGACGGAAAGGTACACGCGTGCTTTGGTGGAATGTCTGCCATCTACCCGCCAAGAAATGGACTGGCCTCTGATTTGGATGCGGAAACCGTACGGCAGTTTGGACAACTCATCGAAGTGCCATGCATGACACTTCAAACACTTTTGGAAAAACATCAGGTCCTGGCATTTGACATATTTTGTATCGATGCCGAAGGATGGGATTTGAAAATTTTGCGTCAACTCGACTTCTCAGTTTGGCGGCCAAAGCTGATTCGAATCGAGTACATCAATTTGTCCGATGAAGAAAAGTTGGAGGTAGTCAATTTATTTGATGCCCACGACTATAACTATTTTATTGAAGGCATGAACATAGATGCGGTCGACATTCAGTTTTGGGATCGTGTCAATAAAGAGCAAATTCCGATTTCCCGGAAGTCAATTCTTAAGCCTTACCATCACAACCTCACGGTAGTGAGTTCCCTGATGCACTTGGTGTTGGAACACAACAGCGATGCGCATTCCACATACCAAATGGCCCATTCGCAGTTGCAATCGCTCAATGAAGGCCAGCGACTGATTGTGTTTACACCACCAGGCCCCGCTGAACTTGCTGCAAGGGAAAGGAGTTCTGCATCCACATTGGTGATCAGACGCAGCTTGGAAGACTTTTCATCGCAAGAACACTATGCTTTGATTTACAAAGCCCATGTCAAGCTCTCGGGACCTGTTAAGAACCTGGAAACTGATGCCATGCGAAGCTGGCTGTCCTTGAGTGCACCATTCCTACTCCACGACGCCAGCATCTTCAATCCCTTCGGTACAGAAAATTTCCTTTGGGTTGACAGCAGTGCCGTTCCCGCTATGGCCAAGGGACTCAACGAGAACCTGCCTGCTTGGAACAGGGTGATTGAGCAAATTGTTCATGACACGCGGATTTGGCAACCTGCAGGGGCTGCACCGAATCGACAAGCCCTTGAACATGCAACCCAGCTGTGGCTCGAGTCACCGCTTGAATCGTTGCTGTTTTCCGTTACGGGTCAAGCCTTGGGTGGTGCAATACCCGCCATTCATGTTTTCAATGGAATTTATTACGCCTGCTTAGATCGCCTGCTTCAAAAAGGAGAGCTTTGCTCTTTGTCTGAGGTACTCACCTTGGTTGCTCACTCTCATCGCTACCTTTTAAACATTCAAAGAGGTACAGGTCTTGGCATAGGGACTTGAATTAAATAAATGCAAGGTGCGAAGTTGTACTTCACGCCCAGCGAATTCATGAGGACCATGTGGCAAGACTATTTCATCAGGAGTAGTCTTCTTTCTCGCAGTGTATTTTCTCGCCTTTCAATCTCAAAAAGCGATATCAGTGTGCACCTCGTGATCTTCAAGCCTGCACTGACTGTGAAGACTCATGCACTGTGAAACTGAGAAGCTCCATAAGCGGAGCCAGTTGGTCAAAGTGTCCGTAGTTGAGTTCGTAACCTGGGCAAACGCGCACAATTTCAGCAATCTGCGCCACACCTCGATTTTTTAAATTACCGCCATTCAGTGTTGAATGAACCAGTTGCATGGCCGCCTGGCCAGCTGAAATGCGTTGCAGTGAAAATTCGCCCCCTTCGCGATAGGTGGGAAACAACATGAGTCCAGGCCGAACTGCGGTTTCAGGCGGGACCATTTGGCCCAGCAGGGCGGCTGGCACTAAACTCCGCCCCCCCACCTTTTCAACCGATGCCAGTTGCGTAGCCATGCCCGGAAACAATGGAGCCCACTCACCTTTAAAACACAAAGGACGTACAAACCCCTCCCAATGCATGTCATTGGCATCTGCATACATTTGCTCATCACCATGGTAGGTCCAGCCTTGCAGCATTAACCAGGCTGACAAAGTGCTCTTTCCAGCCCCTGATTCACCGCTGATCAGTAAACCGTGTCCACGTTTAGCCAATAAGGCCGCATGCAACATGAGTCCATCCGTGCAACGTCGAATCCACACTTGCATCATCGCTTCCATGACAGCATGAACACCTTTCTCGGGCTCCATGCCGTTGTAAATGCAATCTGTACCAGCAAAAACAGTAAACCCCGGCACATTTTGATGACTGTGCAATCTGTACACCGCTTCAGGCACAGCGTTAGGAGCGCAGGGGTGACTGCCGATCAATCTTTGCACCCATTGACCCGCTGCCTGATCCCCCCATTCGAGGGCTACAGTGTTGCCGCCTAATGCGGCAAGACGCCACCCTTTGGCGGATATCCTCATAAGCGAACCACGCCGCTCGTGCGCATCTTTTCTAAGGCATCCATCAAGTCTTCTTGAAGACTGACTGCTTCAGGGTAGGCATCCGTCAACAAAGACTCAATCTGTTCTATGCTGCGTTGGCCATCGATCAATTGCCAGATCAGGGCCGACGACTCGTTGAGATAAAAAGCTTTCTCAGCGTTAACTGCATAGAGCACTATTTCGCCCTCTATGACCTCTTCGACACATTCAGATTCACGTTGGGGGATCAAGTTTTTATTCATGGTTGATTGATGTTGAAGTGGTTTAAATGCCATCCAGATTATCAGAGCAAGCAGCCTTTGATGATGCTTGCTTTGTGTCACTTGTCATGATTCAACCCGTTCATTTGGACCGTAATAATACTCGCGTCGATGATCAATCACAGAAGCCAACAGAACACCAGGTCGAAGCCGCCCTGCACGCGTCTCTTGAAAAAGGTGAGACATCCAGGTCTGCTCATGAGGGTGTGCCCATTTGGTGTTGAGAAACATTTTTCTGTTGCCTTCACGACTGACTACTTGCGGCCAATTCGAGTAATAAACATCCCCGCTAGCAAACGACAAGCCTTCAAACACACCAAGTCGCTCAAACCTGACTGGTGGAATACTTCTCGCAAATCCATATTTCGGCAGTTCAGATTGTTCTGGCCATAACTGACACCTTAATTCCTGCGGGACGTTGTACCACGACCATTGCTCACTGTTGGTACCATAAACCTCTGAAAAGCTTAACTTGAGGAAATCAAATTTCTCTACTTCCATTAACCGAAGAAGTTTTCCATAAAGGCCATCAATCCAGCGAACGAAACCTGATTTGCAAGGGGGCATGTCTGGTGTCGCCAGCAGCATGTCGTCCTCCAAAAAAAACATATAGTCGTGTACGCTTGATTCAAAAAGTTCAGCTGCAAGCTGTCGCCCACCACAGATGCCTAAATTCCCCTGTGCTTGGTGTTTTAAACCTTCTTTCTCGCAAAACAGTCTGTTCGCTTCAAGCGCATCAATATCCGTACTGTTATCGATGACATGAACAGTAGCTTGCTCAAAAAAATTGGCTTGCTGTTTCCATGATTGCACGATTAACTTCAACTGTTGTGGTTGATTGAAGGTCAAGATATAAATAGCTGTTGATAAATTATCAACGTCGCGAGGGCGGCAAATGGTAGAAGTTGATGGCAGTAGCTTCACATTGGATTCTGCATGCTTTCTGATGGGCGCTGCAGGTATGACCAACCTGGTGCGAACCAAAGGTACGGGTCCGCGCTGCAGGGCCTCAAAAAAGGGACCAATCAATCCATTGTTTTCAATCTCGAAACGGTCGAACATCGTTGGCTCAAGGTAGGACATAGCCGAAAAAATACTCTCCTCCGTACCCATTTCTCCCTTTTCTAAACTAATCTCCATCAATCGCCAATACATCGCGTTCGCTTTTGAAATCGATTCGCGTGAACCACCAAACAAACCACCACGAGCTACTCGACGAATGTAGTCAGTACCTGATAAGCGAGCGAGCTCAGCTCGGTTGTAACCATGTACTTCCTGCCCGCCTATGTAAGGAAAACAGATAAATAGAAATTTTTCCAGTGTAGAAGAAACTCTTTCAAGCCAGTTTTTTTGTCCGAGGTAGGCACCACAAGTCCGCGACAATCCCGCATCAATCCAAAGAAAGTGTTCAGTGCTGAAAGGATTAATCAACTGTTGATCATTCAGCATGGCCATTTTGCTCATGACCAATGGGTTGTAATAGCTTAGGTTGGCTTGTGGGCTTTCAGCCAACCATCCAGCACGATGACGCCATTCTGGTTTCAGCCTTATGCTTTGCACTTGCTTGAAAAAAGCGAAACGCTCTTGTAGTTCTTCCAAAGGATGGACAATGACTGTTGTCATTGTTCTCTCCCGACGCTCCCAAACGTAAGCCTCTAATTCTGGAGGTAGGTAGATAGATAAAGGCGCCTCTAGTTTTAATATTTCATCAAAAGCGGTTAGGTAATCTTCAAATGGTCGACGCTGGTAATCCGCTAATCCATTATCTTCTTCGCCTCGTCCTAAGTCGAACAAGGCTGTCACCAAGGTAAGATTATTTGTCATAACTCAGCTCGATAGATGCAAAGTTTCAAGAGATACCGGACCAGCCCGCATGGCCTCAAAGAACGAGCCGGCCAGTCCATTAGACTGAAGATTGAAACTTTGAAAGGACCCTGGTAACTCATGCCATAAAATGCTCATGATAGAAGTAAATGTCGGAAGCTTGTGTTGACTGATTAAATGGGCGTAGACCTGCCAATACGCCTGATTAATTAAAGGCAATTCAGCTGACAACCCACCAAACAGAGCTTCACTGAAACCGCGCCCGTCCGCACCATCCAAATTTGCCAACAGCAACATGGGGTCAAGCAAGGGTTCGATGAGGCTCAGCGAACCATTGCTGGCCAGATAGGCCGGTTGAACTTCGTCAAGCAGCAGGGGATCTAACCAGACAAAACCTTGAGACGCATGGGGGTTAAAGATCGACTCGTCGTGCAACCAACCCAGAGCACGCAAACGCACTATTCGCTTGAGTTCCTCATCCGGGTTTTCTCCTGAAGCATGAGTCAATGCCTGGAAATTCTCATTCAACCAAAGCCCCTGCCGCAAGCTCGACTCATCCAATGGCCGAAGAACTATGGCTCCCGCCCCGCCCTTGGCTCCGATGTCCAATTTATTGATCAGGCCAGGCTCAACATACAGCACCGACGGCAAACCGGTAAACCGAAGTAATTTGGCAAACTCTAGCCAATCTGACTCAACTCGATTTCGATCAAGACACGGAAGCAAACCACTGACAAGTGTGAACATGGCCGTCAATTTAAGCTGGAGGGTTAGTTGGCGCTATAACGAGTTACTTGCACAGCAGCAAATCCATCCAACTTCTTTCAAAAATATATATTTGTTTAAACGATATTTCGTCGGATTAGTGCTCGATGAAATTTTTCTTAATGTACTATAGCCTTGCCGCTTTAAAACTCGAAATGCATTAATAGCCATGAAAAATTCAGGCCCTAACCCCTTGATTCATTTACGCCTTTTTGTTTAATTTAGTATTATTTTTAATCTGAACTTTTAGGTGAGCAGCCAAGCACATTCGCTGAACAGGTCGTCAGAATTGTATTTATCACCCTATTTGAGCAGTTCAATTTATTCACTTTTTAACCGGCCACTACTGGGCTTACCTACAAAATGGACGCTCATTGCAAAACCAAGCGGCCCTGGTTATTGGCGAAGTCAGCGGTCACCGAGTACCACTCCAAAACGCCCGTTGAACTCAATCGGAAGCGAAGCTGGCTGGTGATTTCCAATTGGTTGTTGCTGGCAGGGTAAGTTCGATCAATTAAATTGAATATCACGGACGTGGGGGTATCGGCTTCAACGACATAACTGTGAATATCAATCTCATACTTGACGGATTTGCTGGTGTTGTTCCAGTGCGTCCAAGTGCCCAAGGTTCCAGTGTCACCCACTTTGAGTGACGTGGGCTGGGATGTTTTGACGTATTCGCTGTAGGACCCATCAGAGTGGGATTTTGCCAACTCTACAAAGTTCATGTCGTAATAGGTGATGTTGGTTTGAGTGCCCGAAAAACCCAAGCTGCA
>Ga0209550_10004839_pt1 | contig 12721 bp, 9 predicted proteins | sample LauGreSuBDMM15SN_2_FD_187567 | JGI IMG/M metagenome (GOLD analysis project Ga0209550, IMG submission 187567) | Freshwater lake microbial communities from Lake Michigan, USA - Su13.BD.MM15.SN (SPAdes) (version 5) | ecosystem: Environmental > Aquatic > Freshwater > Lake | place: Lake Michigan, USA... | reverse complement strand
GGCGGTCCACAAGCATCACCTCATGCCAACATTCGCCGGCAGGCCGGCTCCTACAGGGGGCGCGCCGTCTTGTCTTTGTGGAGACAAGCCTGCAAGCGATTCGGGCCAGTCAACGGGCATCACCTCATGCCAACATTCGCCGGCAGGCCGGCTCCTACAGGGGGAGCCTTGCGCTGTCCTATACGATATGAACAAATGTTTCAGCGGCAGGCCCAGGCTCAAGCCTGGACAGGCCCTCAGCCACTTATCTTCAAGACATCTCAATATCATCCACGCTTTAACCAGGAGACAAGCATGCTCGCCCACGCCAAACGCCGCAGATTCACCCGAAACGCCCTGGCCACACTGGCCGCCCTGCCCTGGCTGCTGCCGCTGACCAGCCTGGCACAAAGCACCGACTGGCCCACCCGCCCTGTGACCTTGGTCAACCCCTTTGCGGCGGGCTCGGCGGTGGACGTGGTCGGTCGCATCATTGCCCAAAAGATGGCGGCCAACACCGGTCAGGCCATGAACGTGGACAACAAGACCGGCGCCAGCGGCAACATAGGCACCGACTTTGCCGCCCGCGCCAAGCCCGACGGCTACACCCTGCTGCTGGGCTCGCCCGGCACCATGGCCATCAACCCCTTTTTGTTTGCCAAGCTCCCCTACGACGCGCTCAAAGACTTCACGCCGCTGTCGCAGCTGGTGTCTTTCCCGCAGGTGGTGGTGACCAGCCCCAAGCAAGCCTTTAAAACTTTTCCAGACATGATCAGCGCGGCCAAGGCCGCCCCCGGCAAGCTGGCCCATGCGTCTTCTGGCCCAGGCTCCACCTCGCACTTGGTGATGGAGCTGGTCAAGGCCGACGCGGGCATCACGCTCACGCATGTGGGTTACCGGGGCGGCTCGCCCGCCATGCAGGCCGTGATGGCCGGCGATGTGCAAGTGGGCGTGGAGGGCTTGCCCTCGTTGGTGGGGCAAATCAAGGCGGGTGCCGTGGTGCCGCTGGGCGTGACCTCGCTCAAGCGCTCGGCGCAGCTGCCGCAGGTGCCAGCCATCTCGGAGTTCATCCCCGGCTTTGACGCCACCGCCTGGATCGTGCTGATGGCACCGGCCGGCACCCCACCGGCGATGGTGGCCCGCATTCAGTCTGAGGTCAAAAAAGCCCTGGACGATCCGGGCGTGAAGGCGCAGCTTGAAGCCCAGGGCGCCACCGTCATCGGCTCCAACCCCGCCGAGGCGCTGGCCTTTCAGCGCAGCGAAATGGCCAAGTTCAAACGGGCCGTGGAGATCTCGGGCGCCAAGGCCGAGTAAGCCAGCGCGGCCCTGTGAGGCAGGCCAGGCATGCCCCAGGCCGCAAGCACTGCGCGGCCACCTCGGCCTTGAACTGCCGGCGGCAAGAGCGCCTTTGGCGTGTGCCCTTCACGGACGTACAAGCGCCAGACTCTTGACTTGCGATCGCGTCCACTGTCTTCTACTTGGACGCGATCTTCAGGGCGACAGATCCCCTAGGCTAAAGGGTGGTCGCCGGGCGCTTACCCCAGGACAGTCCGGTTGACAGCATCGGCGTTTTTTACTTAACCTTATAAGTTAATCAGTCCTGGTATCAGCGGCACATCGTTGCTGGCCCTCATTCAAGAGAACCCCCCGCATGTTCACCCAGACTTGGCAGACCTCACCCCGCGAATACGAAATCACCATCGAGCGCGATGTGAGCATTCCTGTTGGAGGCGGTGTGTGCATGAAAGCAGACATCTACCGACCCAAAGCGCCGGGCAGGTTCCCGGTGATCCTGGCAGCAAGCCCCTACTCCAAGGAAATCCAGGCCATGCCCATGATGCCCGTGGGCTTCAGTTATGCCCGGGGCTGGATGGAATCGGGCGACCCCAACTTCTATGTGCGCCGCGGCTATGTGATGGCCATTGCCACCATCCGAGGCGCGCGCGGATCGGGCGGGACCTTCGGCAACATCGAACCCGACCCGCAGACCGTCCGGGATTTGGCCGAGGCCATTGAATGGCTGGGGCAACAGGACTGGAGCACGGGCAAGGTCGGCATGAACGGCGTGTCTTATTTTTCGCTGATCGCCAAGCGCGTGGCCATGCTCAAGCCTCCCAGCCTGGCGGCGCTGTTCTCGCCCTATGGCTTTACCGACGGTTACCGCGACGTGCTCTACCGCGGTGGCATCCTGGCGGCCGAGTTCATGGAGTACTGGCTACGCCGCCAGGCCCCTTTCTTCAACATCGAAAACTCGCTGCGCAAGCAGTGGGGCGACGAGAAATACCACGCTGCGGTGCAGGCGGCGCTGCGCGATCCGGAAATTGCCAGTAGCCCCGCGCTGGCCAATGCCTTGCGCAATCCCGACGCAGGCGGTAACCCGGTGCTGGTGGAGATCTTGGTCAATCCGCTGTTCAACGACTACTGGAAGGAGCGTGTGGTTGATTTCGACAAGGGCTGCGATGTGCCGGCTTACCTGGGTGGCGACTGGGGTATGTTCGGCCTGCACCTGCCGGGTGACCTTCGCGCATGGGCGCACTGGAAGGGGCCTAAGCGCCTGACACTGGGTCCACCGATCTACTTGGATCGGCCGGCCTACCAGTACGCGTACGAATCGCTGCGCTGGTTCGACCACTGGCTCAAGGGCTTGGACACTGGCATGATGGACGAGCCGCCTGTGCAGGTGTTCATCGAAGGCACCGGGCAGTGGCGCACCTCCACACAATGGCCCTTGCCAGAAACCCGCTGGACACCGTTTTACCTGCACCGCGACGGGCTGCTTTCGGAGCACGAGTTCTGGCCCAACGAAGGCTGGAGCAATTACGAAGACTCCATGTTCGCAAGACATGGCGTGGAGTTTTGGTCGCCGCCTATGGTCGAGACGACGGAACTGTGCGGGCCCTCGGTGCTCAATCTCTGGGGCTCGACTACTGATACCGACGTGCTGTGGTTCGTCAGCCTGCTGCACCGCGACGCGCAAGGCGTGGAGCGGGTGCTCACGCGCGGCTGGCTGCGTGGCACGCAGCGTAAGCTCGACATTGCGCGCTCCAAACCCTGGCTGCCGGTACACACGCACGACGAACGCCAGCCCTTGAGGCCCAACGAGGTCTACGAGTTCAATATCGAGGTCCAGTCCATCGGCATCGAGCTCAAGCCAGGCGAACGCATCGGCCTGCGTATCAAGGGTTGTGACAACGAGGTCCCGGCAACCATCAACGAGGATATCGGCTCTGGCGCCGTTGCCCGGCCCATGGTGTCCATCGTTTCGGTGCATCACAACGAGGACTGCCCCTCGCATCTGCTGTTGCCCGTCACCCGGGGCAACCGGGTGGGCACCTTCATTTCTGGCGGCAAGTTGCCGAGTTTTGCCAAGAGCTAAATCCCTGGACCATCAACTGGAGACAAACCGTGCAGAAAAAAATGATCAAGACCCTCGCTCTGTTGGCGGGGCTGTGCCTGGGGTGGACTTCGGGCGCGCAGGCCGACCCGAACTTCCCCGAGCGGTCGATCCGCATCGTGGTTCCCTCCACGGCCGGAGGTGGCTTTGACGTGGTCTCGCGCATCCTCGGCCAGTACATGGGGGAGGTACTCAAGCAAAGCTTTGTTATCGAAAACCGCACTGGCGCCGGCACCCTGGTGGGCACGCAGTTCGCGGCCAAGGCCGCGCCCGACGGCTACACCTTGCTTGCCGGCGGCCTGAGCAACATTGTCTGGAACATGAACTTGTCGAGCAACCCCGGCTACGACGGCCTGGCTGATTTTGTGCCAGTGGGTATGGCTTACACCGTGCCATACGTGGCGGTGGTGCGCAAGGATTTCCCGGCTAACACGCTCAAGGAATTTCTAGACTTAGCTCGTGCCAACCCCGGCAAGCTCAACATGGCCCACCTCGGGACAGGCACGGGCGCGCAGATTATGGGCAGCTACCTCATGAAACAGACGGGCATCGTGCTCACAGATGTGCCCTACAAAGGCTCACAGGCCGCCTACCCCGACTTGATCTCCGGCCGTGCCGATGTCATGTTCGACACAGCGCCTTCGGCCCGCCCGCATCTGCAGTCGGGCAACATGAAGGCGCTCGCCATCATCAGCCCGCGGCGCAGCAGCCTCATGCCCAACGTGCCGACCGCGGCCGAGGCCGGTGTGCCCGGCTGGGAAATCGAGTCCTGGGTTGGTCTGTTCGCTCCAGCCAAGACCCCGGCACCGGTTCTCGACAAGCTGCGCCAGGCGCTCAACCAAGTATTGGTCAATAAGGATCTGCGGCAAAGGTTCGAGACCACCGCAGGCGAGGTCTTCCAGCTTGGCGCGACCGAGACTGATGCGTTCATCAAGTCGGAATCGCGCAAGTGGGGCACGATCCTGCGCGAAGCTGGTATCAAGCCTCAGTAAGGAGCGTCCTGGGTCCCGAGGCACCGATCACTGTCAATGTAGTTGTCGAAAAAAGTAAGTTTTTTAGGCCGCTATTTTTGTACTTTCAAAGTACTTGTCGGTTATTGGTTTTTCCGGGTTGAAGTCAGCGCAATCGATATGACGCCAGCCGCGTGTTGCACTGGACCAGCGCAGTAGATTGGCTTGGCGTGCCAACTCGCAGACCTTGGCGCGGTCTTGCAGCTAGGCCTTGTCCAAGCCTGCATGGGGTTGAGTGGGGGTTTCAAAGCCGATGGCGCTGTGGCGGCGCTCGTCGTTGTTCCAGTGCACCAGTTCAGTGGCCCAGCGGCGCGCTTGCAGTAGATTTTTAAAAGGCGTGATGGGCTGCTGAGGGCTTGCCGTCGACGACGTTGGCCCAGCCGTTCACCACCTGCAAGCTCAAGCCAGCGCTTGGGCCACGTTCCAGCCCAAGCCAAACGCCTGGGCCAGGCCGTTGCCGGGCAGGTAGCCCTCGGCGCCCCGGCCCGACAGGCCGGCCGCGCTCCCGCCGACTGCAAACACGCCAGGCATCACCTGGCCCGACTGGTGCAACACCGCGCCATCAGGGCGGGTGAGCAAGCCGCCTTGGGTGTGCGACAAGGCGCCTGTCACCCACGAGGCTTTAAAAGGTGAGCTCAAGGCCCGCACAAAGCGCTGCCTGCCCAAGGCATCTTGGCCTTGGCCTTGGGACAACTGAGCCACCTGCGCCAAGGTCTGTGCCAGCCCCTGGGCATTGACGCCGGCCAAGGCGGCCAGCCCTTCAAGGCTGTCGTGCGTGAGCACGCAACCAGCCTGAAGCGCCTGCTGGTAGGCGCCGTGGTTGCCCAGCTGGGCCTCTATGGCGGCGTCAAACACCTCCAGCGCTTGGCCGCCAGGCTGGGCCAGCACATGCGGGGCCAAGGCCGACGGGCCCATGTCTTCGGCCACAAAACGCTGGCCCTGGCGGTTGACCATCACGCCGCCCAAGGTGGGAATGGACATGCCCAGGCGCGTGACACCGCCCGGGTTGGTGTGGCCCTGGCCTTGGTAGCCGTCCATGCCCCAGAGCTGCGCGCCCCAGGCCAGACCCAAGCTCAACACGCTGCCGTCTTGCGTGGCCGAGCCGTTGTGCAGAGCCCCCGCCATGCCGGGAATAAAGCGCGCCACCATCTCGGCATTACCGCCAAAGCCGCCACCGGCCAGCACCAGCTGCGCCGCGCTAATTTGCTGCGCGCCGGCCTGCAGCTCAAAACCTTGGGGCCCACGCTGCACCTCGGCCCGCTGGTCCACCCATTGAATGCGGGGCTGATGCGTGCACGCTTGCCGAAACCACGCGTGCAAGGCCGCGCCAGATGCGGGCGAGACGCAGTGAAAGCGCTTCTGGCTGTGGCCGGGCGCCACCACGTCGGCCAAAAAAACAATGGGCGCCTGGCAGCCTTCCACCAAAAAAGCGGTGGCCGCAGGCAGCGCCTGGGCCACGGCCTGGGCAATGTGCTCGTTGACCATGCCGGGGGCGAACAGGCGCAAGTCGTCCAGCCACGCCTCTGGGCTGTCGGTGATGCCCGCCGAGCGCTGCAGAGCAGAGCCGGCCGCCGGGAACAGCCCGCCGCTGATGGCAAAGTTGTTGGGCAGGTGGGCCTGGGGCTCGATCAAGGCCACCCGCAGGCCGCGCGCCTGCGCGGCCAAGGCGACAAACATGCCGGCCGCACCAGCACCCAATATGGCGACATCAACATTCAAGGTGAGAGGACGAGTCATGCAAGCAGGGCCAAAAAACAACGGGACTTGAGCTTATCTGAGTCCGTCTTGTGGGTGCAGGCCTGAGCCGCTCGCCACTGGCCGGCTCCATGACCGAGACAGACCGCAGCTCTTCAAGCAAATGTGCATGGGGCCACTCAGACCAGCGCGTGCATGCCTCAAGTTTGCGCCATCACCTGGCTGGCTTGCCTCACGGCTTTGACAATGTTGTGGTAGCCCGTGCAGCGGCACAGATTGCCCTCCAGCTGCTCACGGATTTGCTCATCCGTGGGTTGGGGGTTGCGCTGCAGCAGGTCCAGCGCGCTCATCACCATGCCAGGGGTGCAGTAGCCGCACTGCAGGCCATGCTGCTCGCGAAAGGCCTGCTGCATGGGGTGCAAAGTACCGTCGGCGAGGGCCACGCCCTCCACGGTGGTGATCTGCGCGCCCTCGGCCTGCGAGGCCAGCACATTGCAGCTTTTGATGGCCCGGCCATTCATGTGCACCGTGCAAGCGCCGCACTGGGAGGTGTCGCAGCCCACATGGGTGCCCGTGAGGCGGCAGTGGTCGCGGATGAATTGCACCAGCAGCGTGCGCTCTTCCACCTCGTGCGAGACGGCTTGGCCGTTGACCGTCATCGATACATGTCTACTCATCACTGACTCCACTTAAAACGGGGTACACGGTCTGGCTCAGGTGGCCAAGACCTTGGTTTGCACTTCGCGCTGGAACACATCCAGGCAGCGCGACTTGGCGGCCATGAAATCAGGGCTGGTCAGCGTGCGCGGCGAGCGCGGGCGGGCGGCCTCCAAGCTGACCACCTCGGCCACGCGCGTGGGGCGGCGGGTGAGCATGAGCACCTCGTCGGCCAGGTACACCGCCTCTTCCAGGTCGTGAGACACCACAATCATGGTGGTGCCGGTGGACGCAAAAATCGCTTGCAACTTGTCGCGCATGAACAGCGTCATCTCGTAGTCCAGCGCAGAAAAAGGCTCGTCCAAAAACAAGACCTCAGGCTCTGGCGCCAGCGCGCGCATGATGGAGATGAGTTGTTGCTGACCGCCCGACAACTCGTAGGGATAGCGGTTGAGGTCAAAGCGCACGTCAAAGGCCGCAATCAAGGCCTGGGCCCTGGCCTCGCAGTCGGCCGCTGAGCGTCCCGCCAACTGCAGCGGGTACTTGATGTTGTCTATGCAGCGCTTCCAGGGAAACAAAGCGTCACGGTAGTTTTGGAATACGTAGCCGATCACGGTTTCAGACAGGCGCTTGCCGTCAAACAGCACCTCACCCGCGTCCACAGGGATCAGACCAGCAATCATGTTGATCAGCGTGGACTTGCCGCACCCGTTGGGGCCAAAGATGGAGGTGATCTTGCCGCGCGGAAAGTCCAGGTCAAACCCGGTGTAGAGCGGCTGGCCGGCAAAGGACTTGGTCAAGCCGCGCACGGTGATGTGCGTGCGTGTCGCGTTCATTTACCACCCCAGTGCACAAAATGCCGTTCCACCAAAATAAAGAAAAGGTTCATGCTGTAGCCCAGCACACCGGCCGTGAAAATGGCCGCGTACATCTCGGGCATGTTGAAAATCATCTGCGCATTGATCACCCGCTGGCCCAGGCCGTCGGTGGAGCCAATGAACATTTCAGCCACGATCACAATCACCAAGGCAAACGAGACCCCCGAGCGCATGCCCACAAAGGTCTGCGGCAAAGACTCGAGCAAGGTCACCCCCACCAAGACCCGCGTGCGCGAAGCCCCCATCACGGTGGCCGCCGCCTGCCTGACCTTGCGGGCATTCATGACGCCGTAGGCGGTGTTGAACAAAATCAGCAGGCCCGCCCCAAATGCGGCCACCGCAATCTTGGTGCTTTCACCCACGCCCAGAATCACCAAAAACAAGGGGAACAAGGCCGAAGCAGGGGTGGAGCGAAAAAAGTCAATGACAAACTCAAACGACCGGTACAGCTGCACCGACGAGCCCAGCACCAAGCCCAAAGGCACGCACACGCACACGGCGATCAAAAAGGCCAGCAAGGTGCGCACGATGGTGACCTTGAGGTCCAACATCAAATTGCCCTTGGCAAACCCCACCCAAATGGCTTGGGCCGAGTCTTGGGGCGAGGGCAGCAACACAGGGTCTATGAGCTTGAGTTGCGCCACCAGCCACCAAATAAAAATGAAAACAATGGCACCGAAGGCAGGTGACAAGGTCCGCAGCAAGCCCTGACTTTGCATGCCTACAGCTTCAGTAAGACTTCAACATGGTTTTGACGTCTATTTTTTGCTTGACCAAGCCATAAGCCGTGGCCTGGTCCACCAGGCGCTGGAAGTCGTTGATTTCGTCAGGCTTCAAATCGCTGACCATGTTGTAGTAAGACAGCGGCACGGTGGGGGCGATGGCTGCCGAGGTGTTCATGTGCTTGACCAGCAGTTCCCGGGCCTTGGGGTCGTTGTTGCCGTCTTTGAGCGCACGCGCCCAGGCCCGTGCCAAGCGCTCGGCCACCTGGGGGCGTTCGTCCATGAATTTGTTGCTCATCACGCCGCCGGCCAGCACCGCACAGGCGTTGTCACGACCGAGCATGTGGGTGGCGATCAGGCCGCTTTCAAGTTTGCGCGCCACACCCTGGGCCACCATGATGCTGACAATGGGCTCAATGGTGTAGGCCGCATCAAATTGGTTGGACTGCATGGCGCCCACGTGCACGCTCATTTGCTGCTCCTGCATTTGGTAGTCTTTTTCATCGATGCCCACCGCCTTGAGCACGCCTTTGGCCACAAACAAATTGCCAGGCCCAGGGGCAGACATGATGCGCTTGCCTTTGAGGTCCCTGATGGATTTCACAGGGCTGTTGACAGGCACCACATAGGCCTCAACTTCGTACTTTTTGTTTTGGCAGTTGATTGAGAAGTACTTCAATGTATTGGGGCGCAGCGTGTTGATGTTGGCGCCTTCCAACGACAACAAATTGGAGGCCGTATCCAGGTCCCCCTTGACCAAGCCCTGAACGATCAGGGGGTGGGTGGCCAGCGGAATGCCCTCGACGTCCAGGTTCTCCGCCGCAAAATAGCCACGCTCTTTGGCAATGAAATACGGCATGGCCGACGACGAAATAAACAGTCCCATGCGGACTTTGTCTTGCGCCTGGGCCACGGCGCCCATGGAGGCGCTCCATGCCAACACACCTACTGCCAATACTGTTTTGAAGCTGTGCATAACACCCTCTTTAAATAACCAGGACAAACACAGGGCGGCAAGCATGCGACATGCTGCACGCCCCACGGTGGCGCGCGTTCTGCAGCAAAATGCCAAAGAACGTCAATGGTCTTGTATCACGCAGCTGATCGCCTCTGAATCGGACTTACCCGGTGACGCCAGAGCGACTGACGCCGTGAGAATTTGTCGTTAGGGTTGATTGGCTTAGGCTGGACACACCCCACCAGAGTTTTCAAGAACACACAACCGGAATTGCACATGCATCCTGAAGGTATTGGCCAGTCGGTCCTGCGCCGCGAAGACCATCGTTTGTTGATAGGCAAAGGACAGTTCGTCTCTGACATCGTGATCGAGGGCATGAGGCATTGCGCCTTTGTGCGCTCGCCCCACGCCCACGCCATCATCAAAAGCGTAGACGCGGGCCCAGCCCTTCAAAGCCCGGGCTGCGTGGCCGTGTTCACAGGCATGGACATGAAGGCGGCCGGCGTGGGCAAGATGACCCCCCTGTGGCTGATCCCGGGTGCAGACAACACCCGCCTGATTGAGCCGCCGCGTTGGTCCATGGCGCAAGACCGGGTGCGCCACGTGGGCGAAATCGTGGCCGTGGTCGTGGCCCACACCCTGAACCAAGCGCTGGACGCGGCCGAGTTGGTGGAGGTGGACTACGAGGCGCTGCCCTGCGTGGTCGAGGTCAGCCAAGCGGGCGACGCCCAATCGCCCCAAATCCACGAGGAGGCTCCAGGCAACCAGGCGCTGCGCTTTCATCGCGGGTCTGAGGCGCCTGTGATTGAGGCCTTTGCCAAGGCCGCGCACATCGTGTCGGTGGACTTGGTCAACCACCGCATCATTTGTGCGGCCCTGGAGCCCCGCGCCGTGATTGCGCAGCCCTCGGCCTCAGGCGGGCAAGATGGCCACGCCCTGACCATGTGGTCTGCCACCCAGGTGCCGCACCACATTCGCAAACTGGTGTCAGAGCAACTCGGACTGAGCGAGAGCTCTATCCGCGTGATCGCCCCCGACGTGGGCGGCGGCTTTGGCACCAAAGGCAAGCTCTACCCTGAAGAAACCATCTTGGCCTGGGCCAGCTTGCAGCTGGGGCAGCCGCTCAAATGGGTGTCCACCCGCAGCGAGGCCTTTGTCAGCGACTACCAAGCCCGCGACCACAGCACCCACGCCGACATGGCGCTGGACGCACAAGGCCATATTTTGGGCTTGCGCGTGCTCACCCACGCCGCTTTGGGCGCTTATGTCTCCACCGTGGGGGCGGCTGTGCCCACCACGGTGTACACGGCTGTGATGTCTGGCCCTTACAAAATCCCGGCCATTTTTGCCCAGGTGCACGCCATGTTCACCAACACCGTGCCCACCGACGCTTACCGCGGCGCGGGGCGACCCGAGGCCTGCTTTGTGCTCGAGCGGCTGATGGAAGCGGCCGCTGTGCAAACCGGCATGGACCGCTTTGAGCTGCGCCGCAAAAACTTTATCCGCCGGCAAGACATGCCCTACGCCACACCGCTGGGGCCGGTCTACGACAGCGGCGACTTTGTGCGCTTGTTTGACCAGGCGCTGGTGTTGGCCGACCACGCGGGCTTTGCCAAGCGGCGGCAAGAGTCTGAGCAGCGGGGCCTGCTGCGCGGCTTTGGCATTTGCTACTTTGTAGAAAGCTCGGGCGTGGCGCCTTCACGCTATGCAGGCAACTTTGGGGCCAGGGCGGGCTTTTTTGATTCGGCCGAAATCCGCGTGGCGGCCGACGGCAGCTTGGTCGTGCTGTGCGGCACGCACAGCCATGGTCAGGCCCATGTCACCACCTTTGCGCAGCTGCTGGCCTCCACCCTGGGTGTGCCGCTCAATAGCATTGAGCTGGTCGAGGGCGACACCGGCCGGGTGCCATATGGCACAGGCACTTTTGGCTCGCGCTCCATGGTCATTGCCGGCTCGGCCATTTTGATGGCGGCCCAGAAAATTTTGAGCAAAGCCCGCCTGATTGCCGCACACCTGCTGGAGGTCGAAAGCGTAGAGCACCGCGTAAACGCAGGCGTGTGCGCTTTTGTGGCCGAAGATGGGCGGCAGATCAGCTGGCCCGAGGTGGCCCGCACAGCCACCTACGCCCACCATTTGCCGGTGGGCATGGAGCCGGCGCTGCACGAGACTGCTTTTTTCGACCCCACCAACCTCACCTGGTCCAACGGAGCACAGGCTTGCGAGGTAGAGATCGACCCCCAAACCGGGGTGACGCGCGTGGTGTCTTACATCGCAGTGGACGATGTGGGCACCGTCATCAACCCCATGGTGGTGGAAGGCCAAGCCCATGGCGGCATTGCGCAAGGCATAGGCCAAGCCCTGTTTGAGGGGGCCAGCTACGACCCCAGCACCGGCCAGCTGCTGACCGGCTCCTTCATGGACTACGCCATGCCGCGCGCCGACGACCTGCCCGACTTCATCACAGCCACCGACGAGACCCAGCCCTGCACGCACAACCCCTCAGGGGTCAAAGGCTGCGGCGAGTCCGGCACCATTGGCGCGCCGGCGGCCATCACCAGCGCCATGATCGATGCGCTGGGCTCGGTCGGCGTCACTGGCGTAGAGATGCCTTACACCCCCACCAAAGTCTGGCACGCCTTGAACGCTGGCCAGCGCCAAGCCGCATGAGCGCCGCCACCTTGCCCAGCGGGGCCTCTGATGCCGCTGCCGTGGCCCACCACTTTCAGCTTTTATGTGAATGGGCCTGCGCCCTTGAACTGGCCGATGTGCCTGCTCCTGCTCGGCTCAAGGCCGCGCTGGTGCTGGGCGACAACATCGCCGCCATCATGTCGGCGGCCGAGGAGCCCGAGGTCAAGGCCTACCACCAGCGGCTGATCAATACCGACGCGGGCGGCGCAGCCACGCTGTTCACCACGGGCGGGCCTGGCCTGTCCCTGATGAACGCCGCTTTAGGCAACGGCTTGGCGGTCACCTGGAACGAGCTGGACGACGGCTACACCCGCACCGCCGTGCACCCCGGGGCCTTGAGCCAGCCGCTGATTTTGGCGGCCGCCCAGGCCCATGACCACAGCCTGGAAGAAGTGATGCGCGCCACCGTGGTGGCCTACGAGGTGGGCACCCGCTTTGCGCGCGCCTGGCCCGGCACGCTGCCGCGCATTCACCCCCACGGGGCCTACAACGCCATTTGCGCTGCAGCAGGCCTGGCCAGCTTGCGGCGTTTGCCGCCAGCCACCTTCATGTCGGCGCTGACAGCGGCCGCCACCCTGGTGTCCCCCGGGCCTTACAGCTACCCCATTCGAGGCGCACTGGTCCGAAACGCCTGGCCCGCAGCCGGCGCCTGGCTGGGCGCATTTGCATGCGACATGGCCGAGCTGGGCATAGGCGGCACGCCCGACGGGGCTTTTGATGTGTACCAAACCATTTTGGGC
>Ga0209550_10004835_pt1 | contig 12727 bp, 13 predicted proteins | sample LauGreSuBDMM15SN_2_FD_187567 | JGI IMG/M metagenome (GOLD analysis project Ga0209550, IMG submission 187567) | Freshwater lake microbial communities from Lake Michigan, USA - Su13.BD.MM15.SN (SPAdes) (version 5) | ecosystem: Environmental > Aquatic > Freshwater > Lake | place: Lake Michigan... | reverse complement strand
TACGACTCAAGTGTATAATCAATTTATTCTATTTTAAAGCAATAATTTGACCGAAAACAAGAGGGGGGTTTCACACCTCCTGCACCCCCGTGGGATATTTGGGCACGTATGAAAGGGGTTAGAAGGCGGTTTTGTCAGCACCTTTGAGGCCGAGCATGTCGCGGGCTTCATCGGGGGTGGCGATCTCACAGCCCAAGTCTTCGACGATGCGGCGGATTTTGGTAACTTGCTCGGCGTTGGATGTCGCCAGTTGACCCCGCGCGATTTGTAGGCTGTCTTCCAGACCCACGCGCACGTTGCCGCCCATTTGGCTGGCGGTGGTGGCAAGGCCCACTTGCGCAGCCCCTGCGCCTAAGACGGACCAGCGGTAATCATCGCCAAACAAGCGGTCGGCGGTGCGTTTCATGAAGATCAGGTTGTCAACCTCTGGCCCGATGCCGCCCAGAATGCCGAAGATGAACTGGATGAAGATCGGGGCTTTGAACAGCCCGATGTCCATGCAAAAGCGCAGGTTATAAAGGTGGCCTACATCGTAGCATTCATGTTCAAATTTGATGGCATGGGGGGCCAAGGTATTGGCAACATTGGCAATATCGCGGAACGTGTTGCGGAAGATATAGGTGTCAGAGTTTTCGACATAGTCCTTTTCCCAGTCAAACTTCCACGTGTCATAGCGGTTGGCCAAAGGGTGGAAGGAAAAGTTCATCGACCCCATGTTCAGCGAGCACATTTCTGGCGAAAAGGCCAAGGCGGGGGCGATGCGTTCTTCAATCGTGTTTTTCAGCGACCCACCGGTTGAGATATTCACCACAGCCCCTGTCGCCTGTTTCACCTGCGGCAGGAAGGCCGCGAAATCTTGCGGGTTGATTGACACGCCGCCATCGGTGGGCCTGCGGGCGTGCAGGTGCAAGATAGCGGCCCCAGCCTCAGCCGCGGCTATCGCTTGGGCGGCGATATCTTGCGCCGTATAGGGCAGCGCGTCAGACATGGTGGGGGTGTGGATCGCCCCCGTGATGGCACAGGTGATGATTGTCTTTGGGCGCTTGGCCATAAATTACTCCTTAAAATGAATGCGGTAGCCGACCGGAAACAGCGACCAGCCAAAGCGTTCCGCCGCATAGCCCCACAGGCCCTTGGGAGCGCCCAGCATCACCACGATGGCCAAGGTGCCCAGAAACAGCAGATAAAGCGTGCCGAAATCGGCCAGAAATTCCCGCAGCAGGAAGTAGATGATGGTGCCGATGATCGGCCCTTCGATCGTGCCGATGCCGCCGATGACGACGATGAAAATCACAAAGGCTGTCCAGTCGTTCACGCTAAACGCCGCATCCGGCGACACGCGCAGTTTTTGCAAGCTGATCAGCGCGCCGATCATCGCCGTGAGCCCCGCCACCAGCACGTAAAGCACATGTTTCACCCGCCCGATGCGGATGCCAAGCGAGGTTGATGCCACCTCGCTGTCGCGGATGGCCGTCAGCGCCAGCCCGATGCGCGAGCGCAGCAGCAGATAGACCAGCGCCAAGCAGCCCGCACCAAGGGCTAAGGCGAGCCAGAAAATCGACGCCTCGCGCAGCCATTTGCCGCCCAATTCCTTGGTGACAGTGGCGGGCAGGCTGATGCCTGACCCACCGCCCAAAGCGGTGGCTTGCGCGGCGATCAGGCGAAACACCTCGGCCATGACCCAAGTGCCGATGGCGAAATAGGCCCCTGCTAGGCGAAACACCAGCGAGGCGACGGGTATGGCGACCAAGGCGGCGACCAGCCCCGCCAAGGGGATCGCCAGCAAAGGATGCACGCCTAAAAACAGCGCCAAGCTGAAGGTGATATAGCCGCCCAAGCCGACATAGGCTTGCTGCCCGACCGAGACGAGGCCGGTGTAGCCCGCCAGCAGATTCCACAGGGTGGCAAGGGCCAGATAAACGGCGAACTCTCCAGCCAGATGCAAGAATGAGGAACTGGCCCACCACGGCGCTGCGGCCAGCACCGCCAGCAGCACCAAAGCGAAGATAGCCGCGATGCGGGAGGTCAGGGTGGCGCGGGAAATGGTAAACTGCATCATCCGTCCATCCTTGGAAACAACCCACGCGGTTTGATGGCCAAGATCAGCAAGAAGGCCACATGGCCCGCCAAAATCTGCCAACCCGGATCAATCGCCGCCCCCAAACCCTGCGCCACACCCAAGATCACGCCGCCCGCCAGCGTGCCCCACAGATTGCCCAAACCGCCGATGATCACCGCTTCAAAGCCGAAAATCAGCCGCCCCGGCCCCATGAACGGGTCAAAGTTTGACCTTATCGCCAAGAACACCCCCGCAATCGCCACCACGCCCAAGCACAACGCCATAGCCCAAGCGTAAACGCGGCGGCGGTCTAGGCCCATCAGTTCCGCAATTTCGGCATCGTCAGATGTCGCACGAAAGGCGCGGCCAAGCGCGGTTTTGTAGAACATGAATTGCAAGGCTGCGATCACAGCCACGGCAGTGGCAAACATCAGCGCGGGCAAAAGGCCGATGGACAGGCCGCCAAAGCTGACCGAGGCGGTTTCCAACACCCCCGCATCCAGCTTGCGGCTGTCGGCAGTAAAGACCGCCAGCAATCCGTTTTGCAAGATCACCGACAGGCCAAAGCTGACGAGCAAGGGCGGCAGCAGATCGCCGCCCAAAGTGCGGTTCAAGATGCCACGTTGCAGGGCATAGCCAAAGGCCGCCATCACCGGCACAACGAAAATCAGCGCCACCAAGGGCGGCAGGCCCGACAGCCTGATCACCTCCATCGCGATATAGGCGGCCAGCACGATCAGATCGCCGTGCGCGATGTTGACCAAGCGCATCACGCCAAAGATCAGCGAAAGGCCAGCGGCAAACAGCGCGTAAAGACCGCCGACCAGAACGCCTTGCAAAATGATGTTGATCAAATCCATTTTAGGTTCCGAAATAAGCGGCGGAAATCGCGTCGCGGCTGTGGTCTTGGGGCGCACCCGCCAGCGAAACCCGCCCCTCGACCAGACACAGGAATTGGTTGGCGGCGTTCAGCGCACGGGTCACGTCTTGTTCGACCAAGATCGCACTCATCCCCTGCCCCGTGATTTTGGGCAGTTGGGCGTAGATATCTTTGATCACAATGGGCGCAAGACCAAGGCTAAGCTCGTCAAACAGCACCAGATCGGGGTTTGACATCAAGGCGCGGCCAATCGCCACCATCTGTTGCTGCCCGCCCGAAAGTGAGGTGGCAGGTTGGTGGCGTTTTTCTTGCAGAATGGGGAACAGGTCATAAAGCCGCTGCAACCCCCAAGGGCCAGAGCGGCCGATTTGCCCGCCCAAGATCAGGTTTTCTTCCACCGACAGCGATTTGAACAAGCGGCGGCCTTCGGGCACAAGGGCTATGCCAAGTGCCACAGTCTGTGCGCCCCCCAGCCCCGTAATGTCACGTCCCCGCCATGTAACACGCCCCGCCTTGGGCGACACCAAGCCACAGATGGATTTGAGAAGCGTTGATTTTCCCGCGCCGTTTGCCCCGATCAAGGCCAGCACCTTGCCCGGCTCTAAAGCCAGCGACACGCCATGCAAGGCTTTGAAATCGCCATAAAAGCTTTCAACACCTTCCACCACCAAGCCGTCAGACATGCTCTTCGGCCCCCATGTAAACCGACTGTACGTCTTTTGAGGCGAGAACGTCGGCGGGCGGGCCATCGGCGATCTTCACGCCAAAATCTACCACAACCAAGCGCTGCGCCACCGACAGCAGGGCGTGTACCACATGTTCGATCCACACAATCGTCACCCCCGTGGCATGCACCGCGCGCACAGCGTCCAGCAGCGCTTGGCATTCGCGTTCGGTCAAGCCACCGGCTATTTCATCTAACAGCAGCAGCGCAGGGTCGGTGGCCAATGCCCGCGCCATCTCTAGGCGTTTTCGTTCCAAAAGGGTCAGCGCCCCCGCTTTGTCGTTGGCGCGCCGCGCAAGGCCTGTCAGGCGCAACACCTCGGCCGCGCGGGCGTGCGGGGCTGTGGCATTGGGGCGGCCAAAAGTGGCACCGACTAGGATGTTTTCAAAAACGGTCATGCCGTTGAAAGGGTGCGGGATCTGAAAGCTGCGCGAAATGCCCATGCGGCAGCGGGTTGACGCATCAAACCGGGTCACATCTCGGCCTTGAAACACCACGCGCCCTGTATTGGGCTGCACTGTGCCCGCCACCAAGTTGAACAGCGTGGTCTTGCCCGCGCCGTTGGGGCCCAAAATCCCCACGATCTCTCCCTGCGCCACACGCAAGGAAATGTCGTCGGTGACTTTCAAAGCCCCGTAGCTTTTAGACAGGTTTTCCAGCGATAACAGCGTCATACGCCACCCTTTGACAGGCTGGGGGCCAATGCGGCCCCCAGCTTTTTGATCACGCCAGCAGTTTCAATTCACCCGTCAGGGGCAATTGCGGGTTCTGCATGTTGTTGACAATCTTCAGTTCCAGCTTGCCATCGACACGCTGCCACTGACCGCCCGCCAAGGGCGTTTTGGTCACGTTCTTGACAGGCCCATTGGCCCAGTTGATCGGCCCGACCATGGTGTTCAGGTTGGTGGCTGTGATCGCCTCCATGATCGATGCCTTGTCGGTCAGATCTGCGGCGCGTTTGATCACGTCCAGACCCACCTCAAAGATCGCATGGCTAAAGCCCAGCGTCGATGTCCACGGCTTGCCGGTGTCGGCCACATAGGCCGCGCCAAAGTCTTTGGCCGAAACGCCGGTGAGCGAAGAGGAATAGGGGTAATCCGGCGTCCACCACACTTCGGTCGTAAGCCCATCGCCCCGATCGCCCAGCGCATCCACCGATGACGGGAACAGCAGCGCCTTGCCGATCGTCACAACCTTGGGCGCAAAGCCCTGTTGGGCAGCTTGGGCCCAGAAGGTCGCGAAATCGGGCGGGATCATCACGCCAGTGACAATTTCACAGCCTGCCGCCTTAAAGGCCGCAATCTGGCTGGTGAAATCGTTGTTCATCGGCTGGTAGCGGCCCGGATCGGTCAGTTCGTACCCAGCGGCGGCCAAGGGGCCGGGCAGGCCCAGATTGGCATCGCCCCAAGCGTTGCCATCCGCATCATTCGGAAACAAGCCACCAACCTTTTTGGCCACACCCGAGGCATCCCAGATCGCGGTGAAGTTCGCGATGATATCCTCTAACCCCCAGAAGAAATGGTAGGTGTAGTTAAAGCCCACATCCGGCGCACCGCCACGGCCAAAGAAATAGGGCTGCCACGGCGCGTTGGTCGAAATGCAGGGGATCTCGTTCAACTCGCACTGGTCGGCCACGGGGTTGGTCGTGTCGGGCGTGGCATGGGTGAGCATCAGGTTGATGCCTTCGTTCAAGATCAAATCCTGTGCCACTTCCGCTGCGCGGTTGGGGTTGGATTGGCTGTCTTTGGTGATGATTTCAATCTGCACCGGTTTGCCATTGTTGGTCATGCCAGCCAGCGAGTCTTTTAGGCCAGCCAAGATCCAATCCTGCGCCTCGCCAAAGCCAGCCAAGGGGCCGGTGTTGGGGGCGACAAAGCCGATTTTGAACACGCCGTCCTGCGCCAAAGCGCGGTTGGCACGCAAAATCGCGGGGGCCGCGATAAGCCCCGTGGTGGCGGTGATGAACTTGCGCCGCGTATAGGTGAAGTGAGCCATTCTTTCCTCCCAGAGTGATGGTTGCCCCGCCGGTCTTTTGCTTGGCCGTTGGGGATAGGGTTAAACTGTCGTCTCGGGCGCGCGGGCGGGGCGTTGCCCGCAGCGTGTGGTCTTTGGGGTTGGGGGGGTGGTTTTCATCTACCCCTCCAACAGCTTATCTTGGGCCAAAAGGTGCGAAACCACTTTGGCGCGCAAGGCTTGCGCCTGATCGGGTGTCCAGTCGTGAAACCCTTGCCCCGACTTCATCCCCAAGCGCCCCTCTGCCACCATCTGCGCCAGCAAGGGCGACGGGCCGGGGCGGCTTTCCAGATCGGCCAGCACGGTGTTGTGGATGTCGAGCGTCAGATCGGTGCCCACAAGATCGGCGTTTTCCAGCGGCCCCAGCACCGCAAGCCTGCGCCCAAAGCTGGCTTTGATCACGGCATCGACCGCCTTGGCATCACAGATACCCCGTTCCACCAGCGAAACAGCCTCGCGCCAGAGCGCGTGCTGCAAGCGGTTGCCGATGAAGCCGGGCACATCCTTTTCCACCCGCACGGGGGTTTTGCCGGCACCTGCCAGCAGGTGTGTCGTAGCCTCCATCGCGGATTCGCTGGTGTCCGCCGTGCGGATCACTTCGACAAGCGGAATAAGATGCGGCGGGTTCCACCAATGCGTCCCTAAGGCACGGGTCTTATCGCCCAAGTTCGCCATGATCTGGGTGATGGGCATGACAGAGGTGTTGGAACACAAGATCGCCGTCGCAGGCGCTGCCGCCTCTATCTCGGCAAAGATCGCCTGTTTCAGCGCCATCTTTTCAGGGGCAGCTTCAAAGACAAAGGCGGCGTCTTTGACGGCGGCGGCGATACTGTCGACGACGGTGATGCGGGCCAAGATTTGCGTGACGTCTTCTTTAGCCACGCCCATCAGTTGCAAACTGTCAGTGACGCGCGCCATCAAGACAACCCGCGCTGCGGCCACAGGGTCCGTCACGCGCACCGCATGACCGGCGCGCGCAAGGGTCAGGGCGATACCATGCCCCATCAACCCCGCCCCGATCACCGCTATCTGCGCCTGTGTCATCTCATCCCGCCGTATAGCCGCCATCGGCATAAAGAATGTGGCCCGTGTAGAAATCTGACGCGCGTGAGGCTAAAAACAACAGTGGCCCCGCCAAATCCTCTGGCTCGCCCAAGCGCCCCTTAGGCACGCGCGCCAAAAAACCCGCGCGCACAGCTTTGGCGTTGTCCGTATCGTCAAACATCCATGCGGTGAGCGGAGAGCGAAACACCGTCGGCGCAATGGCGTTCACCGTAATCCCCGTTGGCCCCAATTCGCAGCCCAAGGCCTTGGTCATGCCATCGACCGCAGCCTTGCTGGCGCAATAGGCGGTGTAACCCGCCGGATGGCCCAACAACCCCCGCGCCGAAGATACCAGCACGATCTTGCCCCCGCGCCCCTGCGCCTTCATCTGCACAGTGGCGGCACGGGCCAAAAGCCAAGACTGGGTCACATTGGCATCCATTACGGCCAGAAAGGTTTCCGGCGCCATATCGTCAATCTTGGCGACCTTGTTCATGCCAGAGGCCACAACCAAAATGTCCAAACCGCCAAACGCCGCCACCGCCGCAGCCACCAAGGCGGTGCAAGCGGTTTCAGAGTCCGGTCTTGTGTTGACCTCTACCACATCGGCCCCGCCAGCGCGGCATTCGGCAGCGATGGCGGCAAGTTCACTCGCCTTGCCAGCGGCCAGCACCAAGCGGCACCCCGCCCCCGCCAGAACCCGCGCAGCAACCGCCCCAAAAGCCCCAGACGCGCCGGTGATCAGCGCCACTTTGCCTTTGACATCGAACATATCCAACGGGTTTGGAAGGCTCATGCTGGCACCTTCGCAGGGTAAGGGATCACCACCAGCATCTTGCAGACATGGTGCGACCGGTTGATGATCTCTCGCACTTCGCCGGGCGCGATGGTGACCGAATCCATCGGCCCCAGCACGCTTTCCTGACCCGCCACGATCACCGTCATCGAACCTTCCAGCACGACATAAACCTTCTCGAACGGGGTCGAATCCGGCCCCGCCCCGCCACCGGGCAGAAACTGCGAAAAGCCCAGCCATTGGTTGGTGGGCCCGCCCGCCTCAAACCCCTGCAAGCGCAGCCCCACCACACCCCGATGGTTGGGGGCGTCATAGGGCGTTGCCTCTTCAAAGCGTTTCACCAACATGGGTCTTGGCCTTTCCAGTTCATCTTGGTCTAACGACTTCGGGGGGTGCGGGGGGCTGGTCCCCCGCTTGAAAGTTTAAAACGCCTCTCCGGCTTCGATCCGGTAGCCTTGGCTTTTGTCGATCATCGCCACCAAGCGGATGATGCAGCCATCGCCGCGATCCCAGTTCCACGGGAAGAAGGCAAAGGTGCAGCGTTTGCCGGTGACGGCATCCAGATCACCGCCGACGTTTTCGATGCCCAAAATGCCCGCTTTGAACAGGATCTGGTGCACAGGTTCCCAATCGGGGAAATCCTCGGCCCAATCGCGCCCGCCGGACCATTCGAAATACTCTTTCTTCAGATGGGGCAGCAGCGGGCCGTTGCGTTGCGGGCCGATGGCCGTGGCCAAGGGGTGGTCATTGGCTTGGGTGTCATGGCCGACAACCTTAACCCCTTTCTTGACCATCCATTCGCCGGCAGAGGGCACAAAGCCCGGGCAATAGGCAAAGTAATCGCCGTCTTCATATTGCTTGTGCCAGCCTGTGTTGATGATCAGCACATCGCCGGGGCGGATGGCATGGCCGCAGGCCTTTTCCAGATCCTCGCCGGTGATCGGCTCCCATTTCTTCTTGGGCAGGCTGACCACAATCCCCGTGCCAAAGAAATGCGGCAGGGGCACTTCGTTGATAAAGGGCGTGCCTTGCACCACATGGGCGGGGGCGTCGATATGGGTGGTGGCGTGCATCGTGGTGGTGATGCGCTGGCTGAGAACGCCGGATTTCGCCATGTAATGGATGCGTTCGATCTGCACATCCTGAAAATACGGCCAGTTGGGGTGCTGAAACCCGAAGCGGTGCGAGAGGTTGTAAAACTCTAGCCCCATCGTGTTGTCCAAATTGCCTTGGAATTCGATGCCGCGCACAGTGACCATTCTTAAACCTCCCCCGATCTTTGGCTGACCTTGGCCAAGCCCATCCCGTGCGCCCCACCTCTCGCAAAGCGCCGTCTTGCATGACGATACATATGCACCGCATTGCGGTCAAATGATTCCCGCGCTATGACGGGGCTGTATCGCATTGCGGGCTGGAATCGGCGCGCAGGCTCTGGCATAGGGCGGCCATGAAGGACGATGTAAAAACCAAAGACGGCATTCAGGTGATCGCACGCGCCGCCGCCGTGCTGCGCGCGTTGAAAGATAGCCAGACGGGCCTGAGCCTTGGGCAAATCGCCGATAGGGTCGCCCTGCCCCGTTCGACCGTGCAGCGCATTGTCGCGGCCTTGATCGACGAACGCCTGCTTGTCGCCACCCGCGCCGCTGGCGTGCGGCTGGGGCCAGAGTTGCAAGCTTTGGCCGAAGCGGCGCGCACCAACACCGTTGATCTGTGCCGCCCGCATCTGACCGCCCTGATGGCCGCCACGGGCGAGACGGTTGATCTGTCGGCCCTGCGCGGCGGGCAGATGGTGTTTTTGGATCAGGTGCAAGGCAGCCACCGCCTTCGGGCAGTTTCGTCTGTCGGAGAGCATTTCCCCCTGACCACCACCGCCAATGGCCGCGCCGCCCTGTCGATCTTGCCCGAAGACGCCGCAATCGAACTGGCCCAAGCAGAATGGGGCCAAGGCTCTGGCAATCTGCCCATGTTGCTCGCCCGCCTCGCCTTGGCGCGCAAACTGGGCTTTGCCGAGGATAACGACGACCACACCGAGGGCATATCCGCCATAGGCATCGCCTTTCGCGACTTTGGCGGCGAGGTGTTTGCCATATCCCTGCCCATCCCAACCTCGCGCTTTGCCGAACGGCGCGCGCTTGTTATGGCCGCGCTTTTGGCGGTCAAGGCCGATCTGGAGGGGACGCTGGCAGGCTAATGTCATGCCAGCCCCAGCATTGCACGGGCCTGTGCCCAAGTGGCGACAGGGCGTTGGTATTTATCGCACAAATCCACCGCGCGCTTCACAAGGGCGGCGTTTGACGGCGCCAAGCGGTCGCGGTCTAGGCGGACGTTATCCTCCATCCCGGTGCGGGTATGGCCGCCCTTGGCGATGGCCCATTCGTTGATGGTCAGTTGCGCAGGGCCTATGCCTGCCGCACACCATAGGGCCGTGGGGGCAAGGCGGTTCAGGGTTTCGATGTAAAAGTCAAAGATCGGCTCATCCGCTGGCATAGCGTTCTTGACCCCCATGACGAACTGCACATAAAGCGGGTTTGCCAAGCGCCCATCGCGCGCCATGGATGCGGCTTGCACGATATGCGACAGGTCGAAGCATTCGATCTCGGGCTTTACGCTGTATTTCAGCATCTCTGCCGCCAGCCAATCGACCAGATCGGGCGGGTTTTCGTAAACACGGGTGGGGAAGTTGTTCGACCCGACCGACAGGCTGGCCATATCGGGGCGCAGGGGCAGCATGCCCCCCCGCGCCGCACCAGCACCCGACCGACCGCCCGTGGACAGTTGAATGATCATGCCGGGGCAATGGGTCTTTAACCCCTCGACCAGACGCGCAAAGCGGTCGGGGTCGGAGGTAGGTTTGCCCTCGTCATCGCGCACGTGGCAATGGGCGATACTCGCCCCGGCCTCAAACGCCGCTTGGGTGCTTTCGATCTGCTCGGCAATCGTGATCGGCACAGCGGGGTTGTTGGCTTTGGTGGGCAGTGACCCCGTGATCGCCACGCAAAGGATGCAGGGCTTTGTCATGCTTTGGCCGCCAGAACAAAATCGTGTTCCACAAGATGGAACGGGCCATCCATCCCCTCGGCCGCGATGCGGGCGGGGTCGGTGATCAGGTCGAACTTCGCGAGCAAGCTTTGCTTGACGCCGAACACCGCATCGGAATGGATATAGGGATCATCAGGGTCGAAGATATGGGTGACAAGCGTGTCAAACCCTTGGGCTTCCAAGATGTAATGCAAATGCGCGGGGCGGAAGGGGTGGCGGCCCAAAGCCCCCAGCAACTTGCCCACAGGGCCATCATCGGGGATGGGATAGAACTTGGGCTTCACGCCTTTGAACCAATAGCGCCCATCAGCGCCAGTTCGAAACACCCCGCGCAGGTTGAAATCAGGCTGAATGCCCTTTTGCTGCACATCGTAAAAGCCTTCGTCATTGGCTTGCCAGACATCAATCTTGGCTTGGGGTATCGGGTTGCCCGACGTGTCCAGAATACGCCCGCGCACCAGCATCGCCTCGCCCTTGGCATCAAGGCAGATGTTCGCCCCCATGGGCAGTTCTGGGGCATCGGCCAGATGGAACGGCCCCAAAACCGTGGATTCCGAAGCGCCCGAAGGCTTGCGATTGTTGATCGCATCGACCAGCATCGACACGCCCATGATGTCGGAAAACAGGATATATTCCTGCCGCCAATCGCTGCACATCTGGCCTGTGGCGGTTAAAAATTGCAGCGCGGTCATCCATTCTTCGGTGGTCGGTTCAATCTCTTTGACCGCCGCATGGATGTGGCGGGTTAACACCGCCATCACCTGTTGTAGCCGTTCCGATTTCGCCGCAGCGTTGCGGGCAATGACAACTTCGGCGCTGTCGCTTTCGGTGAAATATCCCGGTTCCATCTTAGCGCCCCAAGATCGATTTAAGCACCCGCCGCAGGTCGGCTAAGGGGGTATCCGTCAGGCTATCAGCGCGCCAAGCCACATGGTGGTCAGGGCGCACCAGCACGCAGCCTGCGTCTGACACTTCGCGCGCGCGGGCCCAATCGCCGGTGTGGTCCAGCAAAGCACGGCGCGGGCCGATCAGGCGGGTGTCGAACGTAAGCCCCAGTTCCGCGCCAAGGGTGCGGGCGGCTTCGACCCACGCTTCGCCACCGATGCCGGTGAACAGCGCGAAACGACCATGGCCGCACAGATCAAGCGTGGAATGCTTTTTGCCCGAAGCATCAAAGATCCACACATGGGGCAAACGCGCGCCGGGCCATGTGGTGGGTTGGTAGTGCAACACCGCATCCAGTTCAAACGCCGGTTCCATCTGGCCATCTGTCACCACAGCGGTGCTGCGGTAGCGTTGGTTCATCTCGATCCCGTGGGCGTCAAATTCGTATTTCTTGAAGGCAATCGCCTCACGCAGGGCGGCGCGTTGCGCCTCGCCCGCAGGCGTGGCATCGGCGCGGGCTTCCATATTGGCGCGGATCTTGTCGTGATCGGTGCCGCCTGTCATGCCAAGGGCTTGGAAGATCGGGCCGAATTCGCCGATGGATTGGTTGGCGCGGGTGACGATCTGGCGCGCAATGGGGGCGCGTTCGGCGGAATAACTTTCCAGCAAAGCGGGGGCAGCCTGCCCCTTGACCACCATCGCCAGCTTCCACGCCAAGTTGAACCCATCTTGGATCGAGGTGTTTGACCCCAGCCCGTTTGACGGCGGATGCCGATGCGCTGCATCGCCCATGATAAAGACTCGATTGCTTTGCATATGGGTGGCGAACATATTGTTCACCGTCCACGTATTGGCCGAGATCAGGTCAATCTCAAGCTCAGGGTCGCCCACCAACTGGCGTGCGACCTGCGTGGCCAAAGCCGCATCGACCACAGGTGCAGGCTGGTTGATGTCATAGCCCCAAACGATCAGCCATTCGTTCCACGGCCGCACCATCCGCACCAGCCCCATGCCGATGCCGCCCACATCGGCACCGGGCTGCATCACCCAATACAGAACCGAAGGCCTATGCGCGACATACTTTGACAGATCGGCGCGAAACAGAATGTTCATCGACCCGCCAACGCCCATATTGCCTTCAAACGGCAAGCCAGCGTGTTCAGCCACCAGCGAATTGCCGCCATCCGCCCCGACCAGATACTTCGAGCGGACGGTGAAATCCTTGCCCGTCAACTTGTCGCGGCAAGTGGTCGTCACACCGCTGTCGTCTTGCACATGGTGCAGATA
>Ga0209550_10004834_pt1 | contig 12728 bp, 6 predicted proteins | sample LauGreSuBDMM15SN_2_FD_187567 | JGI IMG/M metagenome (GOLD analysis project Ga0209550, IMG submission 187567) | Freshwater lake microbial communities from Lake Michigan, USA - Su13.BD.MM15.SN (SPAdes) (version 5) | ecosystem: Environmental > Aquatic > Freshwater > Lake | place: Lake Michigan, USA... | reverse complement strand
GGCAACTCGGGGTACATGGTATCTTAACAAAGGTACATTTTAATGCTATAATACTTTTTTCTTTGTTGTACTTTTGAAAAGTATCCTGATATTTTCATCAGGCGCTATTAAAACACATCCCGAAATGGCACCTAAAGATTTCATTTTACTTTGAGTTTGTTTAGACAATTTCTCATAAAAGTGGTCTTTCAGAACCGTATCTTTGTTGCCAAATATGTCTTTTTTTTGTTGTTTAAGCAATTTCTCCAAAAATTTCCTATCTTTTCTTACATGTGGCATTTTCGTTTTACCGTCTTCGAATATAGTATTCACACATCCCTCATTGCAAAACTTTTCCATGCATTCCTCTGGAATTTTTTTTTTTAGTTCTTCTAAATGTTTTTTGGTTCTTCTTTTTGCTATAGGAGATTTAGACACGTTCTTAAAGCTCTTGATGACCTCTTTACACCTTTTCTCATTTAAACTGCCGATAAAAAATTGATTCTATTTATAATTATTTTATTATAAATAGTACTGATTGAAAAGATGATAAATATCGTAAATAGTAAAAAAAACATAAATGAATTTAAAACATGTTTAATTTGTTGGGAAAATATTAGCACTCAAAAATGGTGCAAATGTATTAGATGTAATATTATATTACATGATGTTTGTGAGGAAATATATAGAGGTGAAAAACGATATTGTGAATGTCCTCATTGTCGTAGAATTGGAACTATAGGTTCTTATAAATAATGGGCGTTTCAAATGAGAAAAGGTGTAAACAATTTCAGTTGATTCTTCGTATACTTTTTACAATACGTTTTTCGGCATTTCTCTTTTCTCGATTTTGCTGTCAATAATGGGGTCATAGATTAGAGATTGAATTCTTTATAGTATAAGTGGAGAAATAATCATATGAATACGTGAAGATGTTTTTCCCATTAACACTTCAACAAAAAAAATAGATTTTGCTATTTTTACACATGTACAACTAAATAAAATTTTCACACATTTTTTATTTTCTAGTATATTTTGTAAAAAATTGATATTTCTTTCAGAATATTTCGTACTAATAGTTATTCAACAAGTATTAAAAAATGTTCAAATTACGTACTAAGCCAACACAATTCACTAAGGGAAAAACAGAGGACACTTTGTGTGATTTAACACAAAGATATCTTTTGAATGTAAATGAACAAGAACATCATTTAATTGATATAATTGTTACCAATAAAAGTTTACCAGAAACAGAACAATGGAAGTTCCGAGCAGACAAAATGTTTAGAATTTTCAAAAATATAACCATCGATATTTTGTCCAGTAAAAGCAGTGATTATAATACAATCGAAAGTTACATCCAAAATATATTAAACTGTAAAACAAAAGAAGACCTGCCTAATATTTTAATCATTTGTTATCATGCAAAAAGAGTATGTGAAGACTTGATTACCATGTTTAATATATTTGGTGGCAATAATTATATACAACCAAGCAACAAGATAAAATTTCATATTTCGTTTGATGAGCCTGATGCAAATTTAGGTGTTACGAAACGATTTATTAAAAAAATCAAGAAATTTGTGGATAAAGATATAATAATCGGTATTTTATTTATCACAGCAACACCGATTGAAGATTTTTGGAAAATGTTGAGTGATAGTGGAATAAAAACATTATTAAATATGAATTTTCATAATACTCAAAATTTTGATGAAGAATTGGATAATTATAGAGCATTCAAAGAACATAATATCATAGAACACAATAATGAAACAACCAATCCACTGTACTACATTATTGACGCATTTTCAAATAAACTAATTGATGAAACCGAAAGAAAGATAATATTTACACCAGCGCATTTATATACAGAGAAAGAAGGTGTTGGAAGTCATATGGAGGTTGTATCCTATTTTAATGATAAAAATTATTGTGTGTTTATAATGAATGCCAAATTCAAAGGGTTCATGTATCCAAATAAAACGAAAATAGAGCTTACCCAATTTAACCTTGAACATAATATTCATGGCGAGTTACGAGAGAGTTTAATGAAATGGAATGAATTAAATCCTACTGTAAATCTAGCTATTACTGGATATTCTGTAATAGAGAGAGGCATTACGTTTAATACAACTGGGTTTAATTTTACGGATATGATTTTATCCAATTATCACATATCTTCGATAAATAGTTTAATCCAATTATCTGGTCGTGGTTCTGGAGGAAAGAAATATGTTAATAAGATGAATGTTATTTGTACCACTAAAATTAAAGATACCATACTTCATTTTAACAGTAATTTGGAACAAATTTGTTCTCTGAATCCAGAATATTTCAATAGGACTGATTTTACGGATACTAACAGAACTATTCCTGTGAAAATGATCATTCACGATAATGAGTTGTTACAAATCATGATAGATACACGTGATTCATCTAAAAGAGGATATAAACAGCATCTTCATGCTATTATCGTACAAGGAATTCAACAAAATAAGATTTCTTTATTGGATCGAAATAACATTAAAAAGTTTGATATTTCTTCACGAGTTATTAATCAAGTACGAATGTACAAAGACGGAGATAAATTAGAAGTCAGAAGATTTAAGAACTTTCATGATGCATACGAGAATTATATCAATATGTCACAAACTGGAGATGACAAACAATATAATATTGATTTCGCAAAAGATGAATACATTCACGATGGTTTTACAAACAGTGTAAATACTGCATGGATAACATATAAATATTAGGATACGTTATAAAAAGCAAAAACCAAATAAACATTGAAATAAAATATTCGTTTTTAATGATTAACCTGCGTTGATCCCTAGAAATCACTATATTTAGACATTTTTATTACCGAAATACGGTTCAAGAAAAATAAATTAATTTATATTTTGAAAGTACTTAAATATTACACTTTAATAGGTGTATACTAGAAATGGTTCGTGCTACTTCCAAGACTTCTGCTCCTGCTCCTGCCCCTGCTCCCGTTGTTTCAACCGCATCTGTTGATGCCAAAAAGCCTGTTGCCAAGAAACCTTCCGCTCCTAAGACAAGCGAAAAGAAGGCTCCTGAACCCGTTCCACTTGAAATCAGTATTCCTGAAACCCTTGTCGAGGGTGAGGTTGCTGATAAGTCAAGTGTTGCTGCCCTATTACTTGAGGAGAAGAACCAAGCTCATGCTAACTTCCAGTTAATTATGAACACAGTTGCTGCTCTTAAGGTGAACATGAAGAACATTGACAAGATGACATCCCGTGTCATGAAGGATGCTGCTAAGTCAACCAAGCATAAGAAGAAGTCTTCTGGTCTATCTGGATTCGAGAAGCCAACCCTTATCAGTGATGAATTAGCCTTATTTTTCGGAAAGGATAAGGACACAAAGATGGCCAGAACTGAAGTAAGTAAGCTCATTCACGAGTACGTGAAGAAGGAGAATCTTCAAAAGGAGGGTAACAGAAGAGTTATTCGCCCAGACAACAAGCTTCAAAAGCTTTTGGTCATTGATGCTACCAAGGAAGAGTTGACTTATTTCAACCTTCAAAAGTACCTCAAGAAGCACTTTCGCAAGGAAGTAGTTTAATTTTTTTACACCTTTTAACAATTAGCAAGTTGTGTAGCCCAACATTACCTTTTGGGCATTTCAAATGTGCAAAGGTGTAAGACTTAACAAAAACATTTTTTCATTTCATAAAATATGTTTTATTCATTTACATCTTCCGTAAATCTAAATCCGCTTGTTCGTACTCTTTGATCCAGTCCACTTTGATTGGATATGGTTTCGTAATCGGAACTGCAGTTTCATAGGTTGTTTTACGCGCGAATTCACTCGACGTATACGGTTCTATATCTTTGAAATAGTCGTTTTTAAATTCAAAATCAGTCATGACAAATTCATGATCGTCTATTTTCATATCCGTATTAATAATATTTAAATACGAATCTGGATAAAACATGAACAAATGTACCCTTTTATGTCTCAGTAATTCATCTGCCAATCTCATAAAATAAATACTTTCGTTGCTTTTACCACTAACTAAATGTTTATCAGGAATTAACATAACACATTGTCCATTTTGTTCTTCATAAAAGCAATACTTTTTATCTTTACAATTTGTCTCACAATTATAAATATCGTAAATCGATAACAAAACGGACTCGGTATATCGTTGAAATCGGATATTATCCTTGGCCAATGTTTTCAGTATTTCTACGACTTGTTTTCGCTTTTCGCGATATAACATTTTTTCATTTTCATGTATGGCGAGGATTTCTTTATACTTGAAACGATTACGATAAATATTCAAAACAATACGAATAGTACTACGAAACACTAGGTAAAACTGGGCTTCTAAATGCATGAAGTGAGATTCTTTATTTTGTATCGGGGTTGTTATTTCCTCTGTTTTTGGTTGCGTTTTGGTTTGGATCTTTTTATCCGAAATAATATAATTCGAACCATGAATCGGTTTTAAACCATCCCCAATGGTAATATTCTCGATGGGTTTATCTATTTGAACAAACTGATTCGTATTCGTTAAAATTCCCGCGATCTTATTATTGCTGATAATACGGAATTTGGGATCACATTGTATTTGTTTATCTGAAATAGCGAAAATATGTCTCAAAAAAGATACAGTAGAATAATAATCTGTCCATAAGGTTTCATCGTCCATCCATAATACCTTCAAGGATTCATCGTCTATGGTAGATGGATAACAGGGTAAATAAAACGGTTTCGTCGAAATAACTTCCGTTGGTTTATTCTTCCAATCCACTAATAATCCAATGGTTTTGCCTTGAAAATTCAGTACACGTGAATGTACCGCCAAACCGCTATGTATTCTCAGGATAGTTAATATTTCAGAAACAGTTTTGTTGTGTTGAAAATCATAAATTTGCGGTTGTTTTGGCTTGCATTTGGCATACATTACATTTCGTATAAGCTGCATGATATTACCCAAGCCTTTAATATCGCTGGATTTATTGGAGAACTGCTTTTTAATATCTTCTGTTTCAATTTTCTCCCCATCTTCTACACGGTAATTTCGTTTGTAACGATAAATAGATTCATAATACGTTCCATTTTCATTGGTTTGTCGTACTAACAGTACCGTTTTTCGATTCGAGTCATAGATGGGATAAGTATAAGGATTTGTGGGACATATTAAAATCACATTGTTGGTATTATCATGTTCCGGCATCTCCAGAATAGCTAAATTCAAACCGTTCTTGAACAATAACTTATTGGGTCTTGACATAACCTCCCATAAATACGTATGATCAATGACTACAGTATCGTTATGGATAAAGTCTTTGAATTTTTCATAGGATAAAATGCTATGTTTGAAAAAGGACATTTGAGATTCATCGTATGTATTTAGTTTACTATACAAAAATGTATTCTTATAGGGGCTTATATCTACGTCGTTGATATTGGAATCCGCTTGTTGAAATATACTGGCAATCGATCCATTATGAAGTGTTATATATACATCAAAACTAATACTATCCGTCAAAATTTTCTTAAATTGAGACAATGTATAAGGGGCATTGGTTTTATTATTTTCAAACGAGTATATATCACATAAACACGCTAAGAATGATTGGTTTCCGAGTTGTGTACTTTCAGGTCCATAGCGCAATAGCACTGGACAATTTGCCTTTATTTTTTTATCCTTGATGCATATTTCATTGTTTGTATTCAAAAACGTTTGAATCGGAATGGGTAATTTTCCAACTCGGCCGAATGGAAGTGGAAATGAATTCGATTCTAGTATATAAGTATCGGTTGGACGAATATTTTTGATCTGCTTTTTCTTTTTGGGGTTTTGTTCAGCGTAATATTCAGCGGAACATAACATACGAGAGTCTTTTTGAACTTTGGTGTCCCATTTTTTGAAGCATTTTGGACCACATACTCTGTTTCCTTGGTCATCGGTGAGTTTGTGTTTGGATGAATTGACAAATCCTGGTTCCGGATTCTGGCCACTGTATTCTATGACGTATTCGCCAATGGTTTCTTTTTTCATACGATCTTTTTCCGTGTTCATAATTTTCCCACATTTTCCACTTTTTGCATCTTGTTCTGAAATAGGTCCTTCCATGGACGGTTTTGTACACCAATAGCGTGGACAAATATAGTACAATGGATTTCCTTTTTTATCTTTTCTGTACTTTAATGCGTTGGTGTACTTGGTAGGGTCAATCTTTTTTATCTCATCTTGCGTCAATATGACCGGTTGTTCTTGTTGATTCAGTCTCGTAAATCCTTTGTTTAATATTTTAAACAAGATCGGGTCGTGTTCTTTCATCTTTTTTCGCCAATAATTATTGATGGTTTCTTTTCCGTTGTTTTGTATATTATCATCATCATCGTCATCGTCATTGTTTACACCTCCTACTTTTTTTTTATTGTCATTGTCCTCGTTTTCATCTTTGTCAGTCTCGTTACTTTCATCGTACATATCGAGGTCATAATCGTCATCTGATTCTTTTTCTTCTACAGCTTCTTTACCGTTATCTATGTCTGGGTTTTGTTCTTGTTCGGATTCTTCTTCTTCCTCTTTATTTTCATCTTTATTTTCCTCTTCCTCTTCTTCTTCTTCTTCTACTTGTTCTTGATCTACATTTGGTTCTTCATCATCAACATCATCTTGGTCATTGGCTTTTTCATCACCTTTTTCTTCCGGATTTTCTTCTTCATCTTCGTCATATAAATCAAGGCCATAGTCATCCTCTATATCCTCTTCTTTTTCAGCTTCGTCCATATCATTTTCATCTCTTAACAGTTTTGGTTCTTTTTGTTGTTCATCTACAAATACGATTGGTTTCATGGTATTTAATTGCATACCTTTATTGAGTTGACTATCCTCTATTACCGTCGCATTTGAAATATTACACAATTTTACCATATCCGGTGTGAGTACTTCAGGATTTATATTAATACGTATCAGACTATCTAGGTAAATAGGAATTACATAAAGATATTGAGACAAATTAATACCGCTTACTTCTATGTTATATGTATTTCCAATCCGTTTAAATAACGTTACAAATCCTGCATTCTCCATTACTTCGATCCGTTTATTGATAAACCTCCCCGGAATCAAGTAATTCATATGTCGTTCTTCGTAGTCTTGCATAATCGTTTTCGGGTCTTTATCCGGAAATGCTTGTTTTATTTGAGAAGCAATATATTTTTTATCTTGATTGACTCTCAACAATGCCGCTATAAATTCATCTTCCGCGCTCATTTTCCGGAAATTTTCAACTCGTTTATACCGCATATGTAAACCCTTATTTTTCAGCGTTTTTATTTCATGATAAAATAGCGAAGAGAAACAACCCATGTATTTTTTCAACGAAAGATCATCCATGTTTATTTTGCATACAAAATTCAAGTCAATGACTTCCACAAACGAATCATAAATCGACTTAAAAAACGATATAAAATACCCACTTTGTTGTAAGAAGTTGTTAATCATGACTAAGGCTGGTTCGCATAGTTTTATTAGCCAACTATTGAATTCCACTGGCATGAGTGGTTTCAATAAAACCCCTTTTATTTGAATATCACCATTACTTTGAAATATCATTTGAATAAAATCATTTACATGAAAATCATTTCTTTTGGCATTCATATAGAGCTGGTCTATAAACATACATACACTCTCGGTACGACTCATTTTACGCATAAATTGAGAGAAAATAATTTTCGGTAAATAAGGAATTTTTTTCCCATTTTTCGCAATATCTTTGTAAAATACACGATACGTATTTTCTTGTCTTGTTCCAGGATTGTATTGAATAAAAGGGATTTGCGAATTAGCATGTATATTCTTGAAAATATTTTCAATGGGGATTTTTTGTGTTTTACTTTCAGGATGCAATGTAATGAAAAACGACTGAATTCCTCTTTCTAGATAAGGCAATTCCTTTGTCTTATTCATTTCAAAAATATCATGAAACAACGACAGTTTCTGGAAAGAGTACTTTACATTCACATCGTAATATTTTTTTCGAGACTCTGTGACGAATGACTGTTTTGCAACAAGTAAGGATTGCTTGGATTGAATATTTTTCTTGGTCAATTCCGGGAAATACATAGAACATAATCCTTCTTCGTCGAGTATATTTTCTTTTGCAAATTCTAATACATGTTCTGCGAGTGTTACATAAATAGTATTATGTTGAAGTGACCCGAAATGAAACAAGAAATCATTCTCGAAATTTTGAAACGGTTTTTTATTGACAATAGACGCGTTCTTCCATAAATCATAAGGATTCACTACAAACGCCTCATTTACATTTTGTAAATGGGTTTGGTCGTTGTTTGTTTTGTAGAAACGATATCCCAAGGGTATTTTTTGCAATTTGGTGTTTGTGTCTGTATTGAAAAACGGTATTTTCATTAAATCTTCATATTGCAGTACTTTATGAATATCATTTATTCCATAAAGAGTGAGTATATCTTCACTAATACTGTTTTCATCGATCTGATAATTCACTAAGGATTGACCTAACAACGATAAATTCAAACCCAATTCATCGTTTTCCGTTACATTTTTGTAATATTGCAATAAGTTGAAATCTCGTTCTACTACGCCATACAAATACATTTCTTCGTAACTAAAGGCGGATGGTATATCCGGTTCATCGTTTGCCTCTTTTTCAAAAGTAGTCAATAAAATTTTACGCTTAATGTCATAAATAGAATCATCTGGGTGAATGTACAAACTAGAACAATGTATTGGAATTTGACGATGGACCAATTCGTTGTATTCAGAACGGCTAAAGAATTCTTGCGGTGATTTCTCTTCCTCTCCACAAAACACATAAATATGGGAAACATTACCGGATGCATCAAAAAAACATGTTTTGAATACGGTATCCATTATTACTATACTATTATTGTATTTCTTTTATTTAGCTATCTGGATAATTTTATCTAATTACATTATATATTTCATGAGTAGCAGTTTTGAGAAAGTAGATTTAGTAAAATTATGTAAACGAAATCAAGAACGTAATCCTTTTTCTAGACGATGCAATACGAAATGTAAGAGTGGATACAATAGAATCACCAATAAGAACAAACGCACATTTAAATGCTATAAAAACTGCACGAATTCAAATGTTCGAAACCCCAAAACCAATCGATGCACCAATAAAAAAGGGAAATCGATGCGTACTAATACCATGTCGAAATCGTTTTCTGCATCCAATTACTACTTACCGATCAAAAAGACTAAGTCCAAGTCTAAGAAGTCTAAATCGAAGAAGTCCAAATCCAAGTCGAAATCAGTAGAATTTTTCTTCGACAATAAAATATACAGTCGCGATTTTTACAAATAAGCATGCAAGAACATATGAGTTTAGTTCCCATATGTTCTTTCGAATATCTTACACTTTATATTTGGCGATACAGCCAGCATCTATATTACCTGCTTTTTGAAATGAACCAACTACATAAAGAATATTATCACATAGAAACAAACTTTTACAAGTCGAATCTAATCCTATCAGATGTTCCTCCATCGTTGTCTCACTTTTATAGTTTTGCAAAGGATACCAAGATTCATTGGTTGTATTATACATGGCTATTCTATTCAATACTTGATCGGATTCATTTTCACAAGTAAAAGACCCACCTACAAATACATGGCCGCTATTGTTTACCACGATTGTATTGCAAATACCATTCAATCCGTATTTTAAATTGGACCATTCTCGAGATACTAAATGAAATACAGCAATATTATTACCAACACAGGTGAATGTTCCTCCGGCATATAGTTTATTTTCATGCACACAAATAGAATTACAGTATCCTTGAAGACCTTGTGCAAGAGAACTCCATGATTGATTTTTGATATTATATTCTGCAATATACTGTATGTTTGTTTGACCAACCGCTGTAAATAATCCTCCACAATATAATACAGTGGTGTTTGTATCCAAATACAAGGTTCTACAAGGTGCATTTAAATCCCCATTTACAATTCTTTCCCAGGTGTCACTTTGTATATTGTAAATACCAATATAAGGTAAAGCAGTATTACCAGATTGCGTAAATGTACCACCTGCGTATAATTTTTGATACTTTGCATCAATACAAATAGTACAACATTCTGCATTGAGTCCGTCACCTAATGGTTTCCATGTTTTTGTAACGGTATCGAAACTAGATATATGCTTTGTAGGAACACCATCACCGGACGTTGCAAATACGCCGCCTACGTATATAGTATTTTTATACATAGCAATACAAGTAACCATATTACTAACACCTCCTTTCATATTATCCCATAGTTTTAAAGAATGATTAAAAAAGGCGATGTTTTGGACTTGTACCATATTTACAGTCTGAAATAATCCCCCGATCACAAAATTATTCGTGAGGTGATCTACATAAACGGATGTAATCACGTCCTTGCGCACACCCGCTCCATACGTGAACCATTTTTTACTCATACCTAACTTGGACCGAAGTTCATTATCGAAAAACTGATCGTTGCGTTTTTCGTAAATAGTATCCAGTTCCACCGAAGGGGAGTAGGTACCGCTAATTTGTTCTGTGTAAGCGCGTTCAAATTTATTTAATAATGGATTTACTGTTTTATTGGATAACACGTTTTGAATAGTTTGAATAGATGCTTCATCTACTTCTATATCGTATATATCATCGTATTGTACAGAGTTATCGCAATCACTGTTGTTATCATTCGGTACTGTCTCCGCGTAATCTGTATCTAATACTTTTTTTACGATTCTTTCAATTACTGGACCAATCAGTTTTTCAAATTTCGTTTCACTAGAGTCATGCTCACTGCTTACTGTGCAACTTATAACTTGGGTTATATACTTTTCTAGTACTGGTTCTAGTTCTTCTTTTTTCACATAACTCATTTGAGATTTATGTTCTTTTATCCATTCTTCTTTTTGCTTTTGAAACCGTATTTCTTGTTCTTCCAGCCATTTTTGTTTCTGTGTATGTAAGAGTAATTCGCTTTGTTGCATCCAATGATCTTTATCTTCTACCCATTTCTGTTTTTGGGTATGCAACAACAACTCTGTTTGTTGGATCCAGTTATCTTTGTCTTCTAATGCTTTTAGGTAGGTTTGTTCCAACGTAGTTTTCTGTTCTTTTAATTGTTGTTCTTGAATTCGTAACCATTCTTCTTTTTGCGATTCAAACGATTCTTTTTGTTTGATCCAGTTATCTTTGTCTTCTAATGCTTTTACGTACGTTTGTTCTAATGCATCCTTTTGTTCTTTTAATTGTTGTTCTTGAATTCGTAACCATTCTTCTTTTTGCGATTCAAACGATTCTTTTTGCTTGATCCAGTTATCTTTGTCTTCTAACGCTTTTTGGTAGGTTTGTTCTAATGCATCCTTTTGTTCTTTCAATTGTTGTTCTTGAATTCGTAACCATTCTTCTTTTTGCGATTCAAACGATTCTGTTTGTTGTCTTGTAAATTCCCGAAGTTCGTTTTGACGAATAAGTTCTTGTTGCATAGTAAACTCTTGTAATTCTTTCAGTTTTTGTGAATTGTCTGGTTGGTCGATAGGCCTTTCCGTGACCTGTTCTTCTACATGAGCATTCACCATGAACTGTTCTTTTTCGTTAATATTCACGGATTCTACGTTGTGTACAACCAGAACTCGTTTCTTTTGCTTGATGACTTCAGTACTTGGTTTGAATTCTGGAATGTCTTGTTTTACCACAGGTAATTCAATAGTATTATCTAAATTTAGTTTGATTAAATCTTTATGATGATTTTTAAATTGTGGTATATTAGGTTGTGTAATACCACTTTTTTTCACACGGTAGTGGAATTGCATTTACATATGCTGATATTTTAAATATTCAAGGGGTACTTTTATTAGAAAGTCTAAAATTACATATCATGATATGGGTTATCGGTAATTTTCATGGAGCAGTATTCTTTCGGCGTTTTGTGATAATCTTTGGGTTCATGAATACCTGACTCTTTTGCATTTTCCAATACAAATTTAAAATTGTCCCAGAATTCCATTTTATGTCCAATGGATTTCGTTGCAATATGAGACAATTCATGGATGGCTACAAAGGTAAGTGTATGTTCGTCTATTAAATTATCTTCGTTCACATTCTTTTTCGGATTCAAACAAAAGGCCAGTTTTTCACCCTTGTTTTCGCTATAGGCAGTTAATGTACTAGTAGGCAACGTTTCCATCACGCGTTTTGGGTTAAAGCCTTGAACCATACGTTGTACTCGTTCGTCCGTTGGATATTTGGAGTTCATATAGTTTACTAATTTTTTCAGTTTTACAGTAACTTTCGCTAATAAATCAGCGGCATCTTGTAGTTTTTTCCTGTCTCGAACGCAGTATTTATTTCCATCCACTGAGGATACAATACATTTTAATTGTAGTGTATCACTGTCATAGGTATAAAAGTATAAACAGATAGATAGGATGAATAAAGTAAACAAGTATATAAATGTATCAGAGGTCATGTATATACTGTATGGTGATATTATTATAATATCTCACTAAATGGTTTTGATGGGAAGAGAATTCAAAATGATATTGGTTAAGGGCATATGTCGGTAGGAAAAATAAGATTGAATCATGTCGAAGATGGCAACATCGTTACTATACAACCAACTTATGTAAAGTACAAACATGCCTAGATAAAACATAGAATCAGTGGATTGGACCGGTTTATGCCAAATAGTATATAATGGGAT
>Ga0209550_10004832_pt1 | contig 12732 bp, 16 predicted proteins | sample LauGreSuBDMM15SN_2_FD_187567 | JGI IMG/M metagenome (GOLD analysis project Ga0209550, IMG submission 187567) | Freshwater lake microbial communities from Lake Michigan, USA - Su13.BD.MM15.SN (SPAdes) (version 5) | ecosystem: Environmental > Aquatic > Freshwater > Lake | place: Lake Michigan... | reverse complement strand
CACAATCTCATCGGCATCGATGGCATCAGCAATTTGTTTCATGCACACTTCATCGGAACATCCCTGCATTTGGAGCTGGGCGGCTTTTTGGTTCATGAGTGCCACATCACTGTCAGACACAATGTAGTATTTGTCCCCAAATTTTTCGATGACATTGAGTTTAATACGATTCACAATGGAATTTCGTATTACATCAGGAACTCCTGCCATCACATTGATCTTTGATAGATAGAGCTTTTTCTTTCCTCCGGAGCTCTGGGAATCAAGGGAAATTGCAAATAAAATTAGGAGAATGAATTGGTAGATTCGTTTTGTCATAGAGGAAGCCCTGAAATATGTGTCGAATCTTAGTTTACAATAAGAATTTTCTGTGGCAAGAGTTTAATTACGTTCAAGCTATGATCCAAAATTAAAATCTTCTACCATCTATTTAGTTGACATAACAACTAAATCAAAATGTTAGAAAAAACAAATGGACAATGCATGGATACATGTTTTTACTGTATCTATGGAAAAGTTGCAGATATTATTCCCAGAACCTCAATTACATAAACTTAGAGGAATCGCAAAAAAACAAGATAGACCTTTGAGTGAACTTATTCGCAATGCGGTAGACCTGTGGCTAAATCTTCAGGGGAATCCAAATGAGGAGGTGACAAATCCACCTTCTTTTCACTGTGGTAAGATACTTCCAAAACCTGAAAATTTCCGAGCACTTGCAAATGACCCAGACTTATGAATCTAAAAAGTCTAGATACCAATATTCTTTTATACGCAATCAATGTTGATTGTGCCGAGCACAAAAATTGTTCTGCTTTAGTTCGTACTTCGATCGAAGAGCCTGGAGAATGGATTGTCGCCGACCAGGTGTGGTTTGAACTTTATCGATTGCTCAGGAGCAACGTAGTTTTGAAAAAGCCATTGTCAGCAAAAGATGCCTCGGAAGCGATCAGTTATTACAGACATAAGATGGGATGGCTCCATTGTGCTTGGGATGTTCATTTTATAAAACAATTGGATACTGTTTGGAAAGTAAATTCTTTTTCAGCATCTAAAAGTTTTGATCTTATCCTCGCTATTACATTAAAAAACTTTGGAGTTAAAACATTTTATACTCGTAATACTAAAGATTTTGAAAAGTTGAAATACTTTAATTTGGTGAATCCTATCATCAATCTCTAAAAAAGTTTCATTTTCATTAATTTTGATCTTTTTAAGAAAAAATCATCATCTAAATATAAGAATTTTCAAATTGACATATGAATGATGACAATATATGATGATACTATGAGAACAATTTTGGAAATACCAAACGAAAAAGTAAAGGAACTTGATAGATTGTGCAAAGCACAAAAAATTTCGAGGGCAGAGTTGGTGAGAAGAGCCATTGATAAATATTTATTGGATACACCACTAGTCAGACGAGAAGCAAGCTTTGGAATTTGGAAAAGGAAAAAAATTGACTCCTTAAAATATGAGGCTTCGATAAGGAATGAATGGACATGAAGGCAGTCCTTGACACCAATATTCTCATAGATTACCTATCTGGATATAAGGAAGCCGAAAAAGAAATTTCTCTTTATAGAGAGCCTATGATTAGTATCATTAGTTGGATGGAAGTTTGGGTAGGAGTAGATAAGGAAGAAGAACTGATAATTCAAAGTTTTCTTTCCAGTTTTGAAATTGTTCAGGTATCATTAGAAATTGCTGAGGAAGCCATAGCACTGCGAAAAAAATTCAAGTTAAAACTTCCAGATGCGATCATCTGGGCAAGTGCTACATACAAAGGCTTGACACTCGTTACACGTAGTACGAAAGATTTTAAAGCATCTTTTCCTGGTATTCGAATTCCTTATAGTCTTAAATGAATTAATTTCTAATCAGAAATATTAGAAAGAGCATATTCATAAAGATGTTAAACCTTTGAACAGGTCATGGATGAAAGTTACCTCTAGAGAACCAGAGAAATAACATATTATAAACTAGCAGAGTCGGTAAATTGTACTTTATTGTAAATTTCTTTAAGTGATACGGAACATTGTATTGTTTCAAATACCACTGGTTCATCTTCCTTTACGTCAGACAATAGCCATTGGTTATTCGCTGTTCTTCTATAAATTTCTATTTTTTTGTATTCAGAGGAGACTAGAACATATTCTTGCAAGGACTCTAACTCACGGTAGAGTATAAACATTTTTCCTCGATCATAGTTTTCTGTAGATTCAGAAAGAACTTCAATAATTAAACTGGGATTCAATAAGGTATCTTCTTTTGCATCGAGATATTTTTCCTCACCGCATAACGCTGAAATATCGGGATAAGTGAATAGCCCATCTGGTTTAACCTGTACTTTCATGTCGGAACCAAAAGCAATGCATGGTTTATTCTCTATTTGATTATTGATTTTAGTTAAAATATTTCCTGCAATAACAGCATGAACTCTTTTTCCACCCGCCATAGCGAAGAGTTCGCCCTTATAATACTCATGCTTTTCTTCTGAAGTTCTTTCAATTTCAAGATACTCAGGAACTGAAATCAATTTTCTGGCGAGATTATCCATAAGAAAAATAATATCAAATACTAAGAAATTTACAAGTGAAAAAGATTTTCATTGAAATTATTTTAAATAAATTAGACAGTGATTTAAAAAAAAGAGGTAACAATGAAATCAAAGTCTATTTATGCTTTAAACTTATTTAATATCACAAGTAAAAGAGAGTACCTTTCCTATTTAAAAAGAAGTGGAGAAGAGGTGACTACTCATAATGGAAAGGTGATTGCTATTGGAAAATTTAAGGAATCACTCAAAGGTGATTTAAGTCCAAGAAAAGTTATGATTTTAGTTGAATGGGAATCGAAGGAAGCATTTGAAAACTATATAAATGACCCTCTTCTAAAAGAAGTTCATGCTCATCGTGAAAATGGTTCTGGTGATTATATATGGCAGTCATTTGAGAAGCTAGAAGATTTTAGACCTTTTTTTAGAGATTGATTTTTATTAGATGCTTTTCTATTCCTACATAACATTTGCAAATCTTGCTCTCTTAATTTTTGCAATTCTACTTTTTCTTTTCTCAAAGAACAATAAATCTAATCGATACCTATTGTTCTTTTTGATCAATTTAGGATTCCATACACTTTTACGATTTGGTTTTTCTCATGGTGGGTATCACTTAATTGTACTACCTTATATATTATTTCCATCAGCCTTTCTTTTTGGTCCACTTCTTTATTTATATACCCGTTCCGTTTTATTTGAAAATAGTCATACAAATAAAGAAATTATTCTATTTACTATTCCAGTTTTAATTAGTTTTATTATTCATGTAGTATTTAATTTTTTATACCCTGAAATGAGAAGTTTTCCAGATATTCTAAATCAGAGTGGTATTATTGCTTCCTACACGAGAACAATAATTATTATTTCAAATATATATAATATTATAATAACTATTCTTGCTTTTTTATCACTAAGAAATTATATATCTATATTTCTTAATAACTATACAATCACAAAGGAAGATCAAATCCTATGGTTAAAAATATTATTATCATTTAATATTATACTTTACTCTTGCAATCTATTAATTACCATCCTTACATTATGGAAGAAGTCAACTTATATACCAGTTAATTTAATTGAAGGATTTATAATGCTGGGAATGGCATATCTGATTCTTTTTTACTACATAAAGAAACCTTCTTTATTCATACTAACGGATAAGGATATTCTACCTAAAAAAGAAGATACACTCCCCAAGTATTCCAAACAAAATTTAGGTGAAACTATGAGAAAAGATTACATAAAAAAAATTGAGGAATACTTTGAAGTACATAAGCCATATTTAGAGGAAACTTTATCTTTAAGCGAAATATCATCAGCAGTAGGAATTCCCTCTCATCATTTTTCTATGACAATCAATATTGAAAAAAACCAAAATTTTCATAATTTTATAAACGACTATAGAGTTGAAGAATCAAAGAAAATTCTTGAGGATAAGAATTTTAGTAATACAACTATTATAGATATTGCATACAAGTCAGGATTTCAATCGAAATCTGTCTTCAATCGAGTATTTAAACAAATTACTGGTCAATCTCCCAAAGACTATAGAACTTCTTTTTTAAAATAATTCGGAATTTTTCAAAAAAATTCATCTCTCCTTACAAGGAAGGACGACCAATCAAATTAAACTCGTTATAATTATGTATATAAAAGCATTGAGAGGGTTCTATTTTTATGACAAGACTATCTAAACTCCAAACACTTAAATGGACTTTGACTCTCAGTTCTATGGAATTTTTTGGTCCCGCTCTAAGGGACTCCGATATTTCCCACCTCCAAAATCCAGACTGGCCAGGGCATGCCAAATTACATATGATGTGGTTTATAGCCTATCTAGCTTATACAGGATTCATTCAAATATACTTGATCTGGTTTAAAAAAGACAAAGATTATCCTTTGATCCTAGGATGGCAATTATCTAATATTTGTGCTTTTTGGTCTGCTGTAATACTTTCACCATTCTATGGAGGTGCTGTTATAGATGGAAAGTATCACGTTGAGATCTTTGGAATCAATGAAAATATTGTAGCTTTTACTATCCTATCCTCTCTTTGGTTATTTTCCCTTTATATTTATAAAACTATCCCTAAATCTGAGAAGTAAAGTGATAAGCACTCCCGTTTTAATTATAGGAGCAGGATCTTCAGGTATGGTTTCTGCACTTCTGTTGGCAAAAAATGGAATCCCTTCTATTCTTGTAGAAAAAAGAGCAACCCCGGGAAAACATCCCAAAGCACATGAGATCAGTGGAAGAACTCTTGAAATCCTAAACACTGTTGGAATTCCAATTGAAGAACTAGAAACCGAAGCCTCCCCACACGAAGATGGTTCTCGCATAATCTTTTGTAGGACAATTAAGGAAGAGATTGGTAGGGTAGATTTGAATGATCCAGTGATTCAAAAAAAATACCAAGATCACTCCAGTCTATCAAGTCCTTATCTAAATCTATCACAAACAGAACTGGAAACTATCATTCGAAAATATATTTTAAAAAATAAATTAATCACCTATAAAAATAATTGTGAATGGATATCTTTTGAAAAAACTAATCAGAAAATTATATCCAAATTAAAAGAAGGGACTGAAGAAATCTTGGTTGAGAGTGATTATACTCTCTGTTGTGAGGGAGCTGGGGGACAGTGTAGGAATGCTCTTGGTATTACTATGAAAGGACCTGAAAAGATTAGAGAATTTGCGAATGTATATTTTACAAATGATCTTTCCGGAATTTTGCCTACAAAAGCTAAGCTATTTTTTATTTTTCGTCCAGATTCAGCAGGAGTTTTGATTGCTCATCACTCCAAAAAAAGATGGGTATATCACATACCTCTATTTGTTCATGAAAAAGTGAGTGATTATACAGAATCTAAATTTGTAAGTCACCTGCAAAAAGCATTTGATGATCCTAATTTTATACCAGAAATAGAATCAATTAGTTCATGGAGTATGACGGGACAGATTGCCAGCTCATTCTCAAAAGGAAGAATTTTTTTAATAGGAGACAGTGCCCATAGGTTCCCACCGACTGGGGGCTTGGGGTTAAACTCAGGAGTAGCGGATGCACACAATCTATGCTGGAAGCTTTCCTATGTTTTAAATGATCTAGCAGAGGAAAAAATTCTAAAATCCTACGAAATAGAAAGAAAACCTGTAGTACAAATTAATTGTGAAGAAAGTTTAATAAACTATCATAACATTCCTAAAATAATGGATGTATTTGGACTAAGTTTGGAAAAAATGGAATTATTCTTAAAATTCCTTACTTCCCCTATTCTCTCGTTTATCCCTGAAAAATTGATTAATAAAATTATTAGCGTCTTACAGAAAATAGGTGATAATATACTACAAAAAAAATTAAAAAATCCAGAACTTCTCAAAAAAGCACGAGAAAATATAAATTCTCAAGTTGGACATTTCGACAGAATAGGTCTTGACTTAGGTTTCATTTATGCAAATGAAAAAACCTCTGAAAAAAAACTTCCAACAGAGTATCATCCTAAATTTATAAAAGGGGCTAGACTTCCTCATTTTCTTTTCAAAGAAAAATCATCTTTGATATCAAGTCATACATTGATTGAATACTCTCATTTTATATTGATTTGCTCGGGGGAAGTCAAAAATTATAAAAATATACTCAAAGAATCTGGATTAGAAAAAATCATAAAAATAAAAAAAGTTCCAAAAGAAATTCAATTTTCTGGAGAAAATACTTCTTGGATGAAAATGACGAATTTGAGTGATACAGGATCAATTTTAGTCAGACCTGATGGTCACATTTTGGAATGTATTCAGGATGATTTAATTTCTAAAATAGAGTTTAAGTTGTATTTTTTAGCAGATTCTATTCTTAAGGTGTAAAGATAGAATAAATAAAAAGGGCTTGGGATTAAACCCAAAAATTTAGAATTGATTACTTATCAATTTCAAAAGAGCCCAAAACTACGAAATAGGAAAAATGATTCAAAAAAATTTAACAAAAGAGGAATATAATGATATTAAAATCAGCCATTGTAGTACTAATAATTCTTAGCATAGGCTCTTACTATCTATTCAGACCTATTTCAACAAAACCAACTCCTGCTAATTTTGTCTGCTTAAAGGAAGCAGATGGTGATTTCCAAACAATTGAAATGAAACCAAGCCATATCTATGGCATTGGTCTATCATACGCAAAACACATCGAAGAAACAGCCAGCGAATTTGATCCAAATGCCTTTCCTGTAGTCTTTCGAAAGGATCTAATTACACTTGGTGAAGTAAAAGAGGGAGTTAAATATCCATCTTCTGAGGAAATGATTTCCCATGCAGAAAAATGGGAAGTTGGATTGGGTAAAGTCCTTCGAGATAATCACCCTAATATCTCTCCCCTCTTAGATTATGAGGCTGAATTGGGATTTATCTTATTGGAAGATATTCAAAAAGAGCAAATAAACGATCCTAGTTTTATTCCCAAAATTGGCTTTTTTATTGCCAATGATCTTTCTTCCCGTTCGCTTGCCGTCTTGGGAGAAGGTATGGTGAATCGATATGAATACTGGGGTATGTCCAAGAGTTTTACAAATTTTTTACCTGTCTCTGAAAAGATATGGATACCCAAAAATTTTGTAGAAAATGCGATACCATGCGTATCACTTAAAACTACTGTAAATGGGGAAGAGAGACAAAACGAAAAATCAAATGGAATGATTTTTACAGCAAAAATGATGTTGCATTCAATACTCCAAACCTATCCAAGAGATACTTTAAAAAAAGGAGATAGAGTAATTATGGGAACTCCCGGAGGAGTTGCTCTTGTTACTCCCAGATGGAAAGTTAGGCTCGCCAACCTCTTAGGATTCAATCGTTTTACAAAACTAAAGCTCGTTTTAAAATCAGAAAATAATAGGTTTTTAAAACCAGGTGATAAAGTTATAATTAGTGGAGATTGGCTAGGAGAAGTTGAGACAACTATTTTAAAATGAAATAATTCCAATTCTATCTTAAGGTAAAAAGCATGACAAAAAATCCCTTTTTAGAATCCTAATAAGTATAGATAAAAATACTTTTAGGGAGTCCACAATGGCACATTATTTTGATACATCCGATCTCGCAAAATTTGGAAATATCAGCAGAGTAAACAAAGAACTTGGCGATAAATACTTTGATTACTACAACTCTGTTATGAAAGCAGGAGCATTGAGTGAGAGAGAAAAAGCACTCATTGCATTAGCTGTAGCACATGCGCAAAAATGTCCATATTGTATAGATGCCTATACATCTGCTTGCTTAGAAAAAGGAGCCGATGAAGAACAAATGAGTGAAGCTGTTCACGTTGCATCTGCAATGGTTGCTGGTATTACATTAGTTCATAGTGTACAAATGCAAAATAAAATAGATAAACTGAGTATTTAAATGATTTCTGTAGAAGAGCAAAAAAAACTATTATCTACATATAGTACATCCTTTTCTAATAAAGTTGATTCTTTTCTTCCTGCCCTAAGCTTAAAAACATTTCAAATCAATGTAGGACGATGGTGTAACCAAGCCTGTCGTCATTGTCACGTAGATGCATCCCCCAATCGAACCGAAGCAATGAATCACATAATTGCAGAGAAATGTATTCAGTTAATAAAATCTATTCCTAGCATAGAAACTGTTGATATAACTGGAGGTGCACCCGAAGGAAATCCAGAATTTACCTATTTAGTAAAAGAAAGCAAGAGACTCGGAAAGCATGTGATTGATCGATGTAACCTAACAATATTGGAAGAGGAAGGATTTGAGTACCTTTATGAGTTTCTCTCTTCTCATAGGATAGAGATCATTGCCTCACTTCCTCATTTTGCAAAATCTAGAACAGATAACCAGAGAGGAAAGGGGGTTTTTGATAAGTCTGTAATAGCACTACAAAAGCTAAATAAGCTTGGGTACGGTAAAGATATTTCATTATCTCTAGTATACAATCCCACAGGACTTTTTTTATCCTCATCCCAGTTACAATTAGAAAGGGAATTCAAAGAAAATCTATATGAACAATTTGGTATTATATTTAATAATTTGTATTGTATTAATAATCTTCCAATCAATCGATTTTTAAATTCTCTTTTCAATGGAGGTAAATTTAATGAGTATATGGATATTCTCTGTACAGCATACAATCCAGCAACTTTAGATGGTCTCATGTGCAGACATCAAATATCAGTGGGGTATGACGGAAAAATATATGACTGTGATTTTAACCAAATGCTTGAAATGCCTTCAGAAAAAGTGGAGCATATAGATAATTTTGATTTAGATCATTTTTTAGGCAGGCATATAATTTTAGCAAATCATTGCTTTGGATGTACTGCAGGTGCTGGTTCAAGTTGTGGTGGTGAGATTGCATAGACAACTCATTGCTTACTAATAGTTTTACTAATTTATGAAGGTATTTCTAAGCATAATCTTACCTACATTTAACGAATGTAGGTCTTCTATTCTTCCAAAAATTCTTGATAGTTTTGCTTCCCTTCAAAATTTTGAATTGATCATTGTAGATTCAATGAGTGGGGATAGTACTTTAGATCTGATTCAATCTCATAAAATGTTTATAGATCATCCTGGATATCTTAAAATTATATCCACCTCTTCCAAAAAAAGAGGAGAAAAGTTAAATCTAGGACTCCGGTCAAGCGAGGGAGAAATAATTCTATTACATCACCCCAGAAGCTTCTTAGAAATAGAAGGTATTACTAAACTTTATTCTTTGAGTCAGATGATCCAATGGGGAGCGTTTACTCATCTTTTTGATAGAGATCATCCTTTTCTTCGTTTTACATCTTTTTATTCAAATAATATTCGAGGAAGATTAAAATCAATATACTATTTAGATCATTGTATTTTTGCAAGACGTTCTCTATTGATGGATGTAGGGATTCCTGAAGTTGAAATATTTGAGGACACCCTCCTTTCCATAAGACTAGCAAAAGTATCAAAACCCCTCCTCCTTCCGGATAAAAGTATTACATCTTCGATTCGATTTGAAAAAAATGGAATTTTTTTCCAATCTATTTTGAATCAATTCATGAAAATAGGTTACTATTTAAAAATTCCTTTTCCAATCCTCAATCAATTTTATGAAAGGAGTCTAGAACTAAACTCTAAGTATAGATAGAGATATTTTCTTAATATAGTTTGTAATTTAAGAGAGAAGTTATTTATATAATCCTCTATTTCATGCATAGTATAAGAAGAATAAAGGTTTACATGTTGGAGTTTCCAAAAATTCTATCGAATAGAGGGTTCTACTATTGAAAGTCAATGAGTACTATAATGGAAATGTTACATCTATCTCTTTTCATGGAAAAGATTGTCCAGCTACTACAGGGGTGATAGCTCCCGGTGAATATGAATTTTCAACACAGCAGAAAGAAATAATGACTGTTACTTCGGGAGTACTAGAGGTACAACTACATAATGAAACAGGTTATAAATCATTTTCACCTTATGAAAGTTTCACTGTTCCAGCAGGAGAGAAGTTTAAAGTTATTGCTAAAAATGATGTTTCCTATATTTGTTTGTACTACTAATTTATATATTTAGTAACTGACATTACGCAATAAACTATAAGAGTGGATAATTATATTAATAAAGTAGGGGCTTGGGAACAACTTAGTCCCCAAGAAGTCGACAGGCTTTCCTGTCATTTAAACTCACCTTTAGCATGAAGTGCATAAGGTGAATTAGTAATTTTTCAATAATAGACAATTATGAGATACCAAAAACTAATTATAATTAATAGAATTAAATTCTATCTCGCTACCTTTTACTTTTCACTACTATTCTTAATCAATTGTTCTCAATCTGAACATATAAAAGATCAAGCTTTAGATGAAAATTCATTTGTTGAAAAGAAAATTTCTACAATGTTTAGTAATTTTCAAATTAAAAAAGAATTAGAAGAAAGTATTTCTTATGAAACTAGATTTAGATATCCTAAAGCTATTGTTATACACTCAACCGATAAATATAACATAAAAGATTATTTAGAAAATTCAATAAAGTATAATTTCTTTTTTCATATTTTAATAGATAAATCTGGAAATATATTTCAATATCCTAGCTATAAAAATAAAGTATTTAGACTTATTCCAAAAATGGACAAATATGTAGTACATATTTCAATAGAAGGAACAGAAGATGAAATACACAATAACTCCCAACAGCTAAAAAAAGTTACAAATTTTATAGGAAACCTGGCAAAAAAGTATTCAATTCCTTTAGAAAATAAAGATATATCTTCTGAAAGAGGTATTTTTACTCATACTCAAGCAAAAAAGAAGTATGGAAATTTTGTAGATATGAGAGACTGTGGTGGAGAAAAAGTTCTATCTAAAATTCTCATAGGATTATCAGGAACTTACTCTCCAGAATCAGAATGGAAGGATAGATTTTCTAAAGAATGGACTTTTAGAAAAGAAGATCCAAAATCTAATCGCCCCAAAGAAGAATTTACTCATGGCAGAAGTATTACAATTTCTCCTACTAGCATTTTGGAAAATGTGGAAAAAGATTCATCTGGAGTTGTGCCTGAAGAGTATAGAGTAAAATATACTTTTGATCAAAAAATGGATCCTACTTGTATCGTACTACATTATACTGCTATTAGTGATTTTAAACAATCATTAAAAGTTTTAGAAGATCGTAGAGTGTCTGCAAATATAATGGTTGATAAAAATGGTAAAGCATATCAACTTTTAGATTCATTAAATCACACTGCTAGAGCTGCTGGCGGAACAAATAATGCATGTATTCAAATTGAGATCATTGGTAAAAATACTGAAGAACTTTTAAATAATGAAGTTCAAACACAAAAAGTAATAGCATTAGTAAAAGAAATCTCAAAAATATTCAATATACCAATCAATAATGAAAAAATTGAGTCTTTAAAAGGTGTCTTTTCACATACCCAAGCAAAGAAAAAATTTGGAAGGTCAGTAGCACTCATAGGCAAAGACTTTGATCCAGGAGAAGAGTATATGAAAAAGGTGATTGAAGCAACAGGTTCAAAGTACTACAGTGAAGAGGAATGGTACGGAAGGACAGGGGAAGATTGGATAATCTTATATGGGGACTTTCAACCATAGGAATGTAAATGATAAATGCTATAGAAATCAATAATATCAAAAAAAAATTTAAGGATTTAACTGCTGTTGATGGTATTTCACATACAATCAAAGAAGGGGAATATGTAGCCTTATTAGGACCAAATGGAGCTGGTAAAACTACTCTTGTAGAAATGCTAGAAGGAATTCAGTTTCCAGATGAAGGAGAAATCCAAATTTTAGGAATGAAATGGGATTCACATGAAAACGAAATACGAAAAGTAATGGGATTTTCTCTCCAAGAAACTAAATTCATAGATAAGCTCACTGTTGATGAAACAATGAAGCTTTTTTTTAGCTTTTACTCATCAGTAAGTAAAAAATCAGATGAAATCTTAGATTTAGTAGGTCTTTCACTTAAGAAAAAAAGTTATGTTGAAAATTTATCTGGAGGACAGAGACAAAAATTAGCATTAGCAATTGCACTTATAAATAATCCAAAAATTCTTATATTAGATGAGCCTACAACAGGACTCGATCCTGGTGCACGTAGAGAGATTTGGAATATACTACAAGAATTAAAAAAACAATCAACAACTCTAATCTTAACAACTCATTATATGGAAGAAGCAGAACAGTTATGTGATAGAATTGTATTTCTAGATAAAGGAAAAATTTTAGCCAGTGGATCATTATCTGAACTTTTAGAACTGAATAGCTTAGGGGAATATGTTAATTTTGTTTTACTTAAAAATGATAAAATTATAAATTGGGAATCACTTCCTGGTTTTAGAAATATTTATTGGAACGAAAAAGATATTTCAGGAAAAATACATGTTGATGATATTATTAGCTTTCTTCCTCTATTCTTAAAAATAATAAAAGATAATAATTTAAATTTACTAAGTTTTGAATGTAAAAAAATGACCCTAGATGATTTATTTTTATCAATGACAGGAAGAAGTCTTGGAGATTAAATGTTTATTCAATTAATATTAATGGAGTTAAAATCTTTTTATCGTAATCCTGGGATTATTTTTTGGGCTTTTGGATTCCCTCTAATAATGGCTGGTGCATTAGGGGCTGCTTTTAGTTCTAAAAAA
>Ga0209550_10004830_pt1 | contig 12737 bp, 15 predicted proteins | sample LauGreSuBDMM15SN_2_FD_187567 | JGI IMG/M metagenome (GOLD analysis project Ga0209550, IMG submission 187567) | Freshwater lake microbial communities from Lake Michigan, USA - Su13.BD.MM15.SN (SPAdes) (version 5) | ecosystem: Environmental > Aquatic > Freshwater > Lake | place: Lake Michigan... | reverse complement strand
GTGTTGTCTCCACCGCCACCGCCGCCACCTCCACCGCCACCTCCACCCCCATCTTCAATTCTGCACATTTCGACATTATTGATAACCGCTGGAGTAGGCTGGAGACACCCTTGTCCTTTCAATGCTGACACGACTTTATCTTCCATCCCAAAACCTTCTTTCATAGGTTCTAGTTCAAGAGGAAATAGATACATTAAAATATATATAAACATATATTATGTTTTCTGTTCTTGCACCCATCCTTGTGTCCATCTTTGTTTTCTTCGTGTACGTTTATTGGAGAGAACGTGAAGGCCTTCAAAATCACACAAGCCCGGTGTCTCTTTTGCCCGACCAAACCACCGGGTTTAACTTTTATAAAAAGCTAACCACAGAATCAGACCCACTCTACAATAAGAAATTTGAATATTATTACAACGCAGATATAAAGGCTGACCTTTCCTATTTCAACAACACGTCCAGCTTGCTGTATGCTCTCAGCAAATTAGAAAAACCTGAGACAAAATAAATGTTCATGTTACAGTAGCCGTTACAGGGATGTGGTCAGACCCATACATAGATAATCCTTCTTCAACACTTGTAGGTAGATATTGACATGAATCAACCGAACACTTTAATCCCTTGGTTAAAATATTGTCAATATTCATGTTCTTTTCTACAAAATAAGTGTTACATAGATTATGTACGATAAATCCCGGTAATTGATAGAGATGTGTGTCCTTATACGGCTGATTAAAATCACCAGCAAGAACGACATACTTCTTATCATGAAGAAGAATCTGGTCTAATTGTTTTTTCCTTTTATAATGAGATGTATCGTCTAAATGTATATTAAATAGATGTAATTGGTCAATACGTACATAGATACCATGGTCAAAGGATGATTCAGACCATGTGTCGAATATTCTTTTTTTTACAAGGGTCACATTTCCAGATTGACTTTCACTTTTTGTCGATTGCGTCTTACTCCATTGTATCGGAGTTAATCGTGACAGACGATAAGTACGATTGAATTTTTGATAGAGTACTTTATACTCCATGGGCATGACTTCTTGTAAAAAAACAATATCTGCTGACTCTTTACTTAATTTATCTATGATAATATGAATACGATTATCTGGGTTAAATAGTGTTTGGTCTCTTACCGTAGGATAATAACTTTTCTTTATCCATTCAGATGCTAAAATATTCCATGTAAGTATTTTCATCTATAGTCTATAGTCTAGAATATTATTTTGTCTCGATTAAACGTTCATGATTTTACGCAACAATGACTTCTTCGTCTTGGGGTCTATGAAACCACAGTCATAGGGGTTCTTGTATTCGGCAGGTAAAAAGTTATATTCTTTATTGATCCGTTTGGCCACATTGTCTACCCAAAACCACAACCAGTATTGTGTATAAAGATGGTCATTTTTGATTTCTTGTTGAAACATCACTTCAATGAGATTATGTGTACTGGTTAACATGATAAGCTCGGTTACAATCAAATTTTTGCTCTCGTATAGTTCGTAGACTCGCTTCTTTTCTTTCTCCTCGACAAATTCCTTTCGATTGATAAACCTTATTTCATTGAGAATGTTCTTCAAGGTAGTAATGAGGCCCATGCGATAATCTTCAACCGTTTTAATAAAGGAAAAAACGTTAATGTTGTAAATGATGGGGTAATGGTTCATGATCACAGACGGTACGGCAAACCGATTGTTTTCTTTAATTTCTAAGACACGTTCTTTGATGATGTTAATGCGTTCTTGAAGGGCCTCGATGAGTTTCTCCTGTTCTTTCTTCACAGCCATTCGAAGGTCTTGCTTGAATATTTCGGTTTCATTCTGTGGGGATTTTTCATGTAGTTCTATCCACTGAGAGAGCTCTTGTTCATACGCATTTGGATGTAAGAGAGGGTTCTCGAACAAGAGAATTTCGCCCGAGGTAAATTCTAAAAGTATTTTTAGTCGATAGAAGTGATTGCTAGCAATGTGATGGGCTTCGGCGGCAGCGTCTAACTTTAAGTAATTGACAATTGCGAGTAAAAAAGCCACGAAAGCATTGACGCCCCCAATCAAGACAGCTCCATTTTCATAGCGTCCGCTCACCGAAGAGAGAACGCTACAGATGGTCGATAAAAAGATACACGGCAACATCAAGAGATTCAATTGATACTTACAGTAATTACAGGACTGATTGTATAAAAAAGCATGTGCTTTGATAAAACTAGCAAGAATATCGAGGGCACATGAATATTTATGAACTACGCTGGGGTCATAATGATGCATAAGTTTTTTTTTCAATTCTTCCATGCTTACCTTTCGGAAATTGTCTGCCTCAGTACTGTCACTGTTGGCTTCCCATAGACCATCGTTCATATATACTTTAATACATAAGTAAAAAGTAGGCCATAATGTTCCCAGATATCTTTCAAATGAGTTCCCTGATGATGCCCAAACCGAGGGTCCATGTAAAAGGAAAGATTTCGGGAACCATTCTTGTAAGACTCCACCTTTTGTAAAGACTTGTAATAAAGCAAAGGTTCTTTGTAAGGAACCAATGTGTCGTTGAGGTTTGTATAAATGAGTAAATTTGGATAGACCGCATCTGTTCGAATGTGTTCTAAAGGTGCGTAACTTTGAATGTAGTCATGAACATCCGGTTTGGTCACGTTACCCAATTCACTTCGTGTCTCTATTCCGAGCGGAGTCTTGTATGTGGTCATGGTCTCAATCGGTGTAATAAAAGGAACGCCCACCAGAGCTACCTTGCATAGGTCAGGCTCCAGGTTAAGGACGCTACTAATCAGCAGCCCTCCAAAACTGCGTCCCCAGATGACCAATTTGTCTCGGCTTGTCACCTTTCGGTCAAACAAGGCATGTGCCGTTTCGATAAAGTCGTGAAAGGTATTCGTCTTGTGTTTCATGCGTCCATCCATATATCCTTGATATCCATATTCCGCGCCACCACGCAAGTGCGCAATCGCCACAACAAAGCCGCGTTCTAATAAAGGATAAAAATGTATACTTTCTTTTGCTCCCTCGTAGCTGTTGTAAGCACCATACCCAAATAGAAGACACTTCGACAAATGCGGAGTATCCTTATAGATGAGGGTGACCCGCAGTCCGGGTCTTAAAAAGACTTCCTTCTCCGTGTAACGTGTTTTCATTTGTATACTGTTTGGATTGACTGGTTTCGTACCTGTCAGTGAAATCATGTATTCTTGTGGAGGGCAAGTATACTTGTGCTGTAACACCTTGTATTGGTTTGTATTGGGTAAGTAGTTTTCAAGTGAATAATAATCGGTTTGACCGCGGCTTTCTTGTAACAATTCAAGTTGTCCACAAGACCATTTCATCAGTTTCAGCGAGTTGGAACAAGACAAGGTAAAGACAAAGGCTTGATTGGCGAGGTCGACTTCCAAGATTTGCTCGTCCAATCGCTTGTTCTCGTAAAGAATTTCTTTTTTCTGGAGGTCAGGAGATGTATAGATACGATGTCGTCCATGTTCTTGAACCACCACATACCATAGTCCAGCCTCATGCTGTACAAAAAGATATTTGGTCGAAGGTTTTCTTTCGAACAAGGTCGTGATTTTTCGAGTATCCATGTCTAGCAAAAGAATTTCATCACTGTTGTAATTTTGAACCTTAATCACCACAAATAGACCGCTATTCGAAAGATACATGTCTATAAAATAACCATGTGGGGTCTTGTATAGTCTCGTATTTTTTTTACTCAAGAGATTGTAAATATAGATACCCGAGTCATTGTAGTAACGATTGATACTCACGTATAAGATTTCCTCGTCATTTAACCATAGAGCACAAGGCGTCGAGAAACGAAGGTTCGACAGTAGGTCCGTGGTTTTTAAAATGTGCTCCTTGTGTAATTTGATTTCTTCAAAATGGTCGGTATAACGCGGCTTCAGGAACAAGTGAAAGCATTGGCTTCCGATAAAGTCAATCGCAAGAAGAAAGGTGCTTCCCGAAGGATTAAGTTCCATGAGTCCAACTTTAAAAAAAGGAAACTTCTTGGACATTTTACTTAGGTTCAAAAGCTCGAGTTGTTTGCATGGACTACGTTGGGTCAAAATTTTATAACCGTTGCGCGGGTCTCGTCTGCCTACAATCGGGTTTGGACCTTCTTGGCTATACAAAAAGGGTTGCGGTTGGTAATCCTTTTTCATTTCTTTGGAGAGTTCGCGAATGGACTTGATATAAGGCCTGTCTAATTTCATGTTATTTCCAAGGGCGTGGACGGCTCTCTTGTCGTGCAAGGAAGGATTGACCACGGTAAATTCAAACGAACCAGACGTTTTTAATTCTTCGGGTCTTACATAATCTGTGATGTAGTCTTTGAAATCGGCAAAAGACTTACGCGTCACGTTGCGTGTCTTGAATAAGTATTTTAATGTTTTTAGTTTCATTTAAAATAAGAGATTATTTTTTATTCGGGGGACAAGTATACGGCAACAAGTATACGGCGACAAGTATACGGCAACAAGTATACGGGACAAGTATACGGGACAATACGGCAACTATACGGCAACATCTGGACAAGGTTTATTTTTCTCTTTGAATTCCTCCAGCGAGATGGGGACGGCCATGACCTCACTACTGTTTCGAGACACGGGTGGAGGATAGTGTTTGTTTTCTGGAGCAAAGATGCGTTTTCTGCGCAAGAGTCTGGGGTAATACATGGAGTAGGTGAGGGGAGGTTCCGCGACGACGGGTTTCGCTTTAGTCCTTGCGCAGCTCATTTTATGTTTCGGATTCAGTATGGGTTTCACCTCAACGCAAGGAGTCGCATCGATTTCAGAGGCGGGATTACACAGGTCCGTAAGAGCATTTGACACCTTCCTGGAATACAATTGGTCGAAACTTATCTGGGTAAGAGGTTGGACCACGTTATGAGGATAGCCCCGGTTCAGCCAAGTGGTTCGGGCGGACAACATGGCGTGGTTTGACTTGACAGAGGGCCTTGGTTTATGGTGATAATCTGAATTATCGCAAATGGTATTTTCAATACGTCTGGAGTTGTTGAGAGAAAAGGCCGGCTGTCCAGTCGAAAGATGTCGCATGGCTTGAGATTTTCTTTTCAATGCGGTCAAAGACATCTATATAGGATGCTGAGATATTAAAGATAGAGTAAGATAGGTAACTTTTCAAAGGCGTTTCGTATAAAGTAATAGACCGGTGTGCCTTTCAACGGGTCTAAGTCCGTTTCTTTTTTGTATACCTTACCCGTGAATAAGGTATAGGCAAACTTGCCGATTTCCTTGTAGGTCTTCACAAGGTCTACTTCGCCTACGTTGTCTGGGGTTCTTAAAAAAAGAGTTCGGTCTACCTCGACAAAGTCCGACGGGTCAATCGCAAACAGTGAATACCCTTCCTCGTATAGAAGTAACGTGATGTAGGTCAATTGTTTTAGGATGTCTTCTTTTTCGAGAGTCGTCTTTTTTAAATCAAAAGGGATTTCTCGGGTAGAGGTAATATTTAATTCTTTCCTCTGTTTTAAGTTTACCTCTTGAATATTCATTAAAATTGAATGATATAAAATACTTATCTGAAGATACATAAAGGAATCAGAGAATGTCTTACGTACCACCACACCTTCGAAACGCTGTCAAATCGACCAAACCCGATGACAATTGGACCGAGGTCAAGCCGAGACGTACAAAGTCTGAACCAAAGAAAGAAGAGTTTCCAGAGTTGAAATCAGTGACGTTTCAGCCCGCGTCTTCGACCAGCTCTTCGACCAGCTCTTCGACCAGCTCTGCGACCAGCTCTTCGACCAGCTCTTCGACCAGCTCTGCGACCAGCTCTTCGACCAGCTCTTCGACCAACGTGAAAATGGACTTTTCCAAGTTGTTTAAAAATGCCGGACCGAAACCCTTGAAAAAGAAACCCATGAAACGTGGTACGATTCTTCTCTCAAAAACGCGTCCCAAGGACAGTATGACCGAAGAGGAATGGAACCAAGAAGAGGAAGAACGGATGTTGGCGAGACAAGACCTTCATTTTCAGAAGATTACGTTGGATTTGGAGAAACGACGTAATCAGATGAGAGAGTACGACCCTTCGTATGAGTCGGAGCATGTGATTACCTCGTCTTCAGAAGAAGATGTAGAGGAGCCCGTTGAGGAAGAGGAAGTGGAAGACGCGGTCGAAGATGAGTTAGAAGATGAATAATAATTTCTTAGGCTTTTCCAATGATGGATAGATTGGTCCAATTGTGTGAAGAGAACTATTTTAAAACAGCAGATAATCTATTTGTAAATCTTTATTTTTTTTATATCCAAAATGGGGGATGTGAGGAGTATCGCAAGGTCCAAGTCCCTTTAAAAGAGGGAATCTTGACCAAAGAAGAATTTACGGGAGAATTGTTGAAGCATCGAGTCTTTAAAGGACAGCGTTATCAGTTGTATCAGCTCTATCATTATCATGTGAACTTATTAGAGGATGAATTGCCTGAGATGAATATACACAATGCTTTTGTCTCACACGCCCAAGTAGAGCCCATGGATTTTTCTCCCAGTCTAGAACTGTTTCAGCATCACAATTCTGTCTTTGTCTTTTTGTCTACCGAGCAAGTTCGGAAAACTCGTCGGGCTTTGTTAGGGCCTGTGAAAAAGACCCTCAAGAGTCATTAAGATACATCATAACAAAAAATACAATCGTCTACCCGATATCCGTTGAATTCTGTAGCGGAGACAGAGGTATATGCCCCAAAGTTTTCGTGATAGACACAATCCCCTAAAAATAATTCTGGAAATAAATAATCTTCCACCAAGACGTCCATGGAGTCACAGGTTGGTCCGTAAAAGGTAGTCTTGAATAAATTTCCCTGTTTCATTACTCGAAGGTTGGGAGAGAGCTTGTCGTAATGAATAGACCCGAACCCCCCGTAGACTCCATCATTCAAAAAATAGGCGTATTTTACCTCGCCTTTAACTTGAATTCGTTTCTTTCCAATCACGCTCATCACAAGTGTTTGGGCGGCCTCGGAGAAAAACCTTCCTGGCTCGGCAAGAAATCGTATGTTCTTTCCGTGAAAAAAATCAAACATCCCCTTTCGAATTTCGCTCGCAAACGGAGCGAACATCGTACGGTCACCTGGAAACCCTCCACCCATGTCAACAACCCGTGTCTCGAGACCTAATCCAGAGGCAATATCAACCGCACAGCGCGTGCTACGTAGGGCTTCGTAAAAAGCAATCGGCGAACTACATAGGCTACCTACGTGAAAACTGAACCCCAAAAAGTTTAGGTTTAATTGTTTGACAAGCAACAACAGCTCTTTTATCTCTTCAAGCTTGCAACCAAACTTACAGTTGAAACGCAAAAGACTCTTGGTGTCATCCACCGCAATACGTAGGATGAGTTGAGCCTGTGGGTGATAGAGCTTGACTTTATAAAGCTCCTCCTCACTATCAAATGTCATGTGCTGAACATCTTTCTGCTTGGCGTACTGTAAATGACTTATGGGTTTACATGGGTTTGCGTACAAGATTCGTGTACCATCCTTCACGATACCATCTACAAGTTCGATTTCTTTTTCGCTCGCACAGTCAAAGTTTAAACCAATAGACGCCATCGCCTCCAAGAGTACGGGATGGTTATTGCTTTTTACCGCATAAAAGGGTTTTACCATAGGGAGTTCATTATTCCAGGTTTGATACGCTGAAAACAACCGGTCTAGATGAATCAAGTAAAAAGGACGGTCCGTCATCCGTTTATTGAGAATAGATTGTATAAAGGGTTGTAAGGGTTCATGTTTTATCAGAACATTGTATTTTTCAATAAAAGAAGGCTGTAGCTGAATTGCGTCCTCGTCCATAGAAACAATATACATCTTTGTATTTAAGTATCTATTTAAAATGAATTAGATTTCATCAAAATCCACAGGGTCTGCGTCTTCCGATAACGTAATCCCCATGTCCTCGTCTTTCCAATCCTTTTGAGCTTGGTCCTGTTGCTGTAGGATGGTTAGATTAGGTGTACTCTGAATGAGCGTTTCTTTCTCTCGGTCCGAGTAAACATAGAGAAGGTCACAACACTCTTGTTTTCCTTCCGTCTTGGAAGCCCATTCTCGAAGTCCTACCAAGACCCATACACCCGCCTTGATAAAGTTGCCTCCTTTGAATTTTCCGCTAAAAGACCCGCGTATATGACAGAGACGCTCTTCCTTGTCTTGACACTTCACCAAACAAATCCGACCGCCGGTCATTTTGGTGACAATCGCGTAACACTCGGAAGGGTCCGTCGATACCTTCATTCGATTGGGTGTAAACGTTTTGTGTCCTGCCTGCTTTGATTTTTTGCCTCCAGTGACATTGCGGACCATGTTAGAATACTTATCCTTATTTGTTTTCGTTTAATTCAATTTTTCTGATAAGACATTCAAGATGCTTCCTTTATACGTATCTTCGCCATAAATATGAATCTTTTTACTATATGCGCTTAAAGGTACATTTTGTAAAATCATGTGTTTCATTTGTCTCAGTTCCGAGACAGACTGTCGCTTAGAAGGGTCAGCATGAATCATTCGAAGTAAATGATTTTTAAGAATTGGAACGTCCATGTCCTGTTCTTGATACATGTGAATAAAATGGTTCGCTAACTTGTAACTGTCCCAGGTATTCCAAAAGGATAACAGAAAGACAAGTTGTTCAGGTTTTGTTTTCTGTATCCATGGAGAAAAAACGGATAAAGCAATCGACCGATAAGAGTCTAGAAAGCCGAGTCCATAGACACTCTTCAAAATATAATGCATACTTTTCAGATATTCCTCTATCGTAGATTTAATTGATTCTTCGGTTAATGACCCTACATTCAAGATATACGTGATAAGATGGTATTCCAGCGGCCACCACTTCCAGTTGGGTGTATATGAATGGAATATCTCCCTTAAATAATCTGAATTATCTTCTTTTAACATGTCTGCCTTAATAGATAAACCAAAGTCGATAATAAATAGATTTCCTTTATTTGTGTAAAGGACATTACCCATATGTAAATCATTATGAACAATGCCCGCCTCCATGAGAAGGGTGACTTTTTGGATGAGGTCAAAGAAAAAACGTAAAAGTTGAGAAAATCGTACACCTTTTTCAATCAGTTCATAGAGTTCAATCGATTTTAAATAGACCGAATAGAGTAAGACATATTTATTACCGAGGTTTCGGTTAAACATCTTACACCCCTCCCGTAAGGCGTCCAAGTTTTCCTCCGCTATTTTACATTTCTTGGAGACCACAATAAAATGATTTCCATAGTTCGGCACATGCTTGCGCACATGATGACCTACGACAACTTCCGTCTGTGTTGTAAAATTATCCTTTACTAATTTTGTGACAAGCCCGTCTTTTTTCAGGGGCTTTCCTTCACAATTGTATCCTGGATAATAGACACATCCATAGGCACCAGAAGAAAGGAAACGACTAGACATCTAAAGTAAGACCATATTTTTTATGTTTCATTTGATAGTATTGATTGTTAAACGCTTTTTTCAAGGCATTCAATGGAAGGTCTGGATAGTCAGTGACTACAAATACCTTAGATGGTTTAAAGGTAGGGTCCTTGGAAAAAGCTTCGTCCAGTTTATCCACCATCTTAGTCAAGACCTCCTTTGGTATACGAGAACCATTCGATTCGCTGTACTTTGTCGGTTCGCAAGCTTTAGCAGGTTCGCAAGCTTTAGCGGGTTCGCAAGCTTTAGCGGGTTCGCAAGCTTTAGCAGGTTCGCAAGCTTTAGCCGGTCCGCCTTTATCTTTCTTGATGTAATAATATTTAATGCTCTTAAATATTTTTACTTCGATTGGGAGTTCATATTTATGCCGAGACAAATAAATCTGTTCTTGTTCCGCCAATGTTTTTACCGGTTCTGTATGAACCCATTCCTCAAACTGGTTCTGAAGCTGTTCCGGTTCGTCGTATTGATGGATTTGAGCGAAGTTCTGAATGTGCTGGTTCAACAGAGGGCTGCACTTGAATCGATGAATCGCCATTCTTTTTCTTCTTTTGACTGATAACTTCTTCTTCAATTTTATGCACAGTTGGTTCAGGACGACTCGCGACATCTAAGGACTTTGCCGCAAAAAGGATTTGTTTTAGATTGTTTTCGACCTCGAAATATCCAAATTCATCCATGAGTTCCGTATAGGTTTGGGTGGGCTCCTTTTCCAAAAGCCAAGAGAAATCTAGAATATTTTGTTCTAGATGAATGTAATTGGCGTATTTTTTCTCTGTCTGTAAATCTGCTCCCCGTTGACAAACCACCTGACAACCTGCCGTTAAACCGCGGTGTACATTGAACATGTCAAATGGCTCCTTATCCTTTGCCGGCATAATCAAGACATATTTAGTTTCTTTCAAGTGGGTTAACAAAGTATGAGGGTCTGACCCTGTAGGTGCGTACTTACACGATGGATTGAGACGCTTGTATTCATCTGACCTCTTCGTGTCTCCGAGTAAAAGAATATCGTATTTTCTCTCGGTCGTATCTTTATGTAGCATGAATTCATAAAAATAAAAGGTATATATTTTCACAGGGATACGCTCTTTCAAGAATTGGCTATTGTACCGACTGTAATCGAGTAGACAGTTTTGTTGTATCAATCGGCTATAATATTTATTATCGAATACGTCAGAGTAATAAGGTTCGCTTTGAATGAGTAAGTATTTTAACTTGAGCGACTCTTGAATATACAAAAGCTGGTCTGACTTTTCACTTGAACCAAATATAATAATGATGTCTCCTTCTTTTGGACTGAGATGAAGAATAAATGGAATATTTAGACGCTTGGACAAGAATATAGCAGATTCGTTAAACCGCGGGTGGAACGAGACAATATACATTGATATAGGAAAGTAGAATTGTTCGTTGTTTTTATCGCATCTCGTATCGTTCCTTTCGAACAAAGCCCAACTCTATTAAAATAAGTTCATGGTCTGGTAGAGGCGGGATGTCAATGACCTGGTCTTTTCGCCAGACCTCCTTATCGACTGTATTCTCCTCATGACAGAGACAAACCATCACCTCTTGAATGTTGGAATGGTTGATTTCCCAATGTCTTCCTTTAAGAAAGGGAATCCCTTCACTCGACATTTCTGTACCAAAGTTTCCTCGTTCCCAGAACCGTTTCGTATAAACTAGCGTGGCTTCGTTCGCCATACTTAGCAGGAGGTTTCGCATAGCACCCGTATACCCGTCCTTGAATAAAAAGAACATATCGCTTGTCCCTGTCACTTCCTTATTCTTTAAAAGGTTAATAGAGGAAGTGATATAACTGGATAGGTAGACATCATCTGTATCCATATGAGCAATGAAATGACCTTTCGCCATAGACGCCAAGAGGTTACGTTTTTTTCCAATTGACATTCTCTCGCAACGCACATATTGGACCGGGTAAGGGACGTCCAGTTCAAGTCGCTGAGACTCATCCCCATCGTCAGCCACAATCACTTCTAAAATGTTTGGATAGGTCTGAATTCGTATGTTTTGCGAAATCAAACGAGAAAACTTTTTACGGTTGTAGGTAGGGATGATGATGGAACACGACATTAGAATAGAAGGGGACATTCTTTTCTAAGAGTTAAACGTAGTGAACACTGAACTATAACTTTTCCTCGATTTGTCTCAGTCTTACATGAATTTCCTGTATAGACTTTACCAAAGGCGAGATCAGCTCTTGTAGAGATAAATACTGTGTCTGTTGTTCTTCATTCCATAATCCATAACGTTCTGGTATCTTATTGTCTTTCTCTAAAGATTCTTTCACCTCTTGGGCCACAAATCCATAAAAGGTAATGCCTGGGTTATTCATGTAGCTATAAGAGACAGGACGTAAAGTATCGAGGAACTCTAGTCCTAGGTCACAGGGTACAATGTTTGTTTTTTTATTAAAATCACTGGTGGTAAAAACCTGAGTACAAAAAATCTGATTACAGGAGATGTCATTACAAACCAACTTCACTGTATTTTGTTCTGTGATACGGGTAGATACATTCACTATGGATTGATTTAGACTTGTCGAAACATTGTTTAAAGAGGCATTCAACACTTCTAAGCTAGTGGCCACACTGCTAAAGGACGCATTCACGCTCGCGTTGGTCTCGGCAATCGAAGTATTCAAGTTTAAAAAGCTACTAGCCACACTGCTAAAGGACGCATTCACGCTCGTGTTGGTCTGAGCAATCGAGGTATTCAAGTTTAAAAAGCTAGTGGCCACACTCATAAAGGACGCATTCACGCTCGCGTTGGTTATGGTAACAGATGTGTTCAAGTTTAAAAAGCTAGTAGCGACATTGCTGAAGGACGCATTCACACTCGCGTTGGTTTCCGAAATCGAGGTATTCAAGTTTAAAAAGCTAGTAGCGACACTGCTGAAGGACGCGTTCACGCTCGCGTTGGTTTCCGAAATCGAGGTATTCAAGTTTAAAAAGTTACTGGCCACACTGCTAAAGGACGCATTCACGCTCGCGTTGGTTATGGTAACAGAGGCGTTCAAGTTTAAAAAGTTACTGGCCACACTGCTGAAGGACGCATTCACGCTCGCGTTGGTTATGGTAACAGATGTATTCAAGTTTAAAAAGCTAGTAGCGACATTGCTAAAGGAGGCATTCACGCTCGCGTTGGTCTGAGCAATCGAGGTATTCAAGTTTAAAAAGCTAGTAGCGACATTGCTAAAGGACGCGTTCACGCTCGCGTTGGTCTGAGAAATAGAGGTGTTCAAGTTTAAAAAGCTA
>Ga0209550_10004826_pt1 | contig 12741 bp, 13 predicted proteins | sample LauGreSuBDMM15SN_2_FD_187567 | JGI IMG/M metagenome (GOLD analysis project Ga0209550, IMG submission 187567) | Freshwater lake microbial communities from Lake Michigan, USA - Su13.BD.MM15.SN (SPAdes) (version 5) | ecosystem: Environmental > Aquatic > Freshwater > Lake | place: Lake Michigan... | reverse complement strand
CCTCAATACATCCAATATTTCTAATGCAGAAACTATCAATACAACCACACTGAATACAGTTTATGGAAACATTACATTCCTCAATACATCCAATATTTCCAATGCAGAAAACATCAACAGTAGAACTGCAAACATTGCAACCCTCAACACATCCAATATATTTAACTCTGGTAATATCAATTCCGCAAATGCAAGTATATCAACTATGAATATATCATCTATTGTATTGTATAATAAAATTATAAATAGTGATAATGGTTTAACAAATACAGCATTTGGAGATAGTTCATTTTATAGTAATACGGGCAATCGCAATACAGCATTTGGTGCCGATACATTAACTACAAATACAGGAGATGATAATACTGCAGTTGGTTATAATTCATTGAAACTAAATACTAGCGGAAATGAAAATACAGCTATTGGCGAAAATTCATTATACAATAATACATCTGGTATTAGAAATGTTGCATTTGGAGTTAATTCATTATACCTAAATAAATATGGAAATAATAATATTGCAATTGGCTATAATGCATTAAACCAAAACACAAATACTAATAACAATACTGCAATTGGTTTCGCGAGTTTACGATATACAACGACTGGTAATAATACTGCAATAGGATATCAGGCACTCACCGCTAATACAACCGGGAGTAATAATACTGCAATAGGACATCAGGCACTCACCACTAATACAACTGGTAGTTTTAATACTGCAATCGGTTATGATTGTTTAACGAATAGTTCAACCGGAAGTAACAACGTTGCAATCGGTTATCAATCAATGTTAAACAATTCATCCGGTGGAAATAACAATGCATTTGGATATCAAGCATTGTACTCAAATACAAATGGTTCTAATAATAATGCGTTTGGATATCAAGCATTGCGAACAAATACCAGTGGCATAGAAAACGTTGCATTTGGAAATCAAGCATTGTACTCAAATGTAAGTGGTGTATACAATAGCGCTTTTGGACATGAATCATTGTACTCAAACTCATTTGGTGTTTATAATTCTGCATTTGGAAATAGTGCGATGAAGGCTAATACAGTAGGTAATAATAATTGCGCATTTGGAACTACTGCATTAAGCCAAAACACAACTGGTAATAGAAATGTTGCTATGGGACATGGAGGTTTGCAAAGAAATTTAACAGGGAATTTTAATACTGCAGTAGGATATCAAACTTTGTACCTTAATAGAACAGGTTTAGAGAATACTGCTATAGGATATCAATCAATGAATAATAGTTCAACTGGAACTAATAATAATGCTGTTGGAGCATATTCATTGTTCAATTCTTCAATAGGTAGTTCAAATAATGCATTTGGATTTGAAGCATTAAAAAATATGAGTGGAAATTTGAATACTGCGGTCGGCCATTCTGCAATGACTTTAAATACAAGAGGAATAAATAATACTGCATTGGGAGCAAATACTTATATCAATGCAAGTAATTCTACCGCGATTGGGTACAATGCATCCACATCAACCAATAATCAGATCGTGTTAGGAACGTCAGCAGAAACAGTATTTGTACCTGGAATAATAACTGGGCCAAATGTTAGTGTCTCAACTCTGAACGCCTCTAATATTACCATTGCAAACAATTCAAGTAGTATGAAATTATCACCATCTTTTATTAATTTCAGCACATCTAATTCAAGTGCTTATATAACATGCATTGATGGAAATATAATATCGGTGAACTCATTCAAAATTTCAAATTTATTAGATATATCAAATGCATCTGGATTACCTGGTCAATATATATCACCAGGTCTTGGAGGCAGAGTGTTATGGTCAAACTTACCCGTGGGCGGTACAGCAACCAGGGATCTCAATATGAGCAATTACAATATTTTAGGATATGATAATAGAGCAGGAAATCTTAGCCAAGTACTAACATCAACTGCGAATGGATCAGTAATTTGGCAAACCCCTCAATTTTTAGGTAATGCAGATAAAAATCTAAGTATGAATAATTTTAAAATTATAGATAAAGCAAATTTATCTGGAAATTCAGGCCAATTTCTTTCTTCAGGAAATGGTGGAGAAGTTTTATGGTCAACGCCGCCAGTCGGAGGCACAGCAACCAGGGATCTCAATATGAGTAATTACAAGATTATAGGTTATGATAATAGACCGGGAAATCTTAGCCAAGTACTAACATCAACCGCGAATGGATCAGTAATTTGGCAACAACCTCAATTTGTCGGCACAGCAGATAAAAATTTGAACATGGGTAATTATGCTATCACGGGTGTAAATGGTGTATTAGGCCAAGAAAGACAAGTTCTTACAGCATTAGTAAATGGGTCTGTTTCGTGGCAACCACCCCAATTTGTAGGTAATGCAGATAAAAATCTAAGTATGAATAATTTTAAAATTTTAGATAAGTCAAATTTATCTGGAAATGCAGGTCAATTTCTTTCTGCAGGTAGTGGTGGTCAAGTTGAATGGTCCACTCCAAATTATCCTTTTGTTGGAACTGCAACTTCTAATTTATTAATGGACAGATTCAATATAGGAGATTATGATGGAAATACTGGAGAAGATAATCAATACCTTACACCAATTTATCAGTATGGGCAAAAAAGATTATATTGGAAAGATGTACCGACGACTACTTGGAGCAATAACCCTGCTATACATGAAGTCGGAATGCAAAATTATAACATCAGTTGGACGGGCGGTCTTACTATAGTAGGTGATAATAATGGATTACTTAAATTGAATACACCTACAGATACTACAAGTGGTAGAACTTTTCAACAAGCATATATTCCTATAAATGTCTCTTATAATGGTAATTTCAGTACCGCATATCTTCAAATATTTTTTTAATATTGAATTAAAATATAAACAATATTAAATAAAGAGCTGACATAGTTGTGAAAATAATCATATAATGTATATGCTTTGTAAATCTTTAGTTTTTTTTATCGTATTTTCACAAATAATAACAATTCTTATTCTTAAATCTACTTGTATATTAACCAATGTGAACACTATTATTACTCTTATGGTATGGTTTGTTTTTATTTATTTAGCATATCGTTATAAAAAAAATATATTCTTGTTAGGACCACTTCTTCTTCTAGTGTTAAATGAAGTTCTCTATGTAAATTTTAATATAGACGTGTTCAGCGGGGAAGCACGAACTCAACTTTTTTACGACATTACTACAACTCATTTCATCATCAATAACAAACAAAATACAAATTTAACCGAAGGTCTTTATTTAAACGATATAAATGACAATACTTCTCTTATGACTGTAGAAGAATCAAAAAAAATGGACCCTTACGAGGCCAACCAAAATAAATATAAAAAATTATTTTTAATGTTGAACATTCAATCACACCAATATAAAGATCTACGAATTCTAGACATGGGTTGTGGAAACGGAGATTTTATAAAATATTGTAATTCTTTGGGAATGAAAGCATCTGGGATGACTATTTCTGACGAACAAGCCAAAGCACTACAAGAACAAAAATTGGACGTTTATTTAGGAAGTTACCGAGATTTACAACCGCGATTCATTGGTAAATATGACATTGTTACTTTTTGGGGTTCATTAGAACATGTTACCCAGAGTTATCCTTGTTCTAAAAGTGGTGAGAAAAAAGCAGAACGGGAAATTAAAAATGTAATGAGCCATGTGAAACAATATTATGACAAAAATTCTAACTATAAATTATTGTTTAATACCACATTACACATGAACAAGACTATATGTAATGGAAGATTAAATACATATATTATGGAACGAGCCTATGGTGGATGGTATTTTTACGATGAACCTCGTCAAACCCTTTCTGACAAAATAGAATCCATTGGATTTAAAAAATTAGAACAAGAGGACTTTACTTACCATTATTACATGGCGAGTAAAATAGATCCATCGCATTTTGGTTCTCCATCCAAACCCAATATGTATAATATACCAGCTTTAATATTTGGACTGATTATGAATCCAAATCTTTGCATCATGTCCCTATATGCTTTACGCGGTGTATGGATGTGGCAATTTGATAACAAATCACATACATTTGACGAATTATGTAACACGTGTTCTTTCGCGGAACGATCCAACCGCCCAACAACATTGTTATGGAGCGTTAATAAACTACAATATTGAATCAAAAGTAAGATGGTTTTACAATACGTCCTTCATTGAAATTTACTTTACGGAAAGATGTGTCAATGTCATCATGAGTAACAATGATGACTGTTTTACCAACCGACATTTTCTGTATAATAGAAATCATAATTTTTTTATTTTCTGGATCAAGCGACGCAGTCGGTTCATCTAGTACTAATATGTAAGATGGTCGGTATAATGACCGTAATAACCAGACAATTTGTCTCTGACCGCCCGATAATTTATTACCTTCAACGCCGACTTTGATATCCATTTTTTCTTTAAACTCTACTTTTAAATCAGTCAATTCTAAATCATCCAAAAGCTGTACAATGCTTTCTCTCGTCGGGGGATTCTTCAATCCATATATAATGTTTTCATATAAGGTACGATTAAACAATTTAGGTTTCTGTGGGATATAGAATATGTATTTGCGCAAATCTTTATTTGATATATCATTAACATCAACCCCGCCAATTGTAATGTGCCCCATACGCAATGGTTGAAATCCAAGCAACAATTTAATCATGGTAGATTTACCGCTACCAATTTGCCCAACGAATGCAATATTTTCTCCCTTTTGAATCGTCAAATTAATATTTTCTAATACAAAATCATCACCATACTTGTGATATACGTATGAATAAACAATATCTCCATTTTTGAATGTTTTATTATCATTTTTCATTTCGTTGCGATTTACTTTAGATATATTATTGAAAAAATTTTCAGAATCTTGTATTTGACTCTGTATCCTTGAAAAACTATGCGATATTTGTTCTGCATTTTCTAACATGCGAATAAGAGAAAAAGTGATAATGAAAGTACTAATTGTTTTTTCAGCAGTTATTTCTTTTTTCAAGTATGCCTGAAACATCACATAATTCATGCAAACAAATACGAGAACCATACTAATTCCCCAAAAAACGTTACCTCTGAAACTGACAGCTTTTGTTGCATATAATATCTCTTTGAACTTGGCAAACGTTACGTCATAAAAGTTTTTCTTTTCTTTTTCTTCTTGATTGAAAGCATAAATACTAGTAAGGTTATTCAAGCAATCAATTAATAATTCATAAATGTAATCTTGATAATAGTTTGATTTCATTTCGTAATAATTATAATTTTTATACATGACATAAATAAAAATGTAGTTTAATGCAATAACAAAGCTATACAAAATAGATAAGTTGGTGGACACACCATAATAATGAATAAATCCATTGATGAATACAAATATGTATCGCAAAAAATCGTATTTAATCACATTAATGTAATCAAACAATATATTGGGTATTCTAATTATTTTGGACAATATCTCTCCGATAGGTATATTATCAAAATCTAATTCATAATTGTCTATAATGAATTCAAACATACTACCTGTTATGTATTCTGTAAAGTTGGGTACAATATAATACATGGCAATCATGACAAAACCATCAAAAACCCACTCTAATACATACAATAAAACTAGTAATTTAAAGAAAAAGGTAAATGTAGAATTTTTATCTTTAAATGAGTTGATTACTTTGCCGTAATAATCAGGGATGTAAATGTCGTGAATTGGGTATTGTAAAAATGTGAATACAAAATAGATGATAAACAAGAACACATTATTTTTCATAAAACTAATCAACAGTGTATGAATATTTAAGGTTTCCATTAATATAAAATAATATTTTATATATTATGTATTACACCGATAGAGTACATCAGTGTAAAAAAAAATATACAGAGGAGAGAATTAAATGGAAAGATAATGAATATGTAGCTCAAGTTGAATTGAAGGAAGAAAAATACAATCCATACCAAATAATGCAAATAAAGTACAAACCAAGATACGAAGAAGAGGAGTACTATACTAGAGAATACGGAGACATTCCATTTAACACGTGGCTTCTTAAACAAAACAACAAATGTATTGCTATATTAGCAGAAATAGTTGATGCACCAAGACTAGATCCTGTCATAGAGAGATTACGTCCACAAGTCTCTCAAATGAAAACAATAACCATAGATGAATATAGAAAGATTAAATGTATTGGTTCAACAAAAGTAGAATGGTTGAAGCAAATGAAAAAAAAATACGGGATAAACATACTAAGATTTTTGTATGCTACCACTAAGGAGCAGCAATCTTATAATAGCCCAATAAGTACGGACCAAAAAGCAACACGACGCCCAAGTAGCCAAAAACGATAACAAAAAGACAACCTATGTAAAAAAAGAATGCAATGAGACACCATGTTTTATATAACCACCAATCCGTACTGATGAGAGTTAACCATTTCATAAATGGATTTGTGATCCGTATACCCAAAATCTCAGTTAAATAGTATCTTAGTTTTAAAAGGCATTTTTTTATTGACCCAATAGTAGCAATTGTCATGTGATACAAGCAATAGATACCAAATAACTGTAGTTCTAAAAACAAAATAAACATAAAGTACCACCACATATGGTTAAACCAACCAGGTCGTATTGCAGCAATTTCTTCTCGTTTCAGAAGCAATAATCTTAAAATAATGAGTAATATGTTCAAGAGAGTAAAATACATAAATAATACAGACGAATTTGCTGTCCTAGAACATTTTGGTTGTTTATCACAATTTGGTCTTTTAGTGCAACATTTTGTCATAATTATATATATAAATGAATTTTTTAATAATAATAACATTAATAACAATTATTGCTCTCTCATTGACTATAACCAATAAAGAGGGTGTCAGAAACTATACAACGAATTTAAGTATGGACATGCCGGTATGTCAAAAAATGTTAGCAATAGACCCAAAAAATGCATACGATGATGTACGCTATTTCAACAACTTAACAAATCTTATGTATGGATACGAGAGAATGATTAATTAATGTATTTATTTAATTGATCAAATATAATAGAAAAAGTTTGCGTTTTACTCTCGTTGGAACTACCTTGTAAATGTCCATATTTGTTATCAATATAAATATTGACTTCTTTATCTTTTTTAAATACATCTGCTTCTTTGATTGCGTTATAATAAGTAAGTGGTTCTTTAAAAGGTACTAATGTGTCATAGTAATTCGTATATATAAATATGTTGGGATAGTTATGAGAAAGGTTGATATGCCTTATTGGATCAATATCTTCAACGTGCTTAGATGCAAATTCACTGCGACTTTCCATCCCAAGTGGATTTTTATAATTTGCCATTGTTTCATATGGCATGACAAAAGGTACTCCAAGTATAGCAAAGTTGCATATATCCGGTCGTATATTCAATACATTTGATACGAGTAAACCTCCCGCCGATCTTCCCCATATTGCGAGTTTATTGTACGTCGTTAGTTTGTGTTCTACTAAATAGTCAGCTATAGTTATAAAATCATGAAACGTATTTTTTTTATTTCCAAGACGTCCGTCATTGTATCCCTTGTATCCGTAGTTTCCTCCTCCTCTTAGATGTGCGATTACAACTGTCCACCCGTGTAATATTAGAGCAACTAAGTGGGGCGAATATTTCGGAGTATCAATCGTATTATAAGCACCGTATCCAATCAACAGACATTTTGATAAAGTAGGGCGTGTCTTGGACAATAACGTAAAAAATAAGTCTTTTTTGATGTAGATTTTTTTTTCATAGTATTTGGGTTTATGATTTACGGGGGTCAAATAAAATGTTTTATAATAGTGAAACTGGTCCATACTAGCTACGTTGAACTTGATAAATCCCGTTGGTTCAGAATCAATAAGTTTTAATTTACCACATTGTATCGTATATAAATCTATGCCCTTCAAATGAGACATATTAAATACATATGTCTCGTCCACATACTGAGCTTTTATGATTTGTTCGTTGGTATTTTTGTTCATATAATCAATTTGGTACGTTTTAAAATCTCTCGTTTTTTTCAAACTGTTTACTCCTTTGTTTTGTTCGTGTAGTATCCATTCACCATCAACATGATCTACATAAGGATATGCAACTGAGAATTTTCGTTTGAGTATTGGTTTATTTATCCGAGGATTGGGTTCGTTGTCCACAATGTATATCTCATCGCTATTGTAATCTGAAATGTTAAATACGATGTAATTGTTATCGCTAGTTGTACTAACTTCGCCAAAGTATCCATGAGGTATGCGACCAAGTAAATGGCTTGATTTATTTGTTATATTATAAATATACGCGCCTGTTTCGTTGTAGTATTTATCTAAGCCAATATAGGCAATTCTCTCGTCATCCAGCCAAGCAAAATTATCTGAAATAGTAGAAGTGTTATTGAATATTTGCTTCGTGTCTACTACAGCATGTTTAGCAATTTGCAGTTCTTTGATTTCGTTTGAATAAATACCCTTTATAAATAAATGGTAGCAGCGATTGCCTATAAAATCCACACCAAATAACAAGTGAGTCTCGTTTGGATTTATCTGAAAATCGGTTATATCAAAATAAACAAATGGTGCGGCTAATTTATTTATATTCAAGATATCATAAGGTTTACATTTTTTCATAAAAAAATTCTTGTAGTTCTCATGTTTATTGTATTTTATTTTTATTTCAGGATATTCATAGCTGTAATCGTATTCATCGTTCACATAATGTTTTTGTATTTCTTTTTTATAAAAGTCTACGTTTTTAGTTTTAAAGGTAGAAAAGACTTTAACTTTTTTTGGATATTTCCGATATTTCAGCATATCATTTTTACCTGGCACTTTACTTTGTTCTTCAATAGACAAATAATTCGTTATGTTATCTTTAAAATATTTGTAAGATTTTTTAGTTATATTGCGTTTCTTATATAAAGAACGCGTGTTCATATATAATATAAAGATATTTGCTTTAAAAATAATATGGATGATTTATCAATCAAAATGAAAAGCATATTTTGTCTTTGTTTAAAAGAAGCCGAGAGATCTGCGATATGGTACAGGCTAGGTTGTGTTGCAACGTATGGTGGTAAAATAATTGGTCGCGCATGCAATACCAGCAAATTTTCAAAAGAAACGTGTACGTGCCACGCAGAGGTAAATGTGTTAGACAGATTGTATAATACATATACCAGAAAGTACAAGCGCAAAAAGATATTAACTATTTTCAAAAAAACCAAACTATACATTGGCCGATTGACTCGTGGCGGTGGCAGTCAAAACTCGGCGCCTTGTTTTCAGTGCATTAAGAAGATTCGCGAATATAATATCAAAAAGATTATTTTTTGTTTAGATCAAAAATACTATATTATGTCGCCATTTGAATTTACACGACATCATACAACAGAAGGCCAGCACTATGTTAGCAGCTTTTTGCACACGGCGCACCATTTCCAGCAACAGGAAGATGAATATTTTTAGAACTTATGCAGTTGTTATTCAACAATGTAGTCTTTTGATATTCTTCATACGACGGGAGATTCAAATTCTTAGCATATCCTGTTTCACAAGTTCCACCATTATTTTCAATTGTATTGCAAGTTGCGTTGATCGTGGAATAGTATGTAGAATAATTTCTTGCACCGGTCAGCTTTACGATAGGTTTGGGCCACATTAATTTTGAAATGTAAGAGTGATTACTTTTGATAGATGGACGCTGCTGATTGTATGGGTCGTAGTTGACTCTTTGACTTAAAGTAATGTCATTTACTCTACCAGAAACGCCGGCACTACGAGGAGCTGACCCCCTAAATGGAGTTTGAATTTGAGGTTCTTGATGATGACCCTCTAAACGTCTTGAACTGTTGAGAGAAAATGGACTATTCGCAGATATTCGTGCAAATTGAGTTGCCCCAGATTTCTTCTTTAATGTGGCAATAGACATATATATATTATAAATAAATTAAACTGGGTTCCGAACCCATGGTGTTTTTAATGAAAAAGTACGGTTTTGTATAGTAATAGGGTTCCAATTCTTTTTCCGATATGTCAATTGTTTTGTGTGTTAATATCCAAAACATAAACTGTCCCACTGACCGATAAAGATGTGTTTTATGGTTGTTTGAAGATGCAGGAAGAAATTCCAAACCATTTGTTTTTGTTTTAGGTTCATACATGTAATGATTATCTATTAATTCTACAACATGCTCATCGTCTTTAAGAAAAAGATAGTTGTCGCAGATTTCAAAATCAGATAAACAAATGTGCGAGAGAGTAAACCCTTTTAATTCTAAATAGTAAACAATAAATAATAGAGAGTATATGCATTCTACCGTCAATTTTCTATATTTTGTGTTATAAGACTTGGGTTTTAATTTAAAATAAGCGTTTTCTGCAACCCTTAATTCTTTTAGCATTATAAATAGTTTATATAAAATTGATTTGAAAATAAATGTATAATATATAATAAAAATGTCTTACGTTCCTCCTCACGCACGTAAAACTTCTGCAAAAAATGTGAAAAAAGATTACAGACAGGAATTTCCACAATTGGCACCACCTGTTGTAGATGATAAACCAAAGCTAGATTTCAAGAAATTGTTTAAAAATAATGAAAGAAGGCGACAATTAAAGGCAAAACGCATGAAGTGGGGTATGGTAAAACTCACTCGCCACGGTGTCATTGATAGTTTAAGTACTGAAGAGCGCGCAGAAGAAGATCGCAAGAATGAGCAATTTCGTATTCAACTCAATTTGGACCGTCTTGGCGAGAGATTGGAACGCGAACACTTGAAGCGATTAGAAAATGATCCTGAATACGATCCGGAAGAGATTGTAACATCGGAAAGCGAATCAGAGGCCGAATCTGAAGAATCCGAAAGTAGTTATGCCGAAGACCCGGAAGAAGATGAGTTCTAAATGGGTAAATATTTTCTAAGTAAATAACAATGAATTTTTCATCTTATGTTGAGGAAAATATTAGAGAAGAGATTGAGAAGCACAAGAATACTTTTAATAAGATAATGCCCGAATACGTAAATATTTATTTTTTATATGTCGTAAATAATCAGTGCGACGAATATGCAAAAGAGGTTGTTGCTTTGAAACAAGGTGTATTGACAAAAGAGGATCTTTTAGCAGAAATTGTGAAGAAGCGAAATGACGGCCGCAGGTTCAATATATCGGGAGTGTATAGTTATAATTTCAACGTGGACGATCTGGCAACGTTTGTGGAACAAGGCGATTCGGGTTTCACCCTCCACACGAATGTAGATGCGATTAATTACTCTCAGTCGGTAGATTATTTCCAACATCATAATTCTTTATTTATCTTTTTGACCAATGAAAAGAATAAGCATACGAGAAAATCCACAATTGTACCGAAGAGAAAAACATTAAAGTCTGTCTAATATATAAATGTCATTATTTACAAGAAAAAAAGTACAGAATGATAAATCTCAATTGAATAAGGATGCAGAAGCATATGCTAAACTAGAAATAGAGAGAATGACAAATAGTGAATACGATAAACGTTATAAAGCAAATACTCAAAAACTATATGATGAAACTGATAAAAGTGAAATATGTGTATTAAATACACATGTTAGTCAAAGCTCTGCTTTTTCGCAAGATATTAATGAATATACAAAATACGATCAAACATTACCCAGAACTAAAAATATTAAGTGCCCGAATCAATCTTGTAAAAGTAATATTGGTGAATCCACCGACCAGCCCCCAGACCAGCCCGAACAACCTAACCAAAATGAAGTTATTTATTTAAGATATGATGATATTAATTTACATTACACTTATATTTGCGCTCATTGTGATACTATTTGGAATACTAACACTTAAGGGGGCAAAACCCCCTTAAGTAAGAGGTATAGCCCTTAACCCCCAATAATGGCCAGTCGGTTTAAGGGCGGGAGCCCTTAAAATATTATATTGTATTATATTATATGGAATTAATATCATCTAGCGTAGTTATGCAAGATTCGATTCCTATAGAATATATAAAAAATGTTAAGGATAAGTGTTCCTTTTGTTTGGAAGAAATGAATCCAAAAAATAAGAATTTACCAATATTTGATTTACGCTGTGCTGATAAGGTTTATCATAGATTTCATATAAGGTGTATTATGGAGTTTATAACAAAAAGATTAAGACTACAAGCAACTAAATATAGTGAAGATAGTGAAGATAGTGAAGATAGTGATCAAAATGATCAATTAAATTGTCCAATTTGTAGCAGATTTATTACAATGGATAACTTAAAAAGAATTAATACTATTGCGCAACAATACCTATATCAATTAGATGTAGATCAGGGAGTTGCAACTAGACTTTTTTTAACTGCAAGTATAGAACAAAGAAATTATAAACAGCTCAACCAAAATAGGGATGAGGCCATACAATTATTTATAGACGTACACTTTCTACATCGTGAATATATATTGGCGAGTCGTAAAATATTTAAACATTCAGAAGATTACAAGGAAGAAGACTTTCTATATTATGACCATGAGGATAAGAATCCAGCAAAAGCATTTAAAGAAGCAGACACGATAATCAATCGCTTAGGTGCTGCTCCAAAAACAAAAGTTACGCGAAAAAGAAAGCGAAGGCGTAAGCGTAAGGGCTCCAATAAGAGGAGACCCCTTAAACCCCATAAGGGGTAAACCCCTTAAACCCCATAAGGGGTAAACCTAAGGGGTAAACCCCTTAAAC
>Ga0209550_10004825_pt1 | contig 12742 bp, 9 predicted proteins | sample LauGreSuBDMM15SN_2_FD_187567 | JGI IMG/M metagenome (GOLD analysis project Ga0209550, IMG submission 187567) | Freshwater lake microbial communities from Lake Michigan, USA - Su13.BD.MM15.SN (SPAdes) (version 5) | ecosystem: Environmental > Aquatic > Freshwater > Lake | place: Lake Michigan, USA... | reverse complement strand
CCACAAATACCCGAAGAGTTGAGAGCTGCTCCAATTATAGATAGAAGTTTTACATCCCCCATTCCCATTCTAAAAAGATGGAGAACAACAAGGGCTACGAGATAAACACACAACTGAGTGAGATCTCCAAGGCCATTTGTGATTAGTAGCGGACTTAATAAGACGAGCATGACGGAAAGGTAAATATTCGGGATTTTATGCTCTTTCAAATCAGCGATACAGATTGGTATCGACATAAGAAAAAGTGCAAGGGTCATGCAAGTAGATTAAAGAGTGACAAGAAGAGGAGATAACCGCTGTGGATTAACCCAACCGCTTGAGCGCAGCCTCTCGCATCAATGTATGAAGCTCGGTGCGATCTACAGACTTTTCAGAGAAGATCTCTACCTGAGAAATACCTTGATGAATAAGTAACTCAACACCGTCAATAACCTTGGCACCTGATGATGACCATGCCTGAGCAAGTTTTGTGGGCCAAGGGTTGTACAAAACTTCAAAGAGAACACCTCTGGGCTGTGACACTGAGGGAAGAAAATCTTCTCCTGCGTTTCCTGGCGTGGTGTTAATAATCAAATCAGCTGAGTTCATGAACTCCGTTGCAGCCCAAGGGAGGTAATTAATCTTGATTGAACTCGATGAGTCCATACTTGCTTGGCGTGCCGTGTTTCGGTTTACAACGTGAATCTTTTCCGAGATACCAGAGAGATAGGCAACCGCTGCTCTTGCGGTTGCTCCGGCACCTAAGATCAAGACCGAATTCAAGGATGTAATTCCATGCGACTTGAGTGAGTATTCGAAACCCGCTACATCAGTGCTTTCCAAATTCCACTTGTTGTTGCGCAGGAAAAGTGTGTTTCCACTTGAAATCTTTTTGGCGGTCTCAGATATCTCATCTGCAATGAGCAAAGCTTCTTCCTTTAAAGGCATGGTCAGAGATAAACAGTTCTTCTGTGTACCCTTTATAAAGGAGGACAACTCCCCCGAACCTACCTTTATCGCTTCATACGATCCTTGTATTCCACAATGTTGGTAGGCGATTGCGTGGAGAAGCGGGCTCAGTGAATGAGCTATAGGTGAACCAAGCACGGCCCCATTAATCATTTGAATGCACCGGCCTTCCGATTCTTTGTATAGATAGCTTTCCAGGTATTGAACTCATCTAAGCTCGAAGTAAAGCGGGTGTCACCAGGCGCAACGGTAATGAAGTACAACCAATCTCCTGCAACTGGTTCAAGCGCTGCCTTAATCGCGTCAGCCCCGGGGCTACATATAGGACCAGGCGGGAGACCGTACCTGCGATAGGTGTTGTAGGGCGAGTTCAGCATCGTTGATTTACGGCTAAGGAAAATATCGCCCCTTGCTTGCATGATGTAGTGAACCGTCGAATCCATCTGCAACGGCATGCCTATCTTTAATCGATTGTAAATAACCCTTGAGACCTTTGAGAAATCTTGAGTTGAACCTTCGGCCTGAATAATCGATGCGATAGTTAATAGTTGCTGCGGAGAATATTGCGCGCTTCCCTGCAGCAATTTTTTCGCATATCTATCTTCAGTGAACCTTTCGACTAAGCGCTGGGCGGCCTGTGCTGCCGTTGTTCCCTCTGGAAATGAGTACTGCGCAGGAAAGAGCAATCCTTCGCTACTTGAAAATCCTTTAGGAAGTTTTAAGGAAGAGAAGGCTCGACTTATCTCCGAACGGGTGAAGCCGTAAGAGAGAAAGGCTTCCTGAATCTCACTGCGCCACGCTCCCTCATTGATCCTAATCAAATTTGGGATGCGCTCTGGATCCAAGAGTTGTTCTAGCGCTTGCTGCGCTGAAATTTTAAGGGTTAAGCGATGGCTGCCTGGTGCCACCTTCTGTGATCGTTCATCGGCGACAGCTACTCGAAAAAATGCCTGAGTTGATTTCACAACCCCAGCCTCGTACAAGATCGCCGCTATCTCTGATCCGGAAGCTCCTGTCGGAATTTCAATGGTGACCTCCTCAAGACCCTCGACAGAGGTAAGGGTGTTGTAGTCCGGTGTTGTTGATGAAAGAGAGCGAATCAGAAAGAGAGAAAAGGTGAAAAGAAAAATCACCAATCCCGCTGCAATTAAGCGTCTGAGGCTTTTCACTGAGCACCCTTTTGAAGTTCTATGCCAAAATCTAAAATCGCTACCGCAGCGGCCATATCTATTGCACTCTTAGAGTCCTTCGCATTCTTGCCCGCTTCGCGAAGATTGCGTGCTGCACTTACAGTGGACATTCGTTCATCAATCATTACGATTTCAACCTGTGTGAGCTCTGCTAATTGCTTCGCAAAAGCCACCGCTTTCTCGGATGCAGAACCATCTTCTCCGCTTAGGAGAGCTGGTTTGCCGACAAATATTTGTACTGGTTCGATCTCCTCGAAAATAGTGGAAATACTCTTTAATAGAGCTTTATCTGAACTTTTTAATGTCGTAAGTGGTGAAGAGAGAATCGAATCGGCATCACTAACGGCAACCCCGATGCGGACATCACCGTAGTCAAAGGCGATACGACGACCACGTTGCATCATCTATCCAAGTAATGATTGTGAGATAGCGGCTATTGCATCCAAAGATTTTTCAGGATTTGTGCCTCCGCCTTGAGCAAAGTCATCCTTACCCCCGCCACCGCCACCGAGAACGGTAGAGCCGATCTTCACCAAAGCTCCAGCCTTAACACCCTTGGCACGTGCATCATCACTGATGGCAACTACCAACACAGGTTTGCCCTCATTACTACTTACAAGCGCAACAACTGAGTTTGCGTGTTGTGCTCTCAAATCTATGGCGATCTTTCGTAGATCATCTCCAGAGACGCCATCGGACATCACAGAACCAATAAATGTAAATCCGTTAACATCCTGCGCTGATTTTCCAAGATCTCCGGCTTGAGATAGAGCTTGTGCAGATCTAACCGCAGCTAACTCCTTCTCAATCTCCTTCATCTTGTTCAACATATCTGCGATGCGCTCTGGCAACTCTTCCGTGCGGGCACCTTTAATCAGATCGGTTAAGGAGTTAAGCAAGATATGTTCACGAGCTAAGAAACGATAGGCATCGACACCGACCAGCGCCTCGACACGTCGTACACCTGCGCCAATTGAAGATTCACCCAAGAGTTTCACAACACCCAATTGACCAGAGCGAGCAACGTGGGTTCCTCCGCACAATTCGCGGGCCCAATCTCCAACACTGACAACTCGAACAACATCGCCATACTTTTCACCAAAGAGCGCCATCGCACCCAGCTCTTTAGCCTTAGCTTGAGACATGCTTTCTGCTGTAACTTCGAGATTATCGAGCAACAAGGTATTAACGCGAGATTCAACTTCATCGAGAACCGCTGCTGACACAGCCCCAGTTGCTGGAAAATCAAAACGGAAACGACCTGGGGAGTTTTCTGAACCAGCTTGAGTTGCTGTTTCTCCTAAGATTTCCCGGAATGCTTTGTGAACCATGTGCGTTGCTGTGTGAGCGCGAGAAATCGCAGCTCTGCGCTCTGCATCGATCTCCGCTAACACATCTGAACCAACATCAACAGAGCCATTAAGAACACGTCCTCGGTGCACAGAAACACCTGGCACCGGTGATTGGACATCATCAATTTCTACAACAGCACCATTGCTTAAAGTAATTCGGCCACCATCTGCTAATTGACCACCACCCTCAGCATAAAAGGGGGTACGGTTCAAAATAATCTCTACATCATCGCCTTCAGAGGCGGTCGAAACTCCGACTCCATCGACAAGAATTCCGGTTAACTTAGATTCAGAGGCAACGTGCGAGTAACCCAAGAACTCAGTTTTGCCACTCTTGTCTGCAATTGCACGATACACAGAGACATCTGTGTGCCCAGATTTCTTCGCCTTAGCATCAGCCTTGGCGCGATCCTTTTGCTCCTTCATGAGGCGTCGGAAGCCATCCTCATCAACGCTTAAACCCTCTTCACGGGCCATCTCCAAAGTTAAATCAAATGGAAATCCGTAGGTGTCGTGAAGTTTGAAAACTTCCTCACCTGGCAACACATTGCTCTTACTCTTCTTGAGTGCAGTTGATGCCAAATCAAATATTTGAGTTCCACTCTTTAGCGTCTGAAGGAAGCTCTCCTCCTCGGATTCACTCACCGCGAGGATGCGATTCTTATCTGAAACTAATTCAGGGTATTGAGGACCCATCGCGCCAATCGCGGCAACTGTTAGCTCAGACATGATTGGATCCATAGATCCTAAAAGACGCATATTGCGAATAGTTCGTCGCATCATTCGACGAAGAACATACCCTCGTCCCTCATTACCTGGTGTTACGCCATCGCCGATCAACATCGCAGATGTTCTCGCATGATCTGCGATAACACGTAAGGAGACATCTGATTTTTCAGATGCTCCATACTTAACACCTGTTAACTCAGATGCGCGGTTAAGAATCTGGATAGTTGTGTCGATTTCATAAATATTCTCAACACCTTGGAGTAAAGCCGCAGTTCGTTCAAGTCCTAAACCGGTATCAATGCTCTTTGCCGGTAGTTCGCCCAGGATTGGATATCCATCTTTTCCTCCACCGGCTCCTCTTTCATTTTGCATGAAAACAAGGTTCCAGACCTCTAAATATCGATTCTCATCGGCGATCGGTCCGCCTTCAACACCATAGGCAGGACCTCGGTCGTAATAGATCTCTGAACATGGACCGCAAGGACCAGGTACACCCATTGACCAAAAGTTGTCCGCCATATCGCGACGTTGGATACGTTCCTTTGGTACACCGATCTGCTTGTGCCAAATATCAGCTGCCTCATCATCATCAAGATAGACGGTGACCCACAACTTTTCCTCTGGAAAACCGTAACCACCATCTGCGATTGGACGAGTCAGTAACTCCCATGCAAGAGCGATCGCTCCCTCTTTAAAGTAATCTCCGAAGGAAAAGTTTCCACACATTTGGAAAAAGGATGCGTGACGAGTTGTTTTACCGACCTCATCAATATCCAAGGTGCGCACACACTTTTGAACTGAGGTAGCGCGCTTGTAAGGAGGTGTGACCTCACCTAGAAAGTAAGGTTTGAAGGGAACCATGCCGGCATTGACCAGCAAAAGATTTGGATCATCTGCGATTAATGAAGCAGAAGGAACAACTGTATGGGTTAACCCTTGACGGTTGTCAGATTCAAAGAAGCGCAGCCAGCGCGAACGGATCTCGGCGGATTCCACTAGTAAGGATCACTCAGCCTTCTTCTTCTTTGAGCGACCTTTATTCATCTGAGCCGCTGAAAGTAACGCTCCCGCAACCTTCACGGCAGAACCATTTTTGTTCATGAAACCTTGGGTAGCTTCGCTGACCTTGTCGCTCATCTCTTCAATGTTTTTGGTGACGCGATTGATGCTATGAAGTGGTCCATTTACCAAGCTCACTGTTGTGTGAACCTCATCAATCAATGGAGCGGTCTCATCTGTCAGAACTTTGAGTGAGGCCTTTGCTTCATCGATTAGCCGTCCAATTCGAATCACTACATACGCGATAGCGATAGCGATAACAGCTAAAGAAGATGCTGCGATTATTGTTGCAATTCCACCTGGACCCATGTTGTTAGCCTACCCGACCCATTAACTCTCTTGCGGGTTTTTTGGCTGTGGCACCCAATCTATTCCGCTCTCTTTGCGTTGAGCAGGAGTAATTGGAGTGGGAGCTCCGGTAAGTGGATCTCCACCACTTGCGGTCTTTGGAAAGGCGATTACTTCACGAATCGAATCAGAGCCGGTGAGTAGAGCGCATACTCGGTCAAGACCTAATGCGATTCCACCATGTGGAGGTGGTCCGTAATTAAAGGCCTCTAGGAGGAAGCCAAACTTGCTTGCCGCTTCTTCATCACTTAATCCGATAACGGAGAAAACATCCTTTTGAATATTGCGGTCATGAATACGTATTGATCCACCACCTAATTCAGTTCCATTAAGAACAATGTCATATGCATAGGCCAAGGCTGATGCAGGATCGGATTTAAAGGATGCTGCGAACTCTGGCTTTGGGCCGGTAAATGGGTGGTGAACCGCTGTCCATCCGCCGCCATCTGTTGGTTCAAACATCGGCGCATCGACAACCCACAAAAATTCCCACTGACCATCTGGAATTAAGTTGCAACGCTTACCAATTTCTAAACGAACCGCACCAAGTAGGTTCAATGATGCTGAACGCTCCCCCGCTGCAAAGAAAATCGCATCTCCTGGTTTTGCTCCTGCAGCACCAACTACACCGGCGCTTTCTTTCTCTGAAAGATTTTTAGAGACAGGTCCTCCGAGAGTTCCATCCTCATTCACGAGAATGTAGGCAAGTCCCTTTGCACCGCGAGCCTTTGCCCAATCCTGCCAAGCATCAAGTTCACGGCGAGCAGATGATGCTCCACCAGGCATTACTACTGCTCCTACATATGGGGCTTGAAAAACACGGAACTGTGTATCACCAAAGAAGGTGGTCATATCAACTAATTGATTATCGAAGCGAAGATCTGGCTTATCGGAACCGTAGTTGCTCATGGCATCTGCATATGTCATGCGCTTCAGTGGAAGTGGAATGTCGTAATTGACGGCTTCCTTCCAAACACGAGCGACAATTTTTTCTGCAACAGCCAAAATATCTTCTTGGTCGATAAATGACATTTCAATATCTAACTGCGTAAATTCAGGTTGACGATCCGCCCGGAAATCCTCATCACGGAAACAGCGTGCAATCTGATAGTACTTTTCCATGCCAGCGACCATGAGCAGTTGTTTAAATAGCTGAGGTGACTGAGGAAGCGCGTACCAAGATCCAGGTTGTAAACGAACGGGCACTAAAAAGTCGCGTGCGCCTTCGGGTGTAGATCGAGTTAGATACGGAGTTTCGATCTCAAGGAATTTTTCATCCTCCATCACGCGGCGAATAGTAGATGTCACCTTGGAACGAAGTCTGAGATTCTGCGCTGGTTTTTCGCGACGAAGATCTAGATAGCGGTACCGTAAACGAACCTCTTCATTGATATCTGTGTCATCACCACTATCAACTGGGAATGGCAAAGGCGCGGCTTCTGAGAGAACAACGACGGTATCTCCCATTACCTCGATCTCGCCGGTAGCGATATTGGAGTTTTGGTTTCCATCAGGACGTGCGACAACCTCACCAGTAATCAGTAAGCACCATTCGGCGCGCAAAGAGCCTGCAACCTTTTCATCACGAATAACTACCTGGACCGAGCCAGAAGCATCGCGAAGATCGATAAAGGCTACGCCACCATGATCTCGACGGCGGGACACCCAGCCAGCAAGAGTTACTGTCTGTCCTGCGTTTGTCTTACGCAGTGAACCAGCTTCATGAGTACGCAACATGTATTTTCCCTAATCCTACTTTTCGAGTGCTTCGAGCAATGAGTCAATCTTAACCGAGGTTGAGAGGCCAGATTTCATATCCTTCAACTCAACGGTTCCGCTTGAAATCTCAGACTCACCTAAAACGATGACATAAGTAGAGCCGCTCTTATCTGCGCCCTTCATGGCACCTTTGAGAGCTCTATCTCCAAAGGCAATCTCAACTCTTTTACCATTGAGACGAAGATGTGAGGCGATAACCAAGGCTTGAACCTTTGCCACCTCGCCAAGTGGAATAACAAAAAGATCGGAAACAAAGGCATCGGATCCAATTACACCTTCTGCTTCAGCAGCTAGCAAAGCACGATCGACTCCGAGTCCAAAACCAATTCCAGACAAAGATTGCCCACCTAGTTGCTCCATTAGTCCGTCGTAACGCCCACCGCCGCCAATGCCAGATTGGGCTCCAAGAAGTTCATGAACAAACTCAAATGTTGTTCCTGTGTAGTAATCCAAACCACGAACCATTCGAGGGTTCAATACATATGTAATGCCGAGAGCATCTAAGTACTTGATGACTCGATCGAAATGTTCTTTCGACTCATTGGTGAGGTAGTTGATGAGCAACGGCGCTTTCTCCATCGCCTTCTTCATCTCCTCACGTTTATCATCAAAAAGTCGCAAAGGGTTAATTGCCGCGCGTGCAGCTGTTGCCTCATCTAAATCCAGAGTGGCTATGAATTTTAAAAGATCAACCCGGTGCGCGGCACGTGATTGTGCATCACCTAAAGAGGTGATCTCGAGCCGGTACTTGGTTAATCCAAGAGCTTTAAAACCAGCATCTGCGATTGCGATTACCTCTGCATCTATTGCTGGATCATCCACACCTATAGCTTCGATTCCAACCTGATAAAACTGGCGATAACGTCCGGCTTGCGGCCGTTCAGCTCTAAAGAATTGTCCTGAGTACCAAACCTTTACCGGTAACTGTCCTCGATCTAAACCATGTTCAATAACTGAGCGCATCACACCAGCGGTACCTTCGGGACGCAGTGTTATTGATCTTCCACCTCTATCTTCAAAGGTATACATCTCTTTCGACACAACATCAGTTGATTCACCAACACCACGTTTAAAGAGTTCGGTATCTTCAAAAACAGGAAGCTCAATTAACTGGTAGCCAGCTCTGCTTGCAGGTTCGATTAATGCATCACGAACATATTCAAATGCACTGGAACGAGGTGGTGTGTACTCACTAACACCTTTTGGTGCCGAAATCTTTTGCTGAGCCATTAGTAACGACCTACCAAACTCTTGAGATAAGGATTGTTCTTCTTTTCATAAGACATCGTTGTTTCGGGGCCATGACCCGGCAGGACCCTGAGATGATCGGACAGCGGAACTACCTTCTTTCGTAACGTCTCTTCCATTTCCTTCGCGGAACCTGTTGGTAAATCCGTTCGTCCTATCGAACCAGCAAAGAGCACATCGCCGCTGAGCAATACCTCATCATCAACCTGAAACATGAGTGAACCTCGTGTATGGCCGGGGGCGTGAATCGCTTTAAATGAAAGACCGACCAGATTGATGATCTCTCCATTTTTAAGTTCCAATACTTGAGCGGGCTCAATAAAGTTCATGTCGGCAACAGTTGATGAAAATTCAGCGCTGAGCAACTTTTCAGGCGCGCTCAGATACGCCCGATCTTCGCTATGAATATATGCAGGAATTGAGTATCCATCAGCTATTGGTTGAATAGAAAAGGTGTGATCGAGGTGTCCGTGGGTAGCGATAATTGCGACCGGCTTGAGATTGTGTCGTTGAAGAATCTCTTCTAATTGCGCGGATACATCAGGCATACCCGGATCAATAACGATGCACTCGCTGTCCCGCCCTGAAGCCAGGACCCAGCAGTTAGTGGCAAACATCGGGGCGGCAAAGGAGTCAATCAGCACAGCCCGACCCCCTCTTGCACGCTCAATTAAGGCTCGATTGACGCTCGAACCATGAGACAGGGTACCTTTTGACCTACTAATCCACACTCGACCCACGCTTAGAGGGCTCAAATCTTCTAAGCATCGCACTCACATATAGCGAGCCTTTGAAAAAGGTAACGCGCTGAAAGGATCACTCTCATGACAGATATGAATTTCCCGCAACAGGCAAGCGCTGCAAGTGCGTTAATCGGAGATCCTTCGGCATTTGGTCGAGTAGCAGAAGATGGAACAGTCTTTGTTCGAACACCACATGGTGAAAAAGCGGTTGGCTCATATCCAGGCAAGAGTGCAGAAGAGGCGCTCGCCTACTTTGTCCGCAAGTTCGAGGTACTCGCAGCTGAGGTTGCGTTGTTGGCTGCACGAATCAAGAGCGGAGCGATGGTCCCATCCGATGCATATGCCGCGGTAAAGAAATTACGCGAACAGGTAAAAGAGTTAAATGGTGTCGGAGATTTAGAGGCACTTGCAGCATCTGTTGAGCAGATTGAGCCATTGATTGAAGGCCATCGCGAGGCATACGAAGCAAAGAAAGCTGCAGAGAGCGCTGCAAAGGCGGCACGTCGTGAGCAGATCCTGGTCGAGAAGGAAAAAATCGTTGCTGAGGCAGAATCATTGGCTCTCTCTGAAAGTTGGAAAGCAACTGGAGATCGCTTAAAGGTTTTGCTCGATGAGTGGAAGGCCGCTCCTCGTCTTGAGAAGAAGGCCGATGCCGATCTTTGGAAGCGCTTCTCATCATCACGTAACAAGTTTGATAAGCGCCGTCGCACACATTTTGCTTCCCTTGAAGCAACTCAATCGGTTGTTGCTGATGCTAAGAAGAAGATCGTTGAAGAGGCTGAAAAGCTAGCAACCTCAACTGAATGGGTACCAACTGCAAAGCGTTTCAAGGTACTAATGGATCAATGGAAGGCTGCTGGTCGCGGTAAGAAGAATGATGATGCAAAACTGTGGGCTCGCTTCAAGGCAGCGCAAGATCAATTCTTCACTACAAAGAACGCTGATCTTGAGAAGCGTGATGTAACTATGGCGGCAAATCTTGCAAAGCGTGAAGAGCTACTGCCATTGATTGAAGCTCTTCTTCCAATTTCAGATGTTAAGGAAGCCCGCAAATCACTCAATGAGCACCTGCGCTCATGGGAAAAGATTGGAATGACCCATCGCGATAAGCGCGCATCACTGGATGCACGAGTTGCTGCAGTTGAGTCAGCGATCAAAGAGGCGGAAGCGGAGATTTGGCGCAAGACAGATCCTGCAGCTAAGAAGCGTGCGCAAGAAGTTGTCGCTCAACTCACCGAATCGATTGCAAACTACGAAAAAGCTGCAGCGAAGTTTGCAGCAAGTGGTAATGATAAGAAGGCAAAAGAAGCCGCTGAATCTGCTACCGCTCGTAAGGTTTGGCTAGCTGAAGCTGAAAAGAGCCTGGCAGAGTTTAACTAGCGGTTAGTTGTTAGTTGTTCTGTAAACATCGTAAACACCTTCGATACTTCGTACCGCTGCAAGAACCGCGTCGAGATGTGTGGCATCTGCCATTTCAAAGGTAAAGCGGGAAAATGCGGTCCTATCCTTTGAGGTACTGACCGCTGCACTCAAGATATTTACATGTTGTTCAGACAATGTTCGGGTTACATCTGCTAATAAAGAAGCACGATCAAGCGCTTCAACCTGAATATTGACTAAGAAGATTGAAGCCGCACCAGTGCGCCATTTCACCTGAACTACCCGATCTGATTGATGCTTTTGTAAATCAGAGGCGTTGGTGCAATCGGAGCGGTGAATCGATACCCCACTCCCCTTTGTAATAAAGCCCATGATGGAATCTCCCGGAACAGGGGTGCAACAACGAGCAAGTTTTACAAGAACATCATCTGTGCCTTCAACATCAACAGCGTTACTTGAACGCCTTGTGGTTGGTGCGCGATTTGGAAGGACCTCCATCGTCGGTTCTGGATGAGAATCCTCCGCTCCCATTGCTGCAACCAATTTATCGATAACCGATGCAGCAGATACATGCCCATCCCCTACAGCCGAATACAAACCTTCGATATCCGAATAACGAAGATCATGGGCTAATTCAAGAAGTGAGTGGCCAGCGAAAATCTTCTGCAGCGGCAAGCCCGCCTTGCGCATCTGACGTGCGATTGATTCACGACCAGCATCGATCGCCTCTTCGCGACGCTCCTTGCTGAACCAAGCTTTTATCTTTGACCGAGCGCGTGGACTCTTTACAAAGTTGAGCCAGTCTCTACTTGGTCCTGCTGATTCGCTTTTGTTAGTAACAATTTCGACAACATCACCATTGTTGAGGCGAGACTCTAGCGGCACAAGTCTTCCATTCACCTTCGCTCCTGCACATCGCAAACCAACATCGGTATGAACAGAGAAGGCAAAGTCCACCGGCGTTGACCCGCCAGGTAAGGCAACGACACTGCCTTTAGGAGTAAAGACAAACACCTCTGGTGAACCTAAATCAAAACGAAGCGCTTCGAGAAACTCGGATGGATCTTCAGTCTCTTTCTGCCATTCATGCAATTGACGCAACCAGAGCATTTCGGGTGAGGTGTCTGTATTTTCCGGTCCTTGCTTGTACTTCCAGTGTGCGGCGATACCGAACTCTGCTCGTGCGTGCATGTCATATGTGCGAATTTGAATCTCAATCGCCTTGCCACTCGGGCCAATAACTGTTGTGTGTAGCGATTGGTAAAGGTTGAACTTAGGCATCGCGATGTAATCTTTAAAACGACCTGGAACTGGACTCCAACGTGCGTGGATTGAACCTAGTACCGCGTAACAATCACGAACATCATTTACTAGCACACGAATACCCACGAGATCGTAGATATCTTTGAACTCTCGTCCACGGACAACCATCTTTTGATAGACGGAGAAAAAATGCTTCTTGCGACCAGTGACAGTAGATTCGATATTGTCTCTAGCTAAATCTTCCTTAACTGAGGCGATCACCTCTTCAGTCAACTTATCTCGCGATGGAGATCGCTCTGCGACTAGGCGCGAAATCTCTTCAAACTTTTTCGGTTCCAACACTTCAAAGGAGAGATCCTCTAACTCCCATTTGATTGCGTTCATACCTAAACGGTGCGCCAAGGGTGCGTAAATATCTAGCGTCTCTCGGGCTTTGCGAGTTGCACTTTCTGGAGAGACATACTTCCAGGTTCGGGCGTTGTGGAGACGATCTGCCAATTTGATGACAAGTACTCGAATATCACGAGACATAGCTATAACCATCTTGCGAACGGTTTCAGCTTCTGCCGTTGGCCCATATGTAAGTTTGTCTAACTTAGTAACTCCGTCGACAAGGTTTGCAATCTCATCGCCAAAATCAACACGAAGTTGGGTGAGTGAGTACTGAGTATCTTCAACGGTGTCATGCAGAAGAGCGGCGATA
>Ga0209550_10004824_pt1 | contig 12745 bp, 12 predicted proteins | sample LauGreSuBDMM15SN_2_FD_187567 | JGI IMG/M metagenome (GOLD analysis project Ga0209550, IMG submission 187567) | Freshwater lake microbial communities from Lake Michigan, USA - Su13.BD.MM15.SN (SPAdes) (version 5) | ecosystem: Environmental > Aquatic > Freshwater > Lake | place: Lake Michigan... | reverse complement strand
TCTCTGATTTGCCTTTAGATCTAGCACTTAAGTCTGTTAAAGGGAATGGCAAAAGAGTGATTGCTGTGTTTGAAGATCCAAATTGTGGATACTGCAAACGGTTTCGTAAAACTATCAATGAAATGAAAGACATCACTGTTTACACTTTTATGTATAACATTTTGTCAGATGATTCACGCTCCAAATCTAAAAACATTTGGTGTTCCGCCGACAAGCTAAAAGCTTGGGATGATTGGATGATCAATAATAAAACGCCAGCCGCAGCTGCAGAGACTTGTACCACCACGCCGCATGAGAAAGTGCTGGAGTTAGGAAAAAAATATAAAGTCACTGGCACACCCACTATTTTCTTTGCTGATGGTTCACGAATACCAGGTGCGATCGATGCCAAGATGTTGGAAGCTAAACTGGCAGCAATAAAATAATTTCATTACCGATAAATAAAATAACTTTGAACGGAGTATTTATGTTTCACGCAATTCTATTAAATAAAAATGAAGATGGCACGACAAAAGCAGAATTAACGCAGTTGAATGATGCGCAGTTACCTGAAGATGGCGATGTCACTGTTGCGGTTGATTACTCAACCATTAACTACAAAGATGGATTGGCTATTACGGGTAAGTCACCCGTAGTGCGTAAATGGCCTATGGTTCCAGGTATTGATGGTGCGGGTGAAGTCATTGCATCGACCCATCCTGATTGGAAAGCTGGTGATGCGTTTATTCTCAACGGTTGGGGTGTAGGTGAAACGCACATGGGTTGTTTGGCAGAGCGTGCGAAATTAAAGGGCGATTGGTTAATTCCACGTCCACAAGGTATGTCATCACGTACAGCGATGGCGATAGGCACGGCAGGTTATACAGCCATGTTGAGTGTGATGGCATTGGCAGAACAAGGCATCACACCTGATAGCGGTGAAATATTAGTCACTGGTGCATCAGGTGGTGTGGGTAGCGTTGCAGTGGCATTGTTAGCTGCGCGAGGTTATCAAGTTGTGGCATCAACGGGCAAATTAGCTGAAGCAGATTATTTAAAATCCTTAGGCGCTAAAGAAGTAATTGACAGAGCAACTTTGTCAGAGCCAGGTAAGCCTTTACAAAAAGAACGTTGGGCTGGTGTGGTAGATTCAGTTGGTTCACATACATTAGTGAATGCTGTGGCACAGACTCGTTACAGTGGTGTGGTCACTGCTTGTGGTTTAGCGCAAGGTATGGATTTCCCTGCATCAGTTGCTCCTTTCATTTTGCGTTCAGTGAAATTAATTGGCGTCGATAGTGTGATGGCGCCAAAGTCACGTCGCATCGCTGCTTGGGATTTGTTAGCGAAAGAATTAAAAGCGGAAACTTTGGCGACGATTACACAAGAAATCAAATTAGGTGATGCGCTTGCATGGGCGCCTAAGATTCTTGCAGGGCAGGTGCGTGGTCGTTTGGTTGTGAATGTAAAGGCTTAATGTGCGTTTAGGTCAGACTGACATTCATTATCAGATTCGCCCTCATGATCTGGCATTGCATTTGTTTGAGGTGACGCTGACTGTTGCGTCACCTAACAAAGCAGGACAAGAATTTAGCTTACCTGCATGGATACCAGGTAGTTACATGATTCGCGACTTTGCACGCAACATTGTGCAAATCAAAGCGGAGTCCAAAGGCAAAGCAGTCCGCTTAAAAAAATTGGATAAGCAAACATGGCGCGCTGCGCCATGTGAGCATGCTTTGACACTGCGCTATCAAGTTTATGCGTGGGATATGTCAGTGCGTTCTGCACATCTCGATCAATCGCATGGCTTTTTTAATGGCAGTAGTGTTTTTTTGCGTGTTCATGATCAAGAATCATTGCCGCATGTGGTTGATATTCAGCGTCCACAAGGCGCTACTTATGCAAAGTGGCGGGTTGCTACTGCACTGCCTGAATTAAAAGCCAAGCGTTATGGCTTTGGATCGTATGTCGCAGAAAATTATGATGCCTTGATTGATCATCCGGTTGAAATGGGAACGTTCGCACTCATGCGTTTTAAAGCGCATGGTGTTGCACATGATTTTGTAGTGACAGGCAAAGTACCCAATCTGGATCAAACTCGACTTTGTGCTGATTTGAAAAAAATCTGTGAAGCGCAGATTGCTTTCTTTGAGCCCGTAACAAAGAGAGCGCCTGTCTCACGCTATGTGTTTATGACGCAAGCAGTGGGTGATGGTTATGGTGGTTTAGAACATCGAGCATCAACTGCTTTAATTTGTTCGCGTGCAGATTTGCCGGTTAAAGGTCAAACTGAGATGAGCGAGGGATATCGCGGATTCCTAGGTCTTTGCAGTCATGAATATTTTCATACTTGGAATGTAAAGCGTATTAAGCCTGCAGTGTTTGCGCCTTATGCCTTAGAGCGCGAAACTTATACGCCGCTATTGTGGTTGTTTGAAGGCTTTACTAGTTATTACGATGATTTGATCTTGCTAAGATCGGGTGTCATTGATGAAGCAGCGTATATGAAGCTGCTTGCTAAAACAGTCAATGGTGTTATGCGTGGCAGTGGCCGTTTAAAGCAGAGCGTAGCGGAATCAAGTTTTGATGCGTGGACTAAATATTATCGTCAAGATGAAAATGCCACGAATGCGATTGTGAGTTATTACACCAAAGGCTCATTGGTTGCGTTAACGCTTGATCTCACGATTAGAACGGAAACTAAGGGAAGAAAATCACTTGATGACGTAATGCGTTTGTTATGGCGTCGTTATGGTCGTGATTTTTATTCTATGGGTAGCAAATCAGGTCGCGGTTTAACGGAATCAGAACTGGAAGCAGTGTTTGATGAAGTGACTGGTTTGCAGCTGAAGTCAGTTTTTGATCGTGCAGTGCGTGGAACGAGAGATCTGCCGTTAGAAGAATTGTTAGCGCAACTTAGTATTCATCTCGAAAATAAAAATGCGAATGCAAAACCTGCACTAGGCGTGCGAACCTCACGTGATGGTAGTGATTGTAAGTTGGCGGCTGTGTATGAAGGTGGTGTGGCGCATCAAGCAGGATTATCTGCAGGTGATGTTTTGATTGCGATAGATGATTTACGTGTTACCGCATCAAATCTCGATACGCTATTAAAGCGTTATCGGAATGGCGACTCGTTACATATTCATGCATTTCGTCGCGATGAGTTAATGCAGTTTACTGCGCAGATTAAATTAGATACAGCGCCACAGTTCGCATTAACTTTACAAGAGAAGCCAGTGGCTGGTGTTAGGTTAAGAAAAAGTTGGCTGCGTGGTCGTAAGTAATAAAACTTAGCCAAACAACCTTGCTAATTCTATTCCAGGATCTGGTGCGCGCATAAACGCTTCGCCAACTAGAAATGCGTGAACGTCAGCGTCACGCATTTTTTTTACGTCATCAGGAGCGAGTATGGCCGATTCCGTGATGACCATTTTCTCAGGCGGTATGCGGTTCAATAAATTCAGAGTGGTATCAAGCGTGGTTTCAAAGGTACGTAAATTACGGTTATTAATACCCAACATACTGGTTTTGAGTTTCAAAGCGGCATCAAGTTCATTTGCGTCATGTACTTCAACTAATACGCCCATACCGAGTTCATGTGCGCAAGCTTCGAGTTCAGCCATTAATCCGTGATCTAAAGCAGCAACGATGAGTAACACGCAGTCAGCTCCCCACGAGCGTGCTTGATAGATCTGATAAGGATCGATCATAAAATCTTTACGCAACACGGGAATGGCGCATGCTGCACGCGCTTGTTTTAAATATTCTGGCGCGCCTTGAAAGAAATGCTCGTCAGTCAGTACAGATAAGCAAGCAGCACCATGCTGTGCATAAGATTGTGCAATTTCTGCGGGATGAAAATTTTCACGCAACACACCTTTAGAAGGCGAGGCTTTCTTAATTTCAGCAATCACGCCTGCCTGACCTGCTTGGATTTTGCTTCTTAATCCGCCTTCAAAGGAGCGTAATTGTGCATGTGCTTCTTTATTAGTTTCTACTTCGCGTCTAAGGCTCGCTAGATCTTGATGTTTTTTTGCAGAGGCGACTTCATCGGCTTTTACATCAAGAATTTTTTTTAAGATATCGGACATGAAAATTACGCCTAATTATTTCGTTATGCTTTGTGTGAATTGCACAAACTGATCGAGTTTGCTGCGTGCAGCACCTGATGCGACGACTTCTTGCGCCATTGTGATGCCGTTTGCGATCGATGATGCAATGCCGGCTGCGTAGAGTGCTGTGCCAGAATTTAAAATCACGATGTCTCGGGCAGGTCCAGTTTTGTTGGTGAGCGCTTCTAGTATTTTTTCTTTGGATTCAGTGACATTGTTCACTTTGAGATTGCGGCTTGCGACCATTTGCAAACCAAAATCTTCTGGATGTATATCGTACTCATGAATTTCATCATTCACTAATTCGCCCACCATGGTGGATGCGCCTAGTGAAACTTCATCCATGTTGTCACGCGCCCAAACCACGACCGCATGTTTAGCGCCTAATTTTTGTAAGACGCGTGCTTGTATGCCTACTAGATCAGGATGAAACACGCCCATCATAATATTTGGTGCACTAGCAGGATTGGTTAATGGACCCAATATATTAAAAATAGTGCGCACGCCTAATTCTTTACGCACAGGTGCAGCATGTTTCATGGCTGCGTGATGGTTAGGTGCAAACATAAAGCCTATGCCAGTTGCTTGTATAGATTGCGCGACTTGATCGGGTTGGAGATTGATGTTGACGCCTAATGCTTCTAACGCATCTGCACTACCAGATGAAGAGGACACGCTACGACCGCCATGTTTAGCGACACGTGCACCAGCTGCTGCGGCTACAAACATGGAGGCAGTAGAGATGTTAAAGGTGTTAGCGCCATCACCGCCTGTGCCAACAATGTCTAATAAGTTGTCACTGTTTTCTACGGTAACCTTGGCAGCAAATTCACGCATGACTTGAGCGGCTGCTGCGATTTCACCGACGGATTCTTTTTTTACACGCAGACCCATAGTAAGTGCAGCGATCATGACAGGAGACATTTCTCCGCCCATGATTTGTCGAAATAAGTCTAGCATTTCATCGTGAAAGATTTCACGATTTTCAATGCAGCGCAGTAGTGCTTGTTGAGGTGTGAGAGTCATAGCGCGGAGTTATGTTTCTAGAAAATTTTTCAATAAGGCGTGACCATGCTCTGACAGTATTGATTCAGGATGAAATTGCACGCCTTCGATGGCAAACTCTTTATGTCGCACTGCCATGATTTCACCATCCTCTGTCCATGCTGTGACTTCTAAACAATCAGGTAGAGAAGAACGTTCAATTGCCAGTGAGTGATAACGAATGACAGTGTAAGGATTAGGGATATTTTTAAATACACCTAGTCCAGTGTGTTGGATGATTGAGGTTTTGCCATGCATGACTTGCTGGGCGCGAATAATTTTTCCGCCAAATGCAGCGCCTATACTTTGGTGTCCTAAACAAACACCCAATATGGGTAATTTTCCTGCGAAGTTTTTTAGCAAGGGCACAGAGACACCTGCTTCATTTGGTGTACATGGGCCTGGCGAGATACAAATGCGATCTGGTTTTAGTGCAGCGATTTTTTCTAGTGTGATTTCGTCATTGCGATAGGTGTGTACGTCTTCACCGAGCTCGCCAAAGTATTGCACTAAGTTGTAAGTGAAGGAGTCGTAGTTATCGATCATGAGTAGCATGTCAGATCTCCCCGTCCAAACCATCTTGCACTTGTTCTGCTGCTCTTAATACAGCGCGTGCTTTATTCTCAGTTTCTTGCCATTCCATTTCAGGTACGGAATCAGCAACGATGCCAGCAGCAGCTTGTGCATACAGCATGCCATCTTTTATGACACCAGTACGTATCGCAATTGCTAAATCCATTTCGCCACCAAAGGATAAATACCCGCAAGCGCCACCGTAGATACCACGTTTAACAGGTTCTAAGGTATCAATGATTTCCATCGCACGTACTTTAGGTGCGCCGGATAGTGTGCCTGCAGGGAAGGTCGCGCGTAATACATCAAGGTTAGACATATTCGGTTTGAGTGTGCCTTCTACATTTGAAACGATGTGCTGTACGTGAGAATATTTTTCAATCACAAATTTATCGGTGACTTTGACGCTACCAATTTCAGCAATGCGGCCGATGTCATTGCGCGCTAAATCAATCAACATCACATGTTCAGCAATTTCTTTAGGATCGGCGAGTAATTCTGTAGCAAGTTGAATATCGTGTTCGGCAGTGCTGCCACGAGGACGTGTACCTGCTAATGGGCGTATGGTGACTTTCTTTCCACCGTCTTTCACACTTTCATTGCGCACTAAAATTTCCGGTGAGCTGCCTACGATTTGCATATCACCGAAATTATAAAAATACATATACGGCGATGGATTAAGTGATCGTAATGCGCGGTAGAGTGATAAAGGTGAATCAACATAAGGCTTGCGTATGCGTTGACCTATTTGCACTTGCATTAAGTCACCCGCCATGATCAGTTCTTTGGCTTTGAGTACAGCAGCGAGATAGTCTGCTTTATCAAAATCACGTATGGCTTCGGTTCTGACTGAGCTCGAGGTGACAGGTGCATCGACTGCACGACGCAACATGGTACGTAAATCTTTTAATCGTTGCCGTGCTTTTGCATACGCTTCTGGTTGCTGGGTATTGGCATACACAATGAGATAGAGCTTGCCGGAGAGATTGTCGATTACAGCGAGTTCTTCCGTTAACAAAAGCTGTATGTCTGGAAGCTGTAAATCATCTTTAGGCGCACTGTTTGCTAAACGTGGTTCTATGCAGCGTACTGCATCGTAACCAAAGTAACCTGCAAGGCCACCACAAAAACGCGGAAGGCCTGGTGTGAGGGCGACTTTGTAGCGCGATTGAAATTCAGCGATGAAATCGAGTGGATTACCGTTGTGCTTTTCTATGATCTTGCCGTGCTCGACGACTTCGATGCGATTACCATAGCTACGTAACAGTGTGGTGGCAGGCAGACCAATAAAAGAATAGCGACCGAATCGCTCGCCGCCCACAACCGATTCCAGTAAAAATGTATTTTTGCCAGCGTTTTGCGTTTGAGCGAGTTTAAGGTAAAGGGTAAGCGGTGTTTCCAGATCCGCAAATGCTTCTGCTAAGAGTGGAATGCGGTTATAGCCTTCTGCGGCTAGCGATTTGAATTCAAGTTCTGTCATGTTCCTCTCCGGGCCGCTATTGTAAATGAGCGGCGTGAGACTTTAAAAAACCTGCGGGGAAGTTAAAAAAAGTTAACCCACAGACTGCGCAATATCAATCTCAGTGCGTCAGCCAGCGTCGCCATGGCCAAGCCTCAAAGGCACCTGGTGCAAGCAGCTTAGGTTTTTTAGTGAGGAACATGATGTTTAGAGTCAGGCGGCAAGTCGATTGGCCGCAATAAATAACGAATCGACTATACCATCGGAATCAATCGACTGTACAGGCTGGCCGTGGTTATAGCCGTAAGGTACGGCAAAAACTTTGCATCCTGCTGCCCGAGCTGCTTGCGCATCATTCGAGGAATCGCCTATGGCTAAGACTTGGGATGGTTCTAGAGAAAAATCACTACACACCGTGAGCATGGGCAGTGGATCTGGTTTTTTTCTGGGGAAGGAATCGCCACCATAGATCACTTCGAAATAATCATGAAGACCAGTTTTTTCTAACAAGGGGACTGCAAAGCGATGCGGTTTGTTAGTCACGCAAGCTAAGCGCAAACCCATTTCACGCATTTTATTTAAACCTTCAACTACACCGTCATAGACATGACTGTGTTTGCCATTGACGGTGAAGTAATGATGCTGATAGCGCTCTAACGCTAGATCAAAATGTTTTTTAGCAGTTTGTTCGTCTAAACCAACATGCAATATGTTTTGAATTAAGTGTTCCGAGCCTTTGCCAACAAACTCAATCACAGTCTCAATCGATAGTGGCGCTAATTTAAATTCTTCACGCATGAGATTGATCGCTTCCTGAAAATCAGGTGCGGTATGCACCATGGTGCCATCAAGATCAATGATGACACCACGAATGTTGGTAAGTTGTGTTGAGTTTGTTAACGTCATACTGATGCAAGTTGTGTGCGCATAGCATCAATGACTGCTTTGTAATCAGGTTTGCCGAAAATTGCGGAGCCTGCGACAAAGGTATCTGCACCAGCTTTTGCAACTGCAGCGATATTATCTACTTTTACGCCACCATCTACTTCTAGCATGATGTCGTAGCCAGAGGCATCAATCATTTTTCTCACAGCTGCGATTTTTTTCAGTGCTTCAGGAATAAAAGACTGACCACCAAATCCTGGGTTAACCGACATGATGAGAATTAAATCGAGCTTATCCATTACGTGCTCTAGATAATGGAGCGGTGTTCCGGGGTTAAACACTAAACCTGCTTTACAGCCTTGATCACGTATGAGTTGCAGTGTGCGATCGATGTGTTCGGATGCTTCAGGATGGAAGCTGATGATATTTGCGCCTGCTTTTGCAAAATCTGGAATGATACGGTCGACTGGTTTTACCATGAGATGGACATCGATAGGCACTTGTACATGGGGACGAATCGCCTCACACACGAGAGGGCCAATTGTCAGATTGGGAACATAGTGGTTATCCATTACGTCAAAATGGATAATGTCAGCGCCTGCTGCGACCACGTTTCTGACTTCTTCTCCCAGACGGGCAAAGTCTGCCGATAAGATACTGGGTGCGATTCGATAGTTTGTCATGCTCGTGGTCTCCTGTTTTCTGATCGATAATTTTACCTTGACCAGTGATAAGTCTCTGTTGTTGGCTAGGCTGCGCACATGAGAAGTCTAGTTAACGTTATCATCTACTTATGTATATTTATCTGTGTAGACAGGGTTTGTGAATAGATTTAATCATTCCAAATTGATTTTCAAGTAAAAAATTAAAGTTAGGATCTGAAACACATGGCGGCTTATGAATTAACGGTAACGGTTCACACGCAGTATCTAGAAGATCAGTCTGATCCGGATAATGCTCGATTTGTGTTCGCTTACTCAGTCACCATGAAAAATACTGGTACCGTAGCCGCACAAGTGATATCGCGTCATTGGGTGATAACGGATGCCAATGATCATGTTGAAGAAGTGCGAGGCTTGGGTGTGGTGGGTTATCAGCCTTTACTTAAGCCAGGTGAACAATTTGAATATACAAGTGGTACGTCGCTTGTTACACCACAGGGCACGATGCATGGAGAATATTTTTGTGTCGCGGAAGATGGTGAGCAATTTGAGGCAAAAATTTCAGAATTTGTGTTGTCACTGCCTCGCACATTGCACTAATCTTTATCTTTTGTTTCGTCCTCTTGACCTGAAAACATAGTCCACCAAACAATAAAAATAAGTGCCGATAATGCTAGTCCTGCTTCCAAAAATAGTAACCACATTGCAACCACCTTTTTCAATGAAACGCTTTAGTTTAACTGTTTTAAGTGCTGTGCTTTTACTATTCATGGTGGCGTGTTCAGTTACACCTGTCAAAAAATCTCTGCCGGTCGTAGAAAAAAAAGCAGAGGCTAAGGTCGAATCTAAAAACGAAGTAAAAGCAGAATCACTGCGCGTAGTGAGTTTTGCCGATTTAGTTGGATGGGCTGAGGATGATCTGCGACAGGCTTGGCCTGCATTTATTGCTTCTTGTAATGTATTAAGTAAGCGCGCAGTGTGGAAAGAAGTTTGTGCATCTGCGGTGATGGTGAATGCTGAAGATGTGACTGAAGTGAGAAATTTTTTCGAAGGTCAATTCATTCCGCACGTCGTTAATAATGCGGATGGCAGCATGAGTGGCAGAGTCACGGGATATTACGAACCATTACTGAGAGGTTCAAGAACACGCAATGGGAAATATCAAACTCCTCTTCATCGTGTACCGGAAGATTTGCTAACAATAGATTTGTCAGCGCTATATCCTGAATTAAAAAATATGCGTTTGCGTGGTCGCGTAGTAGGTAACAAAGTGGTTCCTTATTTTTCTCGAGCTGAAATCACAGATAAAAATTCTTTAGCTGGTAAAGAATTGGTTTGGGTAGATAGCGCAGTGGAGGCGTTCTTTTTACAAATACAAGGCTCGGGTCGTGTCTATTTAGAAGAAACGCAGGAAACAATTCGCGTAGCTTATGGTGATCAAAATGGTCATCCGTATAAATCAATAGGGCGTTTTCTCGTTGAGCGCGGTGATTTAAAACTTGAACAAGCTTCTGCACAAGGTATAGCAGCATGGGCTGCAGCAAATCCATCGCGTGTACAAGAATTATTGAATGTGAATCCTAGTGTTGTTTTCTTTAAAGAAGAGAAGCTTACAGCTGCTAGCAAAGGACCTAAAGGAGCGTTTGGAGTGCCATTGACAGCACAGCGCTCGATTGCGATTGATGCGCAATTCATTCCGCTTGGCGTGCCAGTTTTTTTATCCACTACCCAGCCCAACAGTGATGTGCCCTTGCGAAGACTCATGCTTGCTCAAGATACGGGCGGTGCTATTCGTGGTGCAGTACGAGCAGATTTTTTCTGGGGTTTTGGTGCTGAAGCAGGAGAGCTCGCAGGAAAAATGAAACAGGTAGGATCAATGTGGGTGTTATTGCCCAAAGCACTCGCTAAAACACCGAATACCAATGAGGCCAATAAACCTTAAGGCGTATTCTGTAGAATGGTTCTTAGGTTATGTCGCCAGCTTTGCACTTGAACGCTATGTAAGTTGATGGTTTCATCTTTATTAGTTTGCCTCCCAATTAATGCATTCATCAGCGGATGCGCTTGGGCTTTAATCCAAGTATCTAAAGCGAGATCTAGCGTTGTTGCATGTAGTTTCAGCCATTCAGGCAATAGATAGCTACCTACTTTGCGTCCTAAGGCGTAATCACCTTGCATGATTTTTGTATGCGCTGAATGCAAAGAGAGTAAGACGCGTGCATGTTGTTCGAGATGATGTTGCATGCCTGGATAAATAGAGCTTTCCATTATTTTTTGTTCTTGTGCAAATGCATGTTCAGTCTCATCAACAAGAATGCGAAACGCATCAATGACTGCAAAATTAGGCAAGCCTTGAATTTCCGCAGCCAGATGAAATAAGTTGCCATGTTTTTTATGGCAATAGGTTTCAAGATTGCACATATCGCACTCCTTAAGATTCAATTAGTGACTAGTTTGTAAAGAATAATCCTGATTCTGTGAGTATGAACTGAGGCTTACAGCTTGTATGAGCGCCATCAAACAAAGTATCAGAAATTTTAAAGTGAGAGTCATATCGATCGCACGCTACAATCACAAACAGTAGATATAACAATAGGGGAAATGCATGAATTACGAAAATATTTTGGTGGAGACACAAGGCAAGGTTGGCATTATTCGATTGAATAGGCCTAAAGCCTTGAATGCACTCAATGATCACATCATGGATGAATTGGGGCATGCTGCTCTGGCATTTGATGAAGATGACAAAATTGGTTGCATAGTGCTAACTGGCAGTGAAAAAGCATTTGCAGCAGGCGCAGATATAGGTGCGATGGCTGAATACACTTATATGGATGTCTTTAAAGGTAATTACATTTCACGTAATTGGGAGCAGTTACGCAATGTGCGTAAGCCAGTGATTGCTGCAGTTGCAGGATATGCATTAGGCGGTGGGTGTGAGCTAGCGATGCTGTGTGATTTCATTATTGCAGCTGATAACGCAAAGTTTGGTCAGCCTGAAATCAAATTGGGGATTATTCCGGGTGCTGGCGGTACACAACGCTTGCCGCGTGCTGTCTCCAAAGCGAAAGCGATGGATATGTGTTTAACCTCACGCATGATGGATGCAGTTGAAGCAGAACGCTCTGGTTTGGTGTCGCGTGTGGTGCCGCTAGAAAAATTAATGGAAGAAGCACTTGCTGCTGCCAATACCATTGCAGCGATGTCATTACCTGTTGTGATGATGATTAAAGAATCAGTCAATCGTGCATATGAAACTACATTAAGTGAAGGCGTGCAATATGAGCGTCGCTTATTTCATAGCACCTTCGCAACTGAAGATCAAAAAGAAGGGATGAAAGCTTTTACAGAGAAACGAGCGCCAATTTTTAAAAATCAATAAAGAAAAAAGTTAATATTTAATTATCAGATTGACATGTAAGCTCTAATTTTTAATCTTTTATTGCTCTTATCTCAAGTAATGATGCGGTTTGAGCTTAATGAGTGGTCGTATCGTTTGTTTTGTAAAAGAGAGTTGACTCGAAATTTTAACTGCTGCATAATAGCTGGCTCTGCTGATGAATTGTGTGACTCAAGAGTTTGTTGAAGAACGAGTTGATTGGTTAAGAAAAAAGTAGTGATGTGCTTGACGAGTAGTTCAAATCAACGCATAATTCCGCTTCTTTGCTGTTTGCGAACACGACGCTTCAAAAACAGTGGCTGAGGTTTAAAACCTCGCTGAATTAAGTAGGTTCTTTAAAAATTAACAACCGATAAGTGTGGGCGCTTAATGGAGTGCGACAACGATGCTTAGGCATTGTTGGAAACTTTAAATTTATTAAGTGCTCACGAAGAAATATAGGAAGGTTCGCAAGAACATTCCTGTCAGTATTTTGAGTGAGCGACGGTTCTTCGGAACCTGCCAGAAATGGCACAAAACAGAGATTGAACTGAAGAGTTTGATCCTGGCTCAGATTGAACGCTGGCGGCATGCCTTACACATGCAAGTCGAACGGCAGCACGGGTGCTTGCACCTGGTGGCGAGT
>Ga0209550_10004823_pt1 | contig 12745 bp, 14 predicted proteins | sample LauGreSuBDMM15SN_2_FD_187567 | JGI IMG/M metagenome (GOLD analysis project Ga0209550, IMG submission 187567) | Freshwater lake microbial communities from Lake Michigan, USA - Su13.BD.MM15.SN (SPAdes) (version 5) | ecosystem: Environmental > Aquatic > Freshwater > Lake | place: Lake Michigan... | reverse complement strand
GTACTATCACAGAAGGGTATGTTACCAGCAATCCAACTATTCAACTTACACCAGCAAGCCCAGATGTGGCCAGTCAGAAGTTGGTGATCAAAGGCGGTGGTTCGTACTCAAACACAGAAAACGGTATTTACTTATCCACCTATAACATTACTTGGGCAGTGTCTGATACTGTTGAATTTAATGTGTATGATCCAACCCGTACTAATGAAACGCTCTACTGGTGGATTGTGCCTGAAGGTGCCGGCATATCCACAACAATGTCGGGTACAGTGACATTGGATGGCATCGGTGACGGTACTTTTACTTTTACATTAGACAGTGATGCTTATGAATTTAGAGTGCGTGTATCACCTGAAGACAACAACTACGACCCTAATAATACAGGTGTTGAATCAGTATTGATCAACGGTGACGAACCCACCTTTGAAGGTGAGCATCACTTACACTTGACCACAGGTGATTTGACAGAGACCAGTATATTCTTGGGCACTGACGATCACAATGTTCGCACTACCACTAACGGTAAAATACAAATAACCACTCCTAATACTGTGAATAAGGTTTGGGAGTTTGACACAGCGGGCACAATAACATTGCCACAAGGTGGCGTTATCAGTGAAACCTATGCCAACGACGGTCACAGTATTTTACTAACACCATATGCTGGCTTAGGAAACAATCCTGACATGGCAGTGAAAATATATCCAACATTTAACGATGACGATCACATACACATCACCGCGGGCAATCCTGCTACAGTTGACTTATTCTTGGGTGATGATGATCAGTATGTTAAGATTGAAGCCGACGGTGGCAATATTGTTATCAGTGCTGATGACCCTGCGGATGTCAAATGGACATTTGGCACAAACGGTAAATTGAGTAAGTTGGGCGGCGTGACATTGACAGCCGGGGGACAATTTAATATTTGTACTATCGTTAACCCAGGCAGTGGATATACTGGCGACGATCCGCTACCGGCCACAACAACAACAACTGGCAACGGCACTGGAATGACAGTGAACTTTGGCTATGGCATAGCGGGTCAATTGACCAGTGTTGATGTAAGCAATCCCGGCACAGGCTATGTCAACGGTGATGTTATAAGTGTGGCCGGCGGCTCTGGCAACTTTATATTGACTCAATACAATGTTCTGGGCAATCAAGCCAACAGCAATTTTGCCCAGTCTGAATGGACATTTTCCCCAGATGGCGGATTAACATTCCCCAACAGCACAGTACAGACCACTGCTTATACTGGTATCACCACAGTGGCCAAGACTGGCACTATTCCAGCCACAGTAGGCACCAGATTGGTAACAGGGTTTACTATAGAACCCACTTATGACGCCGGTTGGGTCAACTCATACAGCGTTTCTATCGCTGGTTTTTCATGCGATATCAATTTCCCCAGCGCAGGCAATCCAGTATTTGGCAACATTGTAGACACTGCGGGTAACAGAACAGTGGGAGATATATTGACCACAGTACTGGCTTCCAACATTGGTGGCACAGTTGACATGGTTCTCAAAGTGGGAGCAGTGTCTGAGATTGTTGTGGCCACAGCCATAGACCTAACTAAATCCGTCAACAAACTAACTGACGGTGTTTACACACTGGCCAACGGTGTAGAAGGGCAGATCATGTATCTAGTGGCACAAAATGGTGTTGTTGAGGCCAACGTAAGTGTATTAGTTGCCAATAGTCGTAATATAGGCGTTGGCACGTTGTCGCCATTCAGCGTATACGACAATTCTGATGATAGTTATTATGATAATATTGGTGGCATCTGTACTTTAATCTTTACAGACGGTGCTTGGCAACAAAGTGGCGGAGCGTGGGGTACCCCAACTTAACGATAAATATACTAAAGAGAACATATTATGGCCAGACAAGAAATTAATTTAGGATCATACGCAAACGACGGAACCGGTGACGATTTACGTACCGCCTTTGAAAAAGTAAATGCAAACTTTTTGCAAGTATATAATAATATCCTTGACACTAGTGCAACTAACGTAGGACCTACAACTGGGAATATTGGTAAATTATTTGCTCAAAAAAATGTCAATAGCCTAGATTTAGAATTTAGAACATTAACAAGTATAGATAATACTGTAGCAATTACTCAAAATTCTACTACAGTTAATTTAGAGTCAACTGCTAAAGTAGAAAGTGATACTGATCCTGTACTAGGTGGAAATTTAAATCTTAATGGATTTGATATTATAGACGATTCTGCAGGATTCACTAGTAGTATTAATGTTCCTATTTTTGGAATTAGCGTTCCTATAATGAATTCTTTACTAGAACTATTACTAGTGTCAAACGGCGTGTCGGTAGACATGGGCGGTATTAGAGAGGATTTGCAAGCTGGATGGAACGGCACTACTGGGTCATCTCTTGATTTAGGCTATTTTACTGGTATAACATACCCAAACAATAATTTAGATTTTGGCCAATTCAATTAAGTATTTTTGCCATAAATACTTAAAACGGGACAATGTATGGCATTAAATGTATGGACACAGCCTTCCGGCTACTCATTTGGACTAGTTCAAGAAAAGGTTACAATTAGCCTTAGCTTGCCAACGAGTAACGATAGCGGTGTTACTTATCAGATTATTTCCGGAGCATTACCTCGAGGATTAACTATTCAAGGCAATAGTATCGTAGGAACACCTTTTGAAGTTAGTAGGATTACAGATTATGATTTCTGCATACGTGCCAGAAACTCCACAGGACAATTTTCCGATCGCACTTATAAAATAAGTGTTGACGGAGCAGATGTACCAGTTATAACTACACCTGCAGGCACACTGGCAATTGGTCAATATCAACAATTTTTTGTCTTAGATGGTACATTTGTCGATTATCAAATTCAAGCATTTGATCAAGATACAACTGCTGGACAAGCCCTAACATATTTTATTGCGGCCGACGACGGCATACTACCTCCGGGATTAGTATTAACTGATTCAGGAAAAATCACAGGATTCATACAACCTTCAATTGCCCTAAGACCAGAAGATGGTACTGGTACCTTTGACAATAGTTATTACGATGCCTACGCTTACGATTTTGCAGTAAGGCCCTCAAATGGTTATGACAGTTTTTTCTATGGCAGTGTATTTTATGACTATAGTATTGCTACTGCACAGCCTAAAAAATTAAATCGTATTTTTGAATTTACAGTTACCGTTACAGACGGTGACAGTGTTATAAAAAGAACTTTTAAAATTTACGTAGTAGGTGATGATTATTTCCGCGCTGACAATACTCGCGTGTTAGACGAGGGATTGTTTACTGCTGACGTAACTTACTTAAGATCACCTATTTGGCTCACTGCTAGTGATTTAGGAACTTATAGAGCCAACAACTATGTTACTCTAGTACTTGACACATACGATACTGAAAATGTAATTTATAATTTTGAACAAGTAAATGCTGATATTACTACAGCAACTTTAAGATTAAGCGAACCCGATAATGTTCAATTTGGCAATAAAGTTACTATTGTTAACCCAAGTAGTACTCCGGTATACGGCCAATATTTAACATTTGCCAATGAGATTTTTGTTAGCGGTGTGGACACTAGTAAAGTGTATCAAATTAATCTTGTTGCATCATTAGGCAATGGTCGTTATAGATTAACGTTAACTGAAAACTTAACAGTTAGTATTCCGGACGGAATTGAATTCTTCATAGGTTCGTTAAGTACTATACCGCCAGGATTATCATTTGATATTCCTACAGCTGAGCTATATGGAGTTGTTCCATACCAGCCTGCTATTACTAAAACATATACATTTACAGTCACAGCCAAGAGATTGAGTGACAATACAGAAACTGTTAAATCTGCAAGAAAATTTACAATTGATATTATCGGTGAGATCGACAGCGTTATCACATGGAATACCAATACTAATCTCGGTTCGGTTGATGCAAACTATGTATCAACATTAAGCGTAAACGCATCCAGTACTATTCCAAATGCGCTTATATTGTATTACTTAGAATATTTTAAAACAGTAGGTGGTAGCGGCAACGGAACTATCGCAACTGTTTATTTTGAAAATCAATCTGTTGCTCCATTTAGAGTGGGACAATTCGTGTTAGTCGCCAACGTAATTCCAAATGGTTACAACGGTCTACATCAAGTTATATCAACAACTACAGACAGCATAAGTTTTTATAGCACTACACAAGGAGACCATACATCTCCGGGAACAGTTAATTTAAATAGTTTACCGCCAGGGCTAAGTTTAGATTTAAGCGGAGAAATTGTAGGCAAAGTAAATCAATTTGGTGACGGCACTACCATCGGCTTAACTAGATTTTTTGATCAAGCAAATCCATCTGCTCCTAAAATTTTTACAACCTTTGACAACGGTATAACCACTATTGATAGAGTTTATACATTTACAGTAGAAGCTCGAGATCAGTTTGGATTAAGTTCAACTAAAAAAGAATTTACAGTTTTAATTAATACACCAAATCAATTAGTATACAGCAATCTAAAAGTGCGGCCGTTTTTAAAACTTACACAACGCTCACAGTGGCAAACATTTATCAATGACAATGATGTGTTTACTACCAGTAACATTTATAGACCAAACGATCAATACTTCGGTGTACAGACAGAACTATCCATGCTGGTGTTTGCGGGCATTGAACAAAAATCTGCCGCAGAATATGTAGCGGCTATTGCGTTAAATCATAAACGTAAACGTTTCCATTTTGGAGAAGTTAAGAAAGCCTCTGCTATACTACCCGGGACTAATACAACAGTATATGAAGTAGTCTATATCGAGATGATAGATCCAATGGAGCCTAACGGAAAAAGACTGCCGATACAATTAAACAACATCGGGTTACAAACTAGAAAAATTACAGTTGACAACAGCACGGCTATATGGCAGGGAGGATTTCCTGCAGGCTTTGATCAGTTCGGAAGACCGTTAGAAGGTGTATCACAATCTATTAATTTACAACTCAATGGCGATAAGATTGATAAACTTGCAGTGGCCGCACCCGACAGTCAACGTCCCGATCCAATTATAACAGTTGACAGTGTTGGGTATAATGTAAGCAATCCAAATCCCGGAACATTTTATCCAAATAGTATTAGCAACTGGAGAGACAGGATTTCACAAGTTGGCACTAAAGAACGTAATTATTTGCCGTTATGGATGCGCAGTATACAGCCCGGAACTAGACAAGAATTGGGTTTCAAACTAGCAATACCCCTGTGCTATTGCAAAGTCGGCACAGCAGACGACATAATTTTAAACATAAAATACAGCGGATTTAATTTTAAATTATTAGATTACACCGCAGATAGATACATAATAGATTCTGTAGAGGGTCAAACAACCGATAAATACCTAGTATTTAGAAACGATAGGATAACCGTATGACAACACCATTAGAAGATAAAATTGCACTTATTGACAACACTTACCCAGTAGCTGGGCAAGATAACGACTCGCAGGGATTTAGAGACAACTTTAATAATATTAAAGACTCTTTAAGCCTGGCTAGTTCTGATATTGTAGAATTGCAATCTAAAGCAGTATTAAAATCCGGGATAGGAGTTGGAGGAATTGTAACCAACGACTTAGCCGGCAGTAAGATCACTAACGGAGAATTTAGAGAATTCTACGCCAGTGCATATTCAACTGTTGCTCCTATAACTGTAGGACAAGATATTGATTTAGAAAACGGCTCATTCCAATCTTTCGTAATGAATGCCAACATCGACTTTACTTTTAGAGGATGGCCCACTACTGGAAAATACGGAGTGGTTAGAGTATTGCTTTCTGCACAAAATCCTGCTGTTCCTAGAACAGCTACGTTTAACAGTTTCCAAGCGCAGGATATTTATTACGGTAATAGCGGAATAAATGATCAATTAACACCAGTTGATGAATTCACTGTTCCTGCAACTTATGTACGTCCAGTAGTTTCAAATAGCCCAGTTGCTTCTACAACGATAACACTAGGCGATGTTAACAATCTACGTGTAGGTATGCAGGTAATTTACACGCCATATGGTGGAACTCCTAATGGCGGAATTACAACTATTAATGCTATTAATCCGACAACTAAGGTAGTTACACTGGCTAACCAAGTTATTGCCGGAGTTGGCACACCACCGTCGATTGGGTCAGGTGACAATATTAAGTTTATATCTAACGGTGCTCGACTTATTGAAGCATTTACCTTTGACGGTGGTGAAAGTGTTTATATTTCAGTAGTTACAGATTATTAATGCATCCGTTAATCGATAATCTACATCTTCTTAAAGATTCGGAGATTGAAAATAAAATAAACGATCTCACTGGTAAGTATTTTACTGCCCGTAATTTTGAACTCCAACGACAAATAGTTATGGTATTGGATAGTTACAAAGAAGAAATGAGCAAAAGAAAGCAAGTTGAATACGAGAAAATGATGAATTCTCGCAATAAAGACCTTGACAAACTTATTAATGTAAGTTAAAATATAGGCTATGCGCCTAGACAAATATTCAAATCCGATTTTTGATGAAACTGATTTATTTGATGCCCTTTACAACGGGTACCAATTTAAACCCACTGATACATTGATAGTCACTGAGCGATCAGTTTCTATTAAAAATTTGGAAGAACAGCTTGGGTTTAAATTTTTAGAGCCATACGAAACTCATTTTAATATAACTGACTACGACAGCGCATGCCAAAGCATTTGGAACATGCCCGATGATTATAAATCTCTTGATATTGAAAATTGGTTGAGAGAACAATGCCCGCCTTGGGATCCAGAACATACTAGATTAGAAGAAGAGTTACAAGCGTACAAAGCAAGAAACATGCTAGATCTTCTACGCTGGCTTAAATATTTCGTAGATACATGCTCGAAAGAAGGTGTAGTTTGGGGATTAGGACGGGGAAGCTCGGTAGCAAGTTATGTGCTGTATTTAATAGGTGTACACAGTATAGATCCTATCAAATATAATTTGGACTGGCAGGAATTCCTGAGATAAGTAATACTATAATCGAGGAGATTAATATGGCAATGAAAGAACAACAACGTCAACTACACCGTAGTGCAAACGGTAAAATAGTCGATATGAACAAACTAGCTATGCAAAATGAAACAACTGTTGCGGTTGGTAACATTAGAGTAAATGCACGTGGTGATTTGTTAGGCCCCGGCGGCGCAATCATTAAGACACACGAGGAAGTTGTAGGCGAAACAAAACAAGGTGTGCCTGCTTCTGCTGTTAAAGCACGTAAAGATGTTTCTAATATGGATCCTGAAGGTAAAGAATGAAAGCTCAAGCAAGTAAACTTAGACCAATCCAAGCTCATATATTAGTTAGAGATATGAACTTTGGTGAGCAAAAGTCCGCAGGCGGAATTGTACTCAAAAGCGATGACGGTAAAAGCGAAGGTGTTAGACCTCGCTGGTGTAAGATATTTGCAGTTGGCCCGGATCAAAAGGATGTTAAAGCTGGTGAATGGCTTCTTGTAGAACACGGACGCTGGACTCGTGGATTAGAAGTTGAAGAAGACGACGGTACTAAATTTACTATCTGGCGTGTTGATCCAACTGGCATTCTGATGACAGCTGATGAAAAACCAGCAGGAATCGAATCTGGTGCTTTTACCACAGCATCACATGGTTCTGTGCATAATCCAGAAGACTTTGTCCACATGCGTTAATTTAAACGTTTGAGCAAAACAGGGCTTGACATAGCCCTGTTCTCTCCTGTATACTAAACAAAAAGAGAATCTCATGTTTATACTATTACTAATTGGCACATTGATCGCCGCATACTTTGCCAAAAAAGCGTATGATAATCATAAGATTGGTTGGGCTATGCTTTGGTCAGCTTTACTAGGTTGGGATCTCCACGTAATTTTAACAGGACTATAAGGAACTATTATGAGTACACATGAAGAAGCAGTACAAGATATCAAAAAAGCAAAAAGCGTTCTTGACGCACACGTAGTAGAAAGCAAAAAGTTTTTTACACATACAAGTGTTAGCATGATTAAAAGCGGTGTTAGAATTGCCGCCGGACTGGCACTTGTCGGCGCCGGTTGGTTAGAAATGAACCCATACTTACAAGCCGCTGGAGCACTATTAATAGTTGCAGAAATTTTAGGCATTGCTGAGGAACTTGTATGAAAGAACTGTGGGTAGAAAAATATCGCCCAGCAACGATTGATGGATATGTATTTCGAGATGCCCATCAAAAAGAACAAGTGCAAGGGTGGATTAAACAAAAATCAATTCCGCATTTGTTGTTTAGCGGTAGCGCAGGCATTGGTAAAACAACCCTTGCTAAAATTTTGTTCAAAGAACTAGATGTTAATGATCTTGACGTTTTAGAAATCAACGCAAGCCGTACTAACTCAGTAGAAGACGTTCGTGATAAAATTGTAAACTTTGTCCAAATGATTCCGTTTGGCGACTTTAAGGTGGTACTACTAGATGAAGCAGATTACTTATCCCCTAATGCACAGGCGGCTCTTCGAGGCGTTATGGAAGAGTATCATACTACTGCCCGTTTTATACTTACTTGCAACTATCCCAACCGCATTATTCCTGCTATCCACAGCCGTTGCCAAGGGTTTCATATTGAACGAGTGGACCTTACCGAATTTACTGCTCGCATTGCCGAAATTCTAATTACAGAAGCAGTTGAGTTTGACTTAGATGTATTAGACACGTTTGTCAAAGCAACCTATCCAGACTTGCGTAAGTGTATTAACACTGTACAAATGAATAGTCTAGATGGTAAGTTACATACTCCGGAGCGTGGAGATACTGGGCAAGCAGACTATAAGATTGAAATGGTTGCATTGTTTAAGGCAGGCAAAATTACAGAAGCACGTAAACTTGTTTGTAGTCAAGCTCGTCCAGAAGAGATGGAGGAAATTTATCGATGGCTATATGATAATGTGGCCATCTTCGGTGATGAACCTAAACAGAACAGAGCTATCTTGCATATTAAGCAAGGGCTAGTTGATCATACTTTAGTTAGTGATCCAGAAATTAATTTAGCGGCTACTTTAATTAGATTATCCGATCTATGAAACAACGATTAATCGATGCTTATATGAAAACTGCGGAAACATTTGCAGAGCTCAGTCATGCTCGACGATTACATGTTGGCGCTATTGTAGTTAAGGATGATAGAATTATTAGTATTGGCTACAATGGTATGCCAGCAGGTTGGGATAACGATTGTGAAGATGAAGTTGGACATGTGCTAGACGTTGATGAAAATGTTGTTGAAATTAGATTAAAAACTAAACCAGAGGTGCTCCATGCGGAAACAAATTGTATTGCGAAACTGGCTAAATCTAACGAATCTGGTCTGGGTGCTACTATGTTTATTACCCATGCTCCATGTTTGGACTGTGCCAAACTTATCTACCAAAGTGGCATTAGCAGTGTTCTATATAGGAACTCTTATCGGGATACTGGTGGCATCACGTTTTTGGTCAAATCAGGTGTCAAGGTAGAACAGGTAGAAAAGGGGCAATAAGCCCCTTTTTTTTAATCTCCGTAAATTTCAAGCACCTCCCTAACTGCTTGATGTCTTTCAATATCCTTAGCATCGAATTGTACAATATCAATATGCTTAGGCTGTTTATTTGTTAGCAGATTGCAAAAATTAATTAGACCGTTGTCGTTAACTCGGTCTGCTTGCGCCAAATCGCCTGTCACTACCATCTTAGACCCTTCTCCTAAACGGGTCAGTAGCATTTTCATTTGATTGACTGTTGCATTTTGCATTTCATCTGCGATAATGTATGCGTTTTTAAATGTGCGTCCACGCATGTACGCTAATGGGCTTATTTCAATAACACCTTCCTCTAGCATCTTGGCTATGTCGGTTTGTTTATAATACTCTCCTAAGACGTCAAATATAGGACGAGTCCACGGCGCCATCTTTTCATTTAGCGTACCTGGTAAAAATCCTAAATCTTCGTCTACTGAAACGGCGGGTCTAGTAACAATGATTTTCTCCACTATTCCTTCCTGAAATAACTTAATCCCGTGCATTACAGCTAACATGGTTTTACCCGTGCCAGCAGGGCCTATAGCAAATACAATGCTATATGCTTCATCTTGTAATTTTTGGAGGTATGTTTTTTGATTCTGCGAACGTGCTTGCATTACAACACGTTGCTTCTTTTGGGGAAGATATGGTTGAAAATCTATTACTTTAACTTCTGATGTAAAGCGTTTTTTCACTCTTGTGTTTTTACTCATCTAAGTTATACTCCTACTCTTATAAAAGTAGGACTTGTAGCGACCGCCTCGATAACTACAGAGGTCCTACACTATTATTTAACGAATCTCTAAAATAATAAACTGTTAGCTTATGAATTCAAACCAGCTAAATAAGTATAATGAATTCTGGGACATAACATGTACGACATATTAGATGTAATTAAAAACATTGACAATTTATACGAAAACAACACCAGTTTAGCTATCCTCAAAGACTTCGAGCGTGTGCTAGACGAGATGGACATGTACGTATACGAAAACTGGGATCTAGGTGAGTTAGCCTACGGCCCGCAAGTAGATCGTCACTGGATCACCGCAGGGTTTATGTGGCCAAAAGATAAAATGCCTAATCCTACAGCGGCCAAGCGATTGTCCGAGCTAGGTTGTAAAATCAAGTATCAACGAAGTCATCTAGTAGAGCCGAGAAGAATTCGTACTCCTGAAGACATTCGTCCAGGAACAAAGAAGGGTAGATTAGATAGACATCCTATTTGGATCGTGGAAATTCAGATGCCTAAAAAAATAGCTTTTGACATTTATCGTGGCTACATGGATAAATTAAAGAATGAGGACGGTGAAACCAAAGCGCCAAAGCCAACAACTCCACTACCAGCACAGGCAGGACAGGCAGCGCCAGTGGCTCCAGTAGCACCCCCAGTAGCGGGTGGAGCACCAGCGGCAGGAATGGCACCAACAGCGGGCGCGGCTGGGGGAGCAGTAATTTAATATGAATACAATTACAGAAAGTTTAAAAGCTAATGATCTTAGACACTTTGTTAATAAAGTGTTTACTATTGATTCTTTTAAAAGTAAGATCGGTGATGACATTGATGTAGTAGTACTTTGCTTTGAAGTAGACGATGAAAATCCTGCAAAAGATTTAGAAAATTTTATCGAGATGGGTTACGACTTTGTATTAGATGCAGATGTGAGTCCGGGTGAAACTGATGACGGAAATTATAAAGTTTTTGTAGAGATAGAGCGTGGACGCCATGCTGCCGAGCAAGTAAGAGAACTACTAGACGGCGTTGAAAAATTATCAGGAATTAATAATTTTAGATTCCGATATTTTAAAAGTTTTAAAAGTCAAGAAGCAACTGAAGAAAATTTAGCGGCGGCCATACCGTCAAACAAAGAAGCATACGAAGAAGTAACTAAACGTTTTCAAATGGACAACTTTAGTAATTTTTTCAGTAATAGTTATTCAGATAATATTAAAGTTGCTAATGAATCTATTACATTCCGAAGAACATACAGCGGTCCGGTAACATTTGAAATTATAAATAGTGGCAACAAGAAAGATTTATATGAAAGTATCCGAGGTCCTATTGTATTAGAAAGTAAGGACATGGCAGAAGTAATGTTTTTAACTAAAATTATTGGCAACTATAATATTACTAAAATAGGCGATACTTTTATTTTTGAAAATAGCGGCTGGGCCGTTGCATTAAAAAGGAAATAACAATGAGCGGATTTAAATTTAATTTTACACAGCAACAGTTTAACGAAATAATCGGAAAGAATCCTAATGCGACTGATTGGTTTGAAGCATTATGCCAAATTTTACCAGATTACGATATTGACACAGTACCACGTGTTGCGGCATTCTTAGCACAGACAGCCCACGAATCGGGCGGGTATCGTGCTATCAAAGAAAATTTAAACTACAAGGCTGCAAGCCTTTGCAAAGTGTGGCCTAGATATTTCCCCACAATGGAAATTGCCAATGCATACGCAGGCAAACAGGAAATGATTGCTAATAGGGCATACGCAAATCGTATGGGCAATGGAGACGAAGCTTCTGGTGACGGTTGGAAATTTTGCGGGCGTGGCCTTATTCAGTTAACTGGTAAAGACAATTACACAAGATATGCCGAGAGCACAGAGCAAACACTAGACGAAGCTAGCGAACATTTGACAACATTTGAAGGTTGTGTACAATCAGCCGCTTGGTTCTGGGAAGCAAACAATTTAAATCAGTGGGCAGACTCAGGCGACATCCTAACAATGACTAAACGCATCAATGGTGGCACTATTGGTCTTGAAGATCGTCAAAAGCACTATACTCACGCACTACATGTTCTAGGACATTAATATGTTTGGTTGGTTCCTAAGCCTTGTACCTGAAAGTATTTTTATACTAATATATTATATCATGCTGTCAGCAGGCATCGTGCTGTACCTTGCCAGCAAACTGGTTGCCTGGATTCCCATGATGGGCCAGTACAAATTACCAGCGGAACTGGTCGGTGTTGTGTTGTTAGTGGTAGGGGCTTACTTTTACGGTGGACATGGTGTGCAGTCTGCATGGCTGGCTCGTGTGGCAGAATTAGAAGCCAAAGTTAAGGCTGCTGAAGAGAAAAGTCAACAGGTCAACACAGTTATCGAAACAAAAATAGTTACAAAAGTTAAAGTCATTAAGGAAAATGTATATGTCAACAGAGAAATC